>Ga0268276_1001642_pt1 | contig 21234 bp, 4 predicted proteins | sample saktaG_4_FD_190145 | JGI IMG/M metagenome (GOLD analysis project Ga0268276, IMG submission 190145) | Saline water microbial communities from Sakinaw Lake, British Columbia, Canada - sak_2010_1_5_45m | ecosystem: Environmental > Aquatic > Non-marine Saline and Alkaline > Saline ... | reverse complement strand
ATTTTGTTCTCATTATTTTTTGCTTCAGCTGTTTCGCCTTTAACAGTTAATGTTGTTGATGGGTCAGGAATCTCTTTAAGCGGAGCAATAGTAACTGTTTTTTCAGGAGAAAGACCTGTTTCATCTCTTGAAACAAATGAAGAAGGAATGGCAATATTTTCATTAACTAACGGAAAGTATATTGTAAAAGTTGAAAAAGAAGGATATAACGCTCTAACAAATGAAGTGGAAACAAATACCGAAGGGGATTTTACTCTAACATTACTTGACGGCGGTTCAACAAAAGCTGTTTATATGAAAACAGCTAATGGGCAAATAATTACTGGAGCAGGAACTGTAACATATTACTGCAAAGGAGACCCTGATAATATTAAAACTGCTTTTTATCAAGACGGAAAGTTTGATGCAGAATTTAGTTCTGTTTGCACGGAAATAGTAATTAACTCAATCTCAGGATATAGGGTTGTTACAGCAACAGCTTTTTTTAGCGGAGGAAGTGTTACTGTAGAAAAAGAAGAAAGTAATACAGGGACTGTGAGAGTAGTTCTTAGCGCGACAGAAACTGTTCCGCCAGGAATAAGAGTTGTTTTGACTTCAGAAGATGGAGTACCACAACAAACATTAATAACAGAAACAGGAGTAGTTGTTTTCCAAAATGTTCCAACAAAAAAATATTATGTAACTGTTTATGATGGAAGAACTAATCCAACAATAAAATATGCTCCTTATGACGGAAAGGCTTTAGGAGAACTAAAAGGAATACTAAAAGATCAAACAACCGAATTTAATATTTCTCTTGAAAAAGTTGTTTCAGCAAAAATAACTGTAACAATAAGAGATGTTGAAAACAGCGCTCCTTTGAGTGGAGCAGAAGTATCCTTAATGCTTGCAGGAAATGAAAACAAAGTTGAGAGAAAAATATCCGGAGCAACAGGACAAATTGTTTTTGATGTTGCAGAAAATGAAAACTACACAATAACAGCAGAACACCCTGACTACTTAATTGGGACAGCTAATTCACAAATAACAATTCCTTCAAACCAACAAAGTGTTGAATTATTTTTAGTAAAAGCAACCGCGGAAAATTCACAATCACTAAATGTAAAAGTACTTGACAAAGAAAATTATCCTGTTGATAGTGTGAAAGTTGTTCTAAAAAAACTTGATGAAACAATTATTGATGAAAAAACTACTGGGGCCGAGGGAACAGTTGATTTTTATAATTTAGATATTGGACAATACTATGCTTACGCAGCAAAAGATGGATATGCTTCGGCTAACTCAACAAGCATCCAAGTTCTCCCAAGAAAGCAATCTAACTTGGAAATAAAACTTGACATAGGAAAAGGAACAATAAAATTAAGGGTGCTTGACCCTGAAAATTCTCCATTAAAAGGAGCAAGTGTAAAATTAATGAATTATTACACACAAAAACAAGAAGAACAAAAAACAACTGACAGTGAAGGATATACTGAATTTTCTGCAAGAGAAGATAAAACAATTTACTTTATTGTGGAAGCGTCAAATTTATTGAAATATTACACTGCAACAATAAGACCTGATGAAGGATCTACTATTGAAAGAGATATAATAATGATTAAACCAACAGGACAATTAACAGCAACTATTTTACCTTTACAAACAGGAAATGCTACTGTTGCCAATAGTGCGGAGGATAGAACAGTTAATGCGGGAGTTTATACCGTAAGAGCGGTTGTTGTTGTCCCTAAAGGAACTTTTAGCGAAGCGGGATTACACTTAAGAACAGGAAAAGCAACTGAAGGAACAACTAACACAATGGAAGAAGACAACGCAATGTTTGGAAATGCAATGAGTTCAGCTACAAAAACAGTAAAAGGAACAACTTTTACCCCTCCAAATGGCTCTGATAAGGATTTGAAAAACTTAACATCAGGGGACTCAAAGTGGATTAATTTTACTTGGAGAAACCCAAGCGAAGGAGCTTATGAAGCTGAAGCAGAACTACAAATCTCAGAAATTAATCCAAATCAAGGGGTTAATTTATGGTACAGAGGATGGGCAAAAGGATCATCAATGTTAAGAGACCCTGCAAGCGCAGCACAAGCAAATGAATTGTATGCTACTGCTAAGAACTATATAATGAGTGGAGGAGCAACTAACTTGTGCATCAATAATGTATGCAAAGCTTATACTTTACAAATACTTTCAGGAAATGAAGCTGGAAGAAAACTTTACATAGGAAATTCGTTTACAGGAAAAAAAGGAATACAATATTTACTAACAGCTGACATTACTAATAACACAGGAAAAGCAATTAGTGGAGCAACACTTGCTCTTGAAACTATTGGACTTGACACTAATACTGTGACAATTAACGGGGTGGAATACTCAGGAAAAGAAGTCAATGTGGGAACAATTGGGATTGATGGTTATTTACAAGTTAAAGTAATATTTACTATTACAAGCGCAGGAAATGACACACTAAAGTTGAAGATTAATTCAACAATAAAAACAGAATTTGAGGATACAATAACAGCAACAGTTGCTGCAAACAAAAAGTTTAATTTAGATATTATTCCAAAAGAAATAGTCCCCTACATTACAAATTCAATGTTCTTTGAAACAACTGATGGAAATAACGCAATACCAGGAGTACTAATTGAGCTAAAGAAAGGAACAAATGTTTTAGGAACGACAGAAACTTCTTCAGAAGGATTGGCTTCTTACGAATTAGCGGCTCCAAGCGTGGGCGACAAAATAATTATCAAAGCAACAAAAGAAGGTTATGACACAATTGAAATAGAAAAAGAGGTTGACAAAAGTATATTGCTTGTAACCCCTCCACAAATAAGTGAGACAATAAAAATAGGGGAAATAAAAAGCATTGAACAAACTGTTCTGTTAGAAAATGCTTCTCCCGCAACAGTAAAAATAAAATCAGTTGATTTTACAGGCGAACTAAAGAGCTATTTGGATATGAAATTTGCTGACAGCTTAATTGGAAGCACTATTGAAGTGGAAAAAGACAAGAATTATTCATTAACAATAAAACCAAATGCTACAGGAAGCAAACTCAAAGAACCAAAAGACGTTGTCGGAGAAATTGTTATCGCGGTCGAAATTGAAGGAACTAAGCAATTATTTGAAACAATTATTCCAACAAATATAAGATTGAGCATGCCTGGTTACTTGGATTCAGGAAAATGCCTAAAAATTACTCCAACAACAATTGAATTAATTGCTGGAGGAACAGAAACCACTCAAACAATTGAAATAGAAAATACTTGCACTGCGGAAGGAATACAAGTTAATTTGCATAATATTGAAGCAAAGTTAAATGAAGCAAGCAAATTAGGGTCAATTAGTATTAGTGGAGCAGGCTTTAGTGGAACACTAAACGAAACTTACTCAAAAGTCGGAGAGATGCTCGCAAAAGATACAAAAGAGTCTTTAACAGTTAGATTTATCCCTAACGGTTCAATCGCTTCAGGAACACAAAACTTAACAATCACAATAAAGGGAGAAAATATTCCTGAAGAAAATGAAAAAGAAACAGTAGAAGCAACACTGAAAGCGAAATTAACTATGAGCAATTTGTCAAAATGCATTACTGTAGAAAAACCAGCAGGCGGAATTACTTTAGATGTGGCAGGATGGAACTTAGGATATAATAGATTGGCTAACAGCAATATGAGTTCACGCTTAGGCGGGTATGCACAACAATACCAAGGGTTTTCTAACAGAGGATCAATGCCTTACGGAATGACACAACAATCACTTCCTTTCATGTCAGGAAATCAATATGGAGCAGGGCAAACAGGACAAGGACAACAACAAACAGGAAGTACTACTTACGAGCAAAGCGCTTTTACAATAAAGAATTCCTGCGCTGTTGATGTGGAAATTGATCTTGACCCTGATTCAAGAATAAATGTTTCAGAAGAAAAATTCACTATAGGAAAAGATAGCGATAATACTGTTACTGTAACCCCAGGATACACTTTAGGAAAATATAATATTGTTATTAATGCTAAACCAGCTAACAGCGAAGAGACAAAGAAAAATATTGACAGTGTTAGTGTGCTTGTTAGAAGACTTGGCGATATTGACAATGATTGTATCAAAGTAAATACCGCAAGAATAAGTTTGAATTCATTCACTTACCGACCTGAAAGATATAAAGTTTACAATTATTGCTATGACTCAGGAGTACAACTTCCTAGAGGAAATAATGCTGTAACAATCCAATGTGATGCGCCAAATATGATAATGCAACCAGCAAACATGAACCAAATGAGTAGTGTTGCCTCTCCACAACCATACTTCCAGCAAGGAATGGAAGGGTTATATGGGAGCAGTTACCCTTTGAACAATGCATATAATTCTTACTACGATTATGTAATGCCACAAGGATGCGCAGGCAATCAATGCGTAATGGTTACAGGAACAAGAGTTTATAGTCAAAACTTATCAGAAGGAGCTAACGGAACAACAGAAGAGATAACTTTCGAAGTAATGCCTAACTCAAGTTACATGCCTCAAAGAAGGTTATTCAATAACAACACAGGACAGTACGGATTGTTCCAATCATTAGGAGATATTAGAGCATGGTTAGCAGAAACTGATGCACGAACAAATATTTATGGAAATATTAATGTACAATACACTAACCAATATGGGCAAACTCAATGCATGTCTTTCCCTGTAGAAATAGAAGATGATTGGAGAATGCTTGAAAGCATTGATTCGGCAATTAACTGGGGAGATCCAAACGCTAGACCAAGTGAATGTGTTGATGGGGACAACAAAACAAAAGCACTTGACATTTATAGTTACTGGCTTGAAAAAGGAAACAACAAAGGAGCTATTCCTGATAACCAATACAAAAACAGCGGAAAATATTTACACATAGCTAATCCACCTGCAATAAGCATTGGACCCGCACCAAATGCACGATTTGGAGCAAGCGCAGCAAACATGTACTATCCAACTAATCAATACAGCGCGTTTTCACAAGGACAAGGAAATTTATTAGGGCAACAAACAAATTCACCACTAACACAAGGAACTGGTGGAAGTTCAAAGAACTGCGGACTACTTGATAAAGTTAGCAATCTAAAATACACAAATGAAATCGGCGGAGTAATAATTTCAGTAGAAGGAACAACAGAAGGCGGAAGCATACTAAATAATACAAAAGGACCAAATCTGATGGTTTCACTAAATAGATCGGGAATCAAAGCTAACTGTGTTTATATTAATACAATTGTAAGAGGAAAACTAACAAGAGCAATTAATTTCTTTTCAGAAGAAGTAAGTTGGAACCTTAAAGCACTAGTAACAAGAGCGGGATATGTAGTGCAAGGAACAACAGAAACTGACCTAGCAAAAGAATGTGTTACCGCAACTGATGTGGATCAAACACAATGCGGAGAATATTTAAAACAAATAATTTCTTCAACTGCAAGAGGAGAAAAAGAAACTGACACACAATACGGGCCAAGAATTTATGCAGAACTATCAGCAAAGTACCCTCAGTGCAGTAGATATTATTCAGCAGGAAATGTTCTAAGCGGAACAGCAATAGCAAAAGAAGGGTGCACAACAGATGCGGTAAAGTACGGATTTGGATTGATAAAAGAAACAAGCACAGAAAATGCTGCTAAAAGCATTGGAAACTTTTGCACAGAAGGATTTTGTAACACAACAATGCTTGACCTGTTCCTGAAAAACAGGGCAAAAGAAGTAATAGCTGAAGCAAATGGTGCTGGTTGTACAAGCGGAAAAAACGAAACAGGAATGTTGAGCACACTATACAAAGAAGCCGGAACAGTGGAAATTCCTCAATGCACTCTAGTAGCAAAAACAGCATTCTATTTAGGAGACAGTGGACTTGTTGAAGAAGAATATGCAATACCAAACACCGATAAAGAACCTGGAAAAACAAATGTAACTAAAGTAAAAGAAGGAACAAACGACGCCACAGTTGCTCCTGTAACTAATATGCTTGCATTAATTGAAACAGCAAATATTCCTGCAAAAGACCAGGCAAAAATACTTATAAAATTCACTGCACTTGATGCAGAAAAAGTAAAAGATATTAAAGTAGACTTAGGTTTAATTGAAGCAAAAGTTGGCGCTTCAACATATTACTACCTTTCTTTAGCTAATTACAAAGCGCTAAATGATGCGATAAGAAATGCATACACTGCATGCAATACCACAGGGAATTGCACAATAACAATGTGCGGAGCAACAATTAAAATTACTCCTGAAGAGATGAAAGCGATAGCTGAAGGATCACCAAGATTAGTTATGGCTATTACCCTTAGCGATGCGGATAAAACACCAACTGAAGCGGAAAAAGTACTTATGCAAAACACTAGCTTAGCGGAGATAAAGAAATACGCAATATTTAATTCAGAAAGCCAAATTGAAGGCGCATCAAAAGAATTATACTTAGCACAAATAACTTCAGGGAAGAAAGCAAGCGACGAAGCAATAAACAACGCAAGTTTGAGCGAATACAAAGATTATTCAGTTAACTATTATATTGGAACTGACAAGAAAGAGAATTTAGAAATAGGAAAATACACTGCAGAAATGGACCTAAATTTATGCGCTGGAGCTGAAAAAACAATTAAATTAGTTGTTAAAGAAACTGAAATGAAAGAAGCCCCTGAAGCAAAGAAAAACATATTATTACAAAAAGAATTCGAAGCAGAAACCGACATTGATAGCATAACTGACCTATCAAACGCTGTTATTGTAGGCGCATATGAAGGAAAAACAAAATTATTCTCAAGAACACCTATAAAATTGAGTGTTGAAGTTTATGGCGGAGAGAATTCATTGAATTACACAACAAAGAAAAACATTGCCGCAGGAGCAAATATTTCACTAATCAAATGGTATGATGGAAGTTCTTCAGGAGCGGATAAGAAAGTTCCTACAGGGTTTACTTATGCTTTGCCAGCATCAACAAGCGCAAAAACATTGCAAGGAATATATTATTACACAAATGACGGAGCGATAATATTCCAAGCAAATATGCTTGGCGGAAAAGTAAGCGCACAAGTTGTCAGTGGAGAAGGAACAATTAACCCACAAACAGTAATGCTTCCAACAAATAAAACACAATCAACACAAGCAATGGAACTAACAGGAAGCACTATCCTAACACTAAATAGTGTTGTAAAGAAAACAATTGAAGGAACTGCTTGCATTGCTGTTGACGGACAAAAAATCCTTTGGAACGAAACACAATTACTAAAATAAAGCTCTATACAAAAACCAAAAACCGCGCAAAAATAACTTTTTATACCACAATTCCCTTGTAAATACTAATTTAAGGTGAAGGAATTGGAAAAAAAATCAACAATAGTTTTTCTCATATGCCTAGTTGCATTACTTGGCTCTTTTGCTTATGCTACCTTGTATAATTATGAAGGTTATTTACTTGACATGCCGTTAACTATAGCAGTAATAGGGTTTTTTTTAGCAGGAACGGTTTTTTTTGGAACACTTGCTTTTTTACCACACCTTTTGTACGGATTAACTCTGGGTTATCAAAAAAATGCAGCAATTATCCTCTACTTTTTTCCAATAGCAATAGCTACTTACGCAGGGGTGAGACTTGGCTTCCTCTTAATGGATGATTTCAAGAAAAAAAAATATTTCCTTGAAGAATTTCAAAGCATAATAATGATGCTTGGAGTAGCAATAATTCTATCAATAGTAATAGAAATTTCTTTGCCAGTGATAATTAGTATATGGCCTCAAGATATGTGGGGGCTGGAACTAAAAGAAGGAAAAAATATTGGCGGATTAATTGAAGAATTGACAAAATATATCCGAAATTAGGGAAAAATTCATTTTCAAAAAAGCTTTTTTTGGAAAAGAACACATTTAAATACTTCCTAACAATTATGTTTTATTAGAAACAATTTTAGTGGTTCTATGGGCGTTGGGGAATCTTTGAAAGAATTGTATTATTCAGGCGAAGAAAAATGGTACAATTTCCTGGACAAAGTCGATGAACATTTACCTATTTATAAAGTAGTGGATCCAATTGATGAAATTTTTCCAAGCTTTGCACTATTTTTAATTTTAATTTTTATTTTAATTCTTGCACTAATTTTAGGTTTCGCTGGATTTGTTGGACTACAACAATCAACTTTGAAACTAAGTGTTGTTGATGGAAGGGGAGACGCTGTTAGCGGAGCACAAATTGAACTTGAAGGAATTGATGGAACTTATTATTCTAATGATTTTGGTTTAGTGCCAAATATTATTGTTCCCTACGGCGCAACAATAAATATTAAAGCAACAAAAGGAACAGTTGAAACACAATTACCTTTATTCATTGACCAGGCAATACAAACAGAAGAAATAAGTTTAGCTGGATTAAATATTGAACTTAAAGAATCAAAAGTTATTCAATTTTTAACAGAAACAGGAACACGCGCAACAGGAAGATTAACACTAAATTATGAGTGCTCAAATTATGCTTCCGAGGTTCCCGAATCACAAGACACTTATGACGGAACAACAAATGTTGAAGTATCAAGTGAGTGCGGAACACTAACAGTTACAGTTATTTCAGAAAATTACAAAACAAAAACCGCTGTGCTTGACAAATCAAATAACACAATTTCTCTTGAAGATGCAGAGACACGCGAAATCGCACGCGCAATTGTTACACTAAAATCAACTGACAGTAATACAATAAGCGGAGTAACAATTTACGCTTACTCTTTAGATAATTTCTTTATGGAACAAGAAAATGCTGTTTCAATTAACGGACAAGCAGTATTTGATTTACCTGAAGGAGAATACAGATTTGACACAAAAATGGAACAAGGGTATAAGCCAGCACAATCAGCAATTGTTTCTCTTTCAAAAAATCAGCCAAAACAAGTAGAAATAAATTTACAGAAAAACTTTGTTGGAGTAATAAATGTTACAGTAAAAGTAGGTTTGAGCAAATTGAGCGGAGCAAGAGTTGCAATAATGAAAGGAACAAGTGAAATGCAAGTAAAGACAACTGATTCTAATGGCTTTGTTGATTTCCAACTTACAGAAGAAGGATTATTCAAAATAATTGGTTCAAAGGACGGTTATTGTATTGCTTCTGTTGATACAAATGTCCCAAGTAATGTTACACTAAGCATGGTTGCAAATAATGGACAGTGCGGAGGAAAGTTACAAATAAAAGTAATTGACCAGGATGGAAAACCAGTTCCTTTCGCAAAAGCAATGATTTTTGGGGAAAAAGAAGAGGACGCTTACAAGTTAGGTTATATTGAAAAGTTAACTAATTATGATGGAAACGCCCAGTGGGATCCTGTGAGTTATTCAACAACAGGAGAAACATACAAGGTTTTCGCATTTAAAGGAACTTACAGCGGATGGAGCGTTGCAAGAGAATTCACCCCACAAAACTCTTCGGAAGTATTTGTTGTACAATTAGAAGTTCCATTAGGAAAAGTTGTTGTAAATGTAAAAGATAATGACGCAAATCCAATGCAGTTCTCTGAAGTACAATTATTCGGAGATTATGATAATGCAAGTATCACTGGAAAAAGAATTGTTGAAGGAACTGATGGAAAAATTGAATTTAATGTAAAAGCAGGTCGAAGAGTTTATGCGGTAGTAAAAAAAGAAGGGTATGAAAGTTACACCACAATGCCAAAACAAATGATTGGAAATGGAACAGTTACTTACAATGTTACTTTGTCAAAACCCCCAGTTGAACAATTAAGAGTAAATTATTTAGGATTATACAAAGACGATTCATTAGCTTTGAGAGCAGAACCTGGAAAAGAATACACCGCAATGTTTGAAGTAATCGCTCCAAAAGCATACGATGAATTAGGATTCTTTGTTAGAGTTGGAAAAGATAATGTAACAAAATCAGAACTTGACAAATTATACATCAAGGAACTAATAGCCCCAGGGATAAGCACTATCCTTACTGGAGGATCATACAACAAACCAAAAGGATACTCAATTGATGAAGAATATTTGAACTTGGAACAAAGCAAGTGGGCTCAAGCAAAGTGGGAAATGTATGATTATGTTCCTGGAAAAATAATTATTGGCGCAAAAATAAAGATAAAAGCAAATGCTCAACCAAATGAACAATTAGTAATTGCTTACAGAGCATGGGGCGTTGATTCTGGCTCTTATGAAAGAGATATAGCTGATGCTGAACTTGGAACCTCACAAAGCAATTCAAAGAAACAAGAATTGTACGCAGCAACAAAAGAAGCTTACGCATGGGTTGGCACAGAAGCACTATGTGAAAGCGCATCTGACGGCTCTGATAATACTTTCTGCGTTACCGCAACTTACACTGATCCTGACGGATTTACTAATAGCTTTGATTCAGGATTTGACGCTAAAAACAATACTCCATACAATGTAGCAATAAAAATAATGAGCGCTTCGCAAATAACTTTTGAGAAAGCAAAAATCAAAATAGAAAATGCTGAAGAAAATTTATACTTAGAAGATTACACAATAATTACCCCTACAAATGTTATAAGAAATGGGACAATTAACGGGTATGAAAGTGAGTGGATTGATGCGCCGAACTTTTCTCCAAACACTTCAATATCTATAAGCGCACTTGATCTTACCCCAAGAAAAATGGGGGCAGGAACAATAAAAATAAGGATAAGAGATGATTCTTCACTCGTTTTCGAAAAATCTTTTGTTGTAAGTATTGGCTCTGATAAAAAAATGAGAGTACAATACATGTATGATAATAAGTTCCAAGACGAAATGCCTCAACTAGTATCAGGAAAACCTGAAGTAATAACAGTAAAAGTATTCAACACAGAAACTAACTTAGAAATAGAAAACGCTGTTGTGAAACTATATGACAGATTTGGATCAATGCTAATTTCTGGAACAACAAACAAATTAGGTGTTGTTACAATAAATGTTCCTGCCGCTCTTCCAGGAGAGAAATTAAAATTACAAATAGAGAAGACAGAGTACGAAACACTAGTAAAAGAATTTAGTATCAGCGAAGACGTAGTTGAAGTTACTCCTGCTGATTTATCATTTACATTAAACCCACAAACAGCTGTTGAGGACGCTCAAACAGTAAGAATTGAAAACAAAACAGGAATTGATTTAACTATTAAAGAAATAAAATTAATTGGAAAATTCAAAGGACTTGTTTCTGAAGCACAAACAGAATCATGGTTCAGCGCACTAAAAGGAACAACAATAAAGTCAAATGATTATTTGGACGCACAATTCAAAGTATTTATTGGAAGAGTTGTTCCACAAGCAGATGATTTGGAAGGAACATTCCAAATAGTTGTTGGAAACAATTACAATGAATGGGCAAAAGAAATTACTGCAAAAATAAGAATCGGACTTGGACAAGATGTTGATGACGCTGCTTGCCTAGAGATAACAAAATCTGATTGGAAAGCAACTACACAAGGAAAAGAAGTGGAAGTTGCATTTGATATAATAAATAATTGTACTGCTGATGCACAATTAGTTGCTTTGAAGAATTTGGGAGCAAAAAATGAAACTGCAGGAAATAACTTAGGAACAATGAGTGTACAAAGCAACCCAGGATATGCTGAATTATCTAGAAGTTATAGTAGAACATTTAAGAGAGAAATTGGAGCAGGAGAAAAAGTGCCAATCACTTTGAAATTTGTTCCATTCGGAGGAATAAACGGAACTGCAACAGGAAAAATAATCTTTGAAGCAGAAAATTTAACTGACTCAAAGAACCAAAAAATCACTACAGAACTAACTTACTCAATTGATGCTATTAATTTGAGCGAATGCCTTGTTGTTGGAGCTGACCTAATAAAGATAGAGCCTAACGGAACAGGAAGCTTTTCTGTAGGAAATAATTGCCCAGTAAAGGCTGACATGGAAATAGAATCAGAACTACAAACATCAGATAAATTATTTTCTTTAAGCGCTGGAGAAACAAAAGATGTTACAATAGCAAGAAACGAAGGAGACTTGCCTGGAGCATACAATATTTTAGTTAAAGGAAGACAAGGAAATGACAAACAACAATTAATTGGAAATGTTAAAGCAATATTAGATGCTGACGGATGCATTACACTATCAAGATACGAATTTGATGTATATGATTCTCCAACAAACGAATTTGATGGAATAGATAGAGCATACTTGAGAAACACCTGCACTCAAAAAAATATTGGAGTACAAGTAGAAGGAGTAGAACCATATGACAAAGAAAGAGTATGGCAACAAGCACTACTTGGAGCAATAATAGGATACTTTAGAAGTGATTGTACAAGCATTGTTGGAAGACTAAGCGGATACAACTGCCACGGAGACAATAACAGGTGGGTTGACGAATCAAAACAAGCATCAATCGCACTGCAAAAAGCAACAACTGACTTAAAAACTTCGACAAGGAATGCAGCAACACAAATAATGGCTGAGATAAATGAATCAGAAACCGAAGCTAAAACAAATGTTGAGATGGCTAAGAAAAACCTTGATGATTATAAAACATTGGCTTATGAACAAATAGATAAATCATCATTGACATCTCAGCAAAAAACTGCTGCTAAAGCAGACTTTGATACACTAATAACTCAAAAGAAAAAAGCAATTGATGATGCATTAGCACAAGTTACTGCTTCAACAGAAAACACAAAAAACAAGATAGTTGCTGCAACTAATGAATCAACTACTGAAACCCAAAGTGCTAAAACACAACTTGAAGCGCAAATACAGCAAGGAACAATATCAACAAAAGACCTTGAACCAAAAATACAAGAACAAGCTTACGCAAACCAACAAGCACTCTCACAAGCGCTTCTTGATAGCGAAAAAGCAAGAGAAGCAGCTTATCAACAATTTAATGCACTTGTAACGGAGTATAGCAAATATGGCGTTTCTGGTGCTGAAGAAAAAGCAATAACAAGTAAATATCCTGGATTGCTTATTGGCGCTAAAACTCCAACCCAAATTGAATCAGTTGATGCGCCAGACCTTACAGTTGAAATAACACCGCCTGCAAGAATTGAAGCAACAACCACAGCTTGCGAACTCGAAGTAAATGAAGCTGGAGAATTTATTGCAGTTGAGACTAGCACAAGAAACGTCTTGATGACAAATGCCGATAAAGCAGAAGTTATGGACTTTATAAGCAGAAGTTGCACAAACGCTTCGACTTCAGAAACTAATGATGGCTTTATCCAATGGGGTGAAGAAGGATATGAAGAAACAGAAAATGAACCATACATACTTCAATCCAAAGTTAATACACAAGTAGCCACTATTGCAACAGCTATTTCAACAATTGAAATTGGGCAGCAAACTAGCACAGTTGAAATTGGGAATGAATATTATCATGTTTACAAAGGACAAACCGAATATGTAGCGTATAGCTTTCCAGGCAATAAAGCAGTAGCTTCAGCTAAAACAATTGACGGATTAATTGACAATGTACTTGGCGTACAAGGTCTAAATACTAAGATAGACACCTCCTATATTGCAACAAGCGATTTCATCCTTGCTACTACAACTAGCGGTAGCAGTTCTTCTGGCACTGCACCTAGACAAGATATGTTTGGTTCTTTGACTAATATGTTTACTAATAATATGCCTGGAGTTATGGGTGGTTCTTTTGCTAGTACTGCTCTTGGCGGAGCATTAATTTCTGCTCTTATTGAGATAATGATGGCTCAGGATACTCCTATACAATATAGTGATACTTTCGCTGTTCCTAAAGTAGAAATTACTGGAGTTTCTTTAGAGAGTCCGCAAGGTATTAGTGTTTCTGCTGGAGAAGTTACTTATGATTTTGATTCAATGGGTTCTTCAACTCAATCATCTAGTGTTGGAGAATATTCACAAGGAAGAACAAATACTCAGCAAACAAGTAACACAAATAATGCTATGGGCGGGGCTCTAGGCGGAACAGGTTACCAAGGGCTAAGCAACCAGATGCAGCCACAACAATACGGTTCTGGAGTAATGTTTAATCCACAAGCATTATCAGCTACTCAAGGATTAACAGAGATACAAGAATTATCTTTCAGTAATCCTTCAGGCCAAGCAAACAAAACCCCTTACGAACCTTTCGCAGGAATACTAACTGTTACTGCTGAAGAAAATGTTTACGAAACTGATTACAATTATTCAGGAATAAAAACAGCTGCTACTGCAAGAGGAGAGTACAGTGAGCCTGAACCAATATTTGATATACCAATTATTGGGGATTTATTCACTGCACAAAATACAACTGTTGCGGAAATAACTGAAGAAGATTTAGAAATAGTAGAAACAAGGGATTACACAAAGAAATTCCACTTGTTGTTTAATAGTTATGAATATTATGAATGCGGACCAAGCACTTATCCTTGCCCTGGAACAATTATAGGAAATTGTACTGTAGGCACAAAAACAGGAAGCACGGGTATTGAAGCTGCTCCAAAATTAAAATTAGCTTGGAATTGGAGTGATATCCAGACAGATACTTGCGATGAAGACAACTCAAATTATGTGTACTGTGACACTACACAATTTACAATTAGTGTTTTAAGAAAATTACAAGACATGAAACAGTTCTTTGATTCACATTCATTAGCACAGTGCCCACAAGCAATTGATATTGCTGGAACAAAAACACAAAAATTGAAAGACAATGCACTGGACGTTGGTATTACTAGAATACAAATGAAACCTATAACAGAAGGGGCAACACTTGAAGCTATTGTTCAGACAAATAATAATTTAGAGATGAGCGGAAAATTGAGCTTTAACTTAACTAGAGAGGACGGAACAAGTGCTACTGTTTCAAGTTGCCAAAATATTGAGAAAGCATTTACTAGTGAACAAATATTTTCTTGCGAAGTAACAACTGCAGACGTTGGTAGTGGAAGATTTAATGTTAATGCGGTGCTACAACCAACTTTGTGTGAGGGTTGCCAAAATACTGATACAACAAATGATAGCATTGCTGTAATGTTAATACTTGGAAGCGCAAATGTACAAGACTGCCAAGAATATACAACTAAATATGATTATTTCCAAAAAGTCTTAGCAGCAAATAATGCTTTGGATGCTACAGGAACAAAAGTACTAAAGAGCACTAATTATACAGTTAATTTAGTGAGAGATGGATTTAGCAATGATTTCAAGAATGACTTTGATGCTTATTCAAGAACAATAACTAATGCTCCTCCTTTCTACACTGTTGAAGGACTAAGAGAATTATTTTTAAGCAACAAGTTCAAGGTTGATTGGCCTACTTATCCTGGGGCTTGGAGCGCAGGAAAATACAATGCTAGAATAATTGTTGAGTTTGAAAATGATAGCTGGGTGTGGGACGCTAATAATTCTAATATCAAAAAAGTTACTGTAAAATTAGAACCATGGGGATTACCAGAACCATACCACTCAATCTATAATGTAGGATTTAACGGAATGGTTGGAATAGAAACTGATAATGGAAGACAGGGTTATGGTGCTTCTTATACGCAAACAAGCGAAAAACCACTATATGTTAATGGGGTATTACAAGCAAGACCCGACCCTAACAATAATGGGGTTAGTAATGCTATTGTTAGTGTGAACAATTCATTCTATACTATGAACACTTCAAGAAGAGGAAATGTATTAACTGTTCAAAGGTCAGGAGACAATGTAACGATTTCTCTAAGCCCAAGCATTGCTGTGCCAATGATACTAAACATTACAAGAAACAATTCAAGAGACGCTTATGCTTACTATGTAGTTGAGGTTGATGGTAGACCACAAACTGATCTTGGCTCAACTTTCATGACTTGGAACGGAATAGGTCAAGGATGTTATGACTTTGTAGGAGCAGGAATGGGTAATTGGAGTAATAGTGCTGATGAGAAATCTGATTCAGCTGACCAAGGATATGGTTTGAGATGGAATAATACTACACACGCAGGAACAGTATCATTGTATGGAACTTTCTACGCTCCACAAGATAGTGCTTCAACTTTTAGAATAACCGCGCAAAGCGATTCAGCTGATGTTGAATCTGACCTTGGTTCAGGACAGGTAATAACAGCTTCAGGCGGAGACGGAATAAAGAGCTTGGCTGATGTATTTGAGAAAGTAAAGAGCGAAGAAATTTGTGTTGTGGGCGGAGAGTACTTCTGGAACTCAGGAAAAGTATATGAATCATTACAGGGAAGTATCCAAGGAAAAGAAAATACTTGCATTGCTCAATAACCCAACACACTAAGCTTAAATATAACTTTAAGTATAATTTATTATACTGGCGATGTAATGGAAACTATTGTAAAACTTAGACAAATTGGCGGTTCTCTAGTAGCAACCATACCAAAAGAAATAATTGACTCAGCACAAATAGGAAAAGATGATCTTGTAGAAATACACGTAAAAAAGCTTTCAAAAAGTGGTTTTGGAATACTAAAAGGCAAGAAAATAAATTTTACGGAAGAGGATCGTCTTGACAGACAATAAGTATGTAATTGATTCAAGTGCTTGGATAGAATACTTTTTAGGCAGTTCTCCAGGAGAAAAGGTTCGAAAAATAGTTGACAACAAAAAAAATGTTGTTATAACCCCAAATGTTGTTTACGCTGAAGTTGTAAGCAAGCTTTTACGAACTGGAATTTATGAAAGAGAGCATTCTTCCTTAATACAAGGGTTATCAGTATCTGTTCCAGAAACGCCTTTGATTTATATAAAAGCAGGACATAACCATGCACAAATGAGAGAAAAAGATAAAGGGGTTAGCTTAGCTGACGCAATCATATTAACTCTTGCGCAAGAACAAGATGCCCAAATAGTAACAAAAGACAACCATTTGAAAGGAAATAAAACAATAATGATTTAAATGCGGAGAACATATTTATTATAGAAAAAAGAAGTGTTTTTATGTTCGGTTTTTTGAAGGAATGGTATCTTTCCGGCGAGGAAAAGTGGTACTCTTTCTGGGACAAGGTAAATGCGCACTTGCCTGTTTATGGAATAATTGATGCTATTGATAGTGTTGTTCCAAGTTTTGCCTTATTTTTAATCCTACTTATTTTTGTTTTACTATTTTTCGGAGTTGTTTTATTCACAGGAATGAATCAAGGATACGAAGCCCAATTTACTTTCTTTGCACCAAACGGGACTGACCTTGTTTATGATTCAGTAATTAGTTTCAGCATCCTTGAAAAAGGAATTTCTATACAAGACTTTAATCAACGCACTGATGCGGATGGAAAAATTTATATAAAGGATTTAATTTATGGACAAGAAATTGAAGTGAAAGCTAATTTAACCAGAGGAACTTACCTTGGAAGTTTTATTGTTGACAAGTCAATGATTGAAGAAGACATTACTTTACAAACAAAAATTGACCTGTCCCCCAAAAATAGAATTATTATTGTAAAAGACGCTTTAGGAATGAATGTTAGAGAACCTGTGCAATTAAGTTTTTACTGCGAAAATAGAGCGGAAACACCTATCCCCGAAACTGGAACAACAACAAATAGTTCAATAACTGTAAAAGAACCTTACAACTGTGTAAATTTGCACGCAAAAGTTTTGGGAAATAAATTTGAACAAAGAGATTATGTAATTACTGGAAATTCTTATGACCTATATTTAGTGCCTTACGAACCACCCGCAGTTGAACTAAAAGTAAAAGTGAGAACAATAGATGGCTATCCGGTTAATGATACAAGTTTTAATGTTACAATAACAGGAGACAACATTTATACTGGAAAAACACTTGATGCTTCGCAATCAATAATTAATGTAGTGCCTAGCACTTACACAATTTCAATAGCTGACCCCTCACTAAAATACGCAATTGCTTCAAGAACCATTAGTGTTAATGAAAAAACAGAAGTGACAATCAGTGTAACAAAAGCAATTAGAGCAAGGATAAAAGTTAATGTGAAAGACAAAGCAAATGGAAACGCAATAAACGAAGCAATTGTTTCAATAAAGAATTCTGGCGGAAAAACACTTGAAGAAAAAACCACAAACACTTCAGGAATCGCTGAATTTGCTTTAACTGATGTGGCTGATTATGAAATCACAGCAAAAAAACCAGGAGACACTAACGGAGGATATTTCTCAAAAGCAATAACTTTGAACGCGGTTTCCTCTGACGCTAATATTGTGCTTGAATTAGAAAAAATAACTACAGCAAATGCAGGGAGAACAAAAGTACAGGTAGTTGACCAAGATAATTTGCCTGTTAGTAATGCGAAAGTAATGTTAAAGTACCAAGAAACTGATTCAATCGTTGAATTAAACAGAACAACTAATTGGGCAATGACTGACTTAAATGGTTACACTACTTTTTTGGCAGGAAAAGTTGAAGGACTTGTAGTTGCTTATGCAATAAAATACCCTTTCACTGGGAGCTCAAACGCAAAATTAATTTCTATGGATCAAGAAAATGAATTCAAAGTAATAATGCAAGTAGGGGATTCTACAATAAAAATAAATCTTACTGAAGAGAACGGAGAAAAAATTGATGGAACAGCAAGAATTGTTTCAATGACAACCCAAGGACAGGACTTAAGCGGATTAATATCAATAGAACAAGGAAGTGCTTTAAGAAAAATAAAAGCCGGACAAGTAATTTATTTAGCCATCCAATCAAGCACTTATGAGGATTATGTATCTGAACCAATAATGCTATTCCCAAACAAAACTTATACATTCAATGTAATGATGAAGAAACAAATCTCTGAACCGAGAATAAAATTTGTTAATGTGTATAATTCGGATGACGCTATTGTTAGAACCTTACAAAAGGGAAAAAAATATTATGCTAAATTTATTTTAGAAGCGGATCAGGATTATTCTGATGCGCTAATGCATTTTAGAGTTGGAAAAGAAGAACTACTTGAAAATGATTTCATGCAAATAGATAAAGTTGAATCTGTTGGAATTACAAGAGAACTAAGGGGAACAAGTTATAGCCCGACAAGAGGATATTCTTTTGATTCAGAAAATACTACTGACGGTTACGCTAAGTGGATTAATGTTGAATTTGATAATCTTGAAAGAGGACAGCGGGTTGTAAAAGCATGGTTTGATGTTAAAAAAACCGCTCCTGAAAATAAAGAGCTACAATTCTTTTGGAGAGCAAACTTTGATGGAACAAAAGACCCTCCAACAACAAATACAGGAAATGACTTGTATGATGATGTTAGTTTCTCAAATATTTACTTTGTAGGAGTAGAAGCAACTTGCCAGGATGCATTTTGCATAACAAATGAATCACTTTACTGGACAAAAGATGATTTGTATATTAGTTACCCTTATGAACTAAAACAAGCAGAGCAATACACTTACAAATACCAAATATTCAATAATTCTGACACTGAATATGGAGCAAATGATAAAAAGATTTATTTGAACTTAGAGGTTTTGGGTGATGATGGAAAAGCGGTGAAAGTACTCGCATACAAAATAAAGGATGCTTCAACACAATACACTGGAAGCGCAATAACAAAAATAAATAATATGGAAATAAAGTCTTTTAACAAAAACAGCACTATTGATGTTGAATTAATTTTGGAAGGAAATGCGGTTGGCACAACTGCAATAAAAACAGAGCTCAAAGCTGACGGAGTAATTATTTACACAACCGAACAATCATTCACTGTTCCGACAGAAAAACAACTCAATGTATCAATTGCCCCCTCATTCATGCCTTCATTAGTTAATACTGAACTAACTGTTACTGTTGCTGATGATAAGGGAGAGCCTGTTAATGAAGCAACTGTAAAAGTTTTTGCAAAAGAACCTGGATTTGAAGAGTACCTGGTTGATGAAACAAAGACAAACAGAATTGGAAAAGCGGCTGCTAACTCAGGAGCACACTTTCAAAACACTAAAGTAATTATTGAAGTAACAAAAGAAGGATATGCAAGAATGAGGTTACAGACAACTGTTTCTGAGGACATTTTAGCTACCGCTCCTGAACAACTAATGATACTACTAAATACTATCACTCAAAGAGAGGCGACAAAGAAAATTCTTTTAGGAAATCTAACTGTTCACAAATTAAAAATTGTTGAAGCGAAAGTTGATCAGGATCTTGGCGGAATAGTTAACGAAGCTGCTCTAGGAGCTTATGTGCAATCACTAATTGGAACCGAGCTTGACGCGGAAGAAGAACTTGAATTAGAAATAATGAAAGTTAGATTAAACAATGCAATAACACAAGACAATTTCTTAGAACCAATAAATGTGTCAGGAAACTTAATACTTTCTGTTGCGATAGGAGACACATACACTGTTTATGACAAAAAAATCCCTTTCACTATTGACATTTCTTCCGAAGCAAATACAGAAACTTCTTGCTTAATATTATCAAGAGCTTCTCAAACAAAAACAACTCAACAAGGACAAGTTAGATTTGATTTTGAATTATTAAATGCCTGCTCTGCGGACGGAGTAGATGTTGGGCTTGACAATATTTATGTTACTTATTCAGGAGAACTTTACGGAATAGCTGAACTTTCTTTAGTTAGCCCTACTTCTGGACAAAGCGGAAGAACTGCTCTTGACGGAGCGAAAAGAAAAGTTTATGATAAATTAAAAGCTGGCGAAAAATTAGTGGGCGCTGTTACTTACTCTCCTTCAAAAGAAGCTGTTGGACAAACAATCAGCATGCCTATAACTATTGAAGGAAGATTCCAAGGAAAAACAATAAAAACAAACCCTGCTCAATTAAATTTCACTGTAAATATTTTGAACTTAAAAGAATGCATGAGTATTAGTTCTGACGCTGCACCAGTAGCTTTTGATGCAAAATCAAATATTACTGTTGATGCTTCTGCTTGCTTGGGTCAAGCGATAGAAGTTGCTTTGTGCAAAAATGATGCGGGTTGTTCTGGAGGAGCGGAAGGAAAAATAACTCTAACTAAAAGAACTTTGAATTTGAAAGGAACTTCAGAAACAATCGAAGCTTATAACCCTACATTGCCTGGAAGTTATGGTGTTAGTGTTTGGGCACGCGTGAAAGGAAAATCATCATTCAACTATATTGGAGAAGTTCCTGTATCATTTAGAGAATCAGAAGACAAGTACTTCAAACTAAGCAAATATGATTTAATGCTAGTTGGAAGCGGAAGCGAAGATATTGTTCTTTTGAGAAACGAAATGCTTACACAAAGTGTTGATGTTAAAGCTAATGATTGTATTTGGGGAGAAGAAGACGCAGAAATGGGTATGAGTGAATGGATGATGGTAGCATCAGCCGCAATG
>Ga0268276_1001641_pt1 | contig 21241 bp, 21 predicted proteins | sample saktaG_4_FD_190145 | JGI IMG/M metagenome (GOLD analysis project Ga0268276, IMG submission 190145) | Saline water microbial communities from Sakinaw Lake, British Columbia, Canada - sak_2010_1_5_45m | ecosystem: Environmental > Aquatic > Non-marine Saline and Alkaline > Saline ... | reverse complement strand
CTCAACCTGGTTGGGAATGGTTCTTGATATTGCAATTAGTTGTTGGCGGACTTCTAGTAATGCTCATGGATGAAGTTGTTTCCAAATATGGTTTTGGAAGTGGTATCTCTATATTCATAGTCGGTGGAGTTGCCTGGCAATTGTTTGCTAAGGCATTTGGATTTTTAGGCCAGACTAGGACAATAGAGCCTACGGGAAAAGTTCTTGTTCTGATTAGTTCTTTATTTAATGCAAATAACCCGGGGTCAATAATAAACGCAGGAGTGGCATTTGCTGCAATTGCAGCAACTGTTCTAGTTTTCTTTGCAGTTGTTTATACCCAAGCAATAAAAGTAGAAGTCCCGCTGTCTTTTGGCAGAATTAGGGGTTTTAATATAAGATGGCCTTTAGCTTTCTTTTATACCAGCAACATCCCAGTTATTTTAACTGCTGCGCTGCATGCTAATCTCCAGTTAGTGGCAGTTTTAGCGCAAAAAGTCTCAACAGCATTTACTTTTTTAGGAACATTCAGCAGCCAGGGAGTTGCGGAGTCTGGACTAGCTTACTGGCTATCTCCTCCTAACAATGGAATAATTGAACCTATAATCAAGGGCTCATTACAGGGCTCAATGATACTCCAATCTATTTTTTATGCTCTCTTTATGATTGCTGGCTCAATAATGTTCGCTGTTTTTTGGGTCAAGACTTCTGGGATGGATGCTTCAAGTCAAGCAAACCAGATTTCTTCAAGTGGATTGCAAGTATCTGGATTCAGACGAGATCCGAGGGTTATAGAATCTATTCTTTCAAGGTATATCATGCCCCTGACTATCATGGGAGGAGCTGCTGTTGGTTTATTAGCTGCCCTAGCAGATATAAGTGGAGCATTAGTAAGAGGAACAGGACTCTTGCTTTCAGTCATGATACTTTACAAGATGTATGAAGACATCGCACAACAACATGCAATGGATTCTAATCCTTTAGCAAGAAAATTCGTTGGAGCAGGTTAAAATTTTCTTGTTGAACTTATTTTATTGACACCGCATAGTAACAACACAACAAAGATTTAAATACTAATAAAGGTTTATCTTCTATGGATTATCAAGGTAAGTTTAGAACTTTAAATGAATATTGCAATGAGATAAGTAGTGAAGCTTTCATGAACGGAATGACCTTATGTGTCAAACAAACTCAAGAAACTGGAAGAGAAACTGCATTTAGAATATTGTCTCATCCAGAAAAAGAAGGGATTTATTATTCCCCTGTTTTTATTGGAGAAGAGACTTCGGTTCTTGCAGACAATCTGGTTTTAAATAGTGATAGTGAAAAGGATTATGGAAAACCACTTCATCAGTTACAAAGCATTCGCAAGGTAGTGGAATTAGCTAAAAAAAGAATTTTATATTTTGAAAAAAAAGATAGACTAGATTTTGGTTGGGATATGACTCGAAAAGAAAATGGATATAAGGATGAAATTAATGTCCATACACATCCATTCAGAAAGGATTCTGAAATGGATTCTGATTTTCTCGGGCCTCTTTTTTCCAAGGTTGATTTAAAAAATTTGGATGAAAAAGATAATCATCTAGAAGTTGTGTGTGCGATAAGGACTTTAAGCTTCCAGGATGAAGATCTCTTTCCTTTTTTAGCATTAAAGAAAAGAAATTTAGAAGAACCAGTTGATTTATCAAGACATGATCGTCTGACATTGGGGATGTGGGGAATTTATGAAAAAATTTGTGTAGATAGTTATCACACCAGTCCAGAGTATCTGCAATTCTTAAAATCCCTAAGAGATGAAAATAGGGAAAAAGATATTTTAAGAGTCTTGGAAGAACTTCCCAAAGCAATGGAAGATTTAACTAAAACATACCAGTGGATTTGCGGAACTTTTGTTGTCAGAAATGGTTTATTAGTATGTAAAAAATTAAAACATTCAGATAAAGAGGGCTTAGATAACAAGGTTTAAAAGTCATGAATCATTATTTATAAAATGTTTATAACAGATTTTATACAATGGAGTCCGTTTATCAGTATATTACTGATTTCTGCAGTCTTGACTTTCTTATTGACCTGGGTTTATAAGAAGACTATCAACCACAGGAGATACAAAGAAATCAATGAAAGACAGAAAGTCCTTAGAAATGAGATGAAACAGACAAAAGACATGAAGAAGCTGAATGAAATCCAGAATGAAACAATGTCTTTGAGTATGGAATCCTTAAAATTAAGTTTTAAACCAATGTTAATAACTTTCTTGCCTGTCTTGATCATATTCAGCTTGCTGAAACAAGTTTATAGTAGCGCAGTAATAGGAGTAGGAAATTCAGGAAATATAATATCATGGGGCACTAATCTGCCTTTAATTGGAACTGGTGCTGGCTGGTTTCTTTGTTATTTTGTTTTAAGTTTCGTATTCAGCATGGTTTTCAGAAAGATTTTAAAATTCTAGAATCTATCAATAAAACATAACTTGAAGATAAAATGGCCGACAAATTAAAAGATAAAGAATTAGAAAGAAGCATTCTAGAGCTTAATATGATGAATAACAAACTTCAAGAGATGGAGCAGCAACTCCAGATCATTGAAAAGCAGATTCAGGAATTCCAATTGACTAGCATTGCTTTGCAAGATTTAGAGACAACTAGATTAGACAATGAAGTCTTGTCCCCCATAGGCCAGAATATCTTTGTGAAATCAAAACTCTTGGACAATAACGAGGTTTTTGTGGATATTGGTTCAAAGATCTTTGCAAAAAAATCTATCCCCGAAGCACAGGAAATCATCAACAAGAAATTTGAAGATTTTGTCTCAGTGAGAGAAAAAATTGTAGATCAAGCACAAATGCTTGCTCAAGAAATGATGGGAATCCAAAAAGATATTCAAGAAAGTCAATAACCTTAGAAACTTAACTTTGCCAGATATAAGTTAAAGTATTTTAATTCGATTTTTATCTTCTATTTTAAGAGAATTTTCGAGAAAAACAAATAAAACAGTATACCCTATTAACACATACCTCGCATTTGGCAAAGTCAAGTTAGAAAACCATCTGTATGTATTACATCCCCAAGTTTTTTGAAATTGTTTTCGAGAACTAAATTGGACTTACCTCTGTGATTCTATTTTTTTTAGTATACCCGGAAGTGTTTTTATATTTTTTATGATAAAGTCGGGCTTGAGTTTAATTAATTGGCTTATTGTTGATTGTCCAGAAAGGATAGCTATGCTCATTGCCTTCGCTTTTTTTGCTGCAATCACGTCATAAACAGAATCCCCTACGTGGATATCTGATTTTATATGAAGTATTTTCTCTGCTTTGAATATCTCATCTGGCCAGGGTTTTGGATTTTTAACTTGATCTGCTAAAACCATTATATCAAAGATTTTTTTGTCTATTTTAGAAGCTTTTAATAAAAAATATGCTTCTTCCTCTGCACAATTAGTCAATAATGCAAGAGAGTAATTTTTTTTTAATTCTCTAAGAGTTTTTTTAGCTCCTGGCATTGGTTTAGCATATTTTCTTGTTTTTCTTAAAAAATAATGGTGAAATTTTCTAATTTCTTCAATTTGCTCTTCAGTTAGCTTTATTTTTATTTTTTTTGCAATTGATAAAATAACTTCACGGCTATGTCTTCCATCGATAAAAGGCCAGATAAGATTCTCTTTCACATCAATACCTTTTTCTTTAAAGGCGTGTCTAAATGCCAAAGAATGAGCTTTTGTTGTCTTGACTAGAGTTTGGTCTAAGTCAAAAGAAACTAGTTTTTTCATTTTAATATCTCAATCTAATAAGGCAGGATATTTTATTCTGAATTCTGAGACAAAGGTATCTGGGCTGAATACACCTAATTCTGAAATGATTCCTGTAATTAAATGTGGTTGAACCTCTTCAAAAACTACATTGCTTATCTTGAGTTTTGGGGGCTTGCCTGGCCAGACTTCTTTTTCTTTTCTTGATTCTAATTTTTCTATTGCCCCGAGGGTGGTTTTAGGATCAAATTTCCAAGAGAAAGTACAAGAATAACTCGGAACATCATATTTTTCAGCTATTTCTGCTAACATCTTATTCCCTATCTTATTTATCACTGAACCTTGGCTTGTTATGGCATCTGCCCCAAATAAAAAAATATCTGCTCCTTTCAATGCAGCTGTTGAAGCAGAATCAACAAACATTGTGACGGGAATTCCCCCTTTTAAGAGTTCTAATGCAGTTATCCTCCCCTGTAGATTAGGTCTTGTTTCTGTGTTATAAACTTGAAATTTTTTTCCTTGTCTTTTTGCTTCTAAAAGGATTGAGATGACTGTTCCGCTATGGCAATGAGTAAAAACAGTTGAATTTTTTGGAATCATGTTAGCACCGCAAGAAATTATCTTTTCTCTTGCTATGTCCATTATCTTAACTGTTTCTGATACTCCTATTTTTATGTCATAAAACGAAGTAGCATATTTAATAGAATTCCTTAAACAAGGTTCTGTGGGCCTTAGGCTGATTAATTTTCGGACAGCTTTGCTATCAGATCTTATCTCGAGGGCTTTCAAAGCAGCGCGAGCAATTTGTTCTGCCCCTTGAATCTTTAGGGATTTTATGTCCTGGCAAATCTTTTCAAATTGAAAGTTGTTCTTTTTGTCTTTGTCCATGCTCTCCTCTTTTTTCATGATTTCTTAAATTAGATGATTTTTCTTAATTAAAAATCTTTGCTTTCAAACTTGACCTTGCCCTCTTTAAATGTTAAAACTGGTTTTGTCCTATTTTTTAACTGAATTTTTAAGATTTTTTGAAAAATGACAATCACTTAGTCATGATTCACGCAAAGCACACAGCAGGAGATTTGGCAAAGTCTATTCCTGGGGGTTTTAATTGCTTTCGAAACCTTTTAAAAGACATATGCCCTTGTTAAAAAAGCAAAAAAAGAGAAAAATGTTAGAATTTTTAATGAATCCTAAGAAAGCTGAAAGAAGACCCTGGGAAATGATGATAATTGGATTTTTCTATGCTGTTGTCGCTATTCTTGTTTCTATTTTTCTTTTTCATGGCAGTGCTGCTTTAGAAAAATACAACAGTGTATTCATGGTCACCTTTACAACGATTCTCTCAATCCCTTTCATGTATTATATTGTCAAATTAGAAGAAAGAAAAGAAAAAAAGATTAAAGAAGAAGGAGCACTTATCAAAGAACATGGAAAAGCAATAAGCGCATTAATGTTCTTGTTCATCGGTTATCTTATCGCCTTTTCTTTAGCTTTCATACTGATGCCACAAGACCTGGTAGATAGCTGTTTCACAGCACAATTGGAGTCTTATTGCGCAATTAACAGCGGAGATTTGCAGAATTGCGCTAAAATCATGGGCAATTCAGTAACAGGAAAAAATGTGGAGATAAGCCTTAAGGGAGTATCTTCAATACTTGCCAACAATTTTTTTGTTATGATCACTGTGTTGTTGTTCTCTTTTCTTTTTGGCGGGGGAGCAATATTCATCCTCGCTTGGAACGCAAGCGTGATTGGAACAGCGATAGGATTATTTAGTGAAGGCGCTGTACAAAACATTCCCGTTTCTTTTTTAAGGTATCTTGTCCATGGATTGCCTGAAATAGCTGCTTATTTTGTTGCTGCTTTAGCTGGCGGGATTATTAGTGTGGCAGTAATAAAACATGATTTTGGAAAAAAGGAATTTTGGCATGTCATACAAGATTCACTTGACCTGATTATCTTGGCCCTGATCATTCTTGTTGTTGCAGCATTTATGGAAATTTTCCTAACCCCTTCGATAATGTCTATTTTTTAAAGTATAATCCCCTATCATAAGAAAAAAACCTTAAAATGCACAAAGTAACAAAAGATGCTTTTACCCTAATATTGTTCTCGGCTGTTGCAGCAATAGCAAGCTATCTATTCACTTTCTCTATGGCGAGGATGATGTCTATTGAAGACTATAGTCTGCTTTATTCTATTATCGCATTTACGTATATACTAACTATTCCACAAGAAGCGATAAGAACTGTAATCTCTAGATACACTACAAAGTATAATGTTCAAAAAGATAATGGAAAAATCCATGAATTATTAAGCAGTTCGTTAAAAAAGATATTCATTGTATCTATAATTCTCCTTGTTTTATTATTAGCCTTGAGCCCGTTGTTAACTGGTCTGTTTCATACTAATTTTTGGGTTTTAGCTACTGCTTTAACTATTTTGATATTTTCTTTTGTATTGCCGGTTTTTTGGGGGGTTTATCAAGGACTTGGCAAATTTAAAGAACTTGGAATCAATAACTCTATTGAAGGTGTTTTAAGACTCATCCTTGCTATTCTGCTTGTTCTAGCTTTGCCTACTAATTCCCAGATATATGGTGCACTAATTTCTTCACCAATTTCTATGGGCATTGTTTTTTTAATCGCTTATCTTTCTTTTGGATATATACAAAAGAAAAAAAGAAAGAAGATTAAGGAAAATTTAATGAAATATTCTTTAGCAACTCTCCTTATCTTTGGTTTAGTGACCTTGATGTACAGTGTAGATATTATTCTTGCCAGATACTTCTTCACCCCAAGAGTAGCAGGGATATACGCTGGAATTTCGCTGATATGCAAAGCATTCTTCTTTATTGCTATTGGAACAAAGAGAGCAATGATGCCAAATCTGACTGAACAGAATATAAAAAGCGAAGAAGAAGAATGCACTAAAATACTTAAAAAAATCAGTTTGTTTTTGATAATAATGTTTGCTTGTGCATTCTTATTGTTTTTATTCTTTCCAGGGCCCATTGTTTCAGTCATCTTAGGCGACCAATATACTGCAGTAGCCCCTTATCTTAAGTATATGATTATAGCAATGGCTTTTTTTTCATTCAGCAATCTACTTGTGTACTATAATCTCTCTTTGGACAAAAATAAAAAGATAACTGCCCGTGTTTTAGCAAGTGCTGTTTTTTTAGAGATTGGATTATTGCTATTATTCCATAAAACGTTACAACAATTTGTCTGGATGATACTTATCATTGACGTTATCTTGTTTTTGGCTATGCTTCTTGTTACAATAATCGGCCCGAGATATATCCAGAAGAGAACTGAAAAAGAAATCAAAGAACTTAAGAAATTAAAACCAAGCAAAAAGTATAAAAGCCCTGCTTTTGTAAATAAAAATCAGGGCTAATGAAAAATGGATGAAGAGATAATTGATAATTCTGCAAAAAAGGAAGATGAAATAAAACAAGAGAAACATGAAGAAAAACCGGTAGTTGATACTCCTAAAATCGAACCAAAGATTAATAAGAAAAATACTGATTTCTCTGGTTTTTTTAAAAAATATTGGTTTGGGGTTTTAATTGCTGTTTTACTGATAGTATTAGTCATCTTCAATGTTTATCTCAGAACACCAAATATCCCAAAACTGATAGACCCTACTACTGGAAATTACACTTTAGGACCAGATCTTGATCCTTTTCTGTATCTAAGGCTTGCAAAAGATATTGTTGCCGGAACTCTGAAAAATCCAGATCCTATGATCCAAGCTCCCTTAGGGAATACGAATTATGCTACAAAAAGCCTGATGCCTTGGTCAATTGTCGGGGTTTACAAAATATTGAACCTATTCACAAAACCCCCAATAGCCAGCGTAGAATTCGCTGCAATAATCGCTCCAGTCATATTCTTCAGTTTGAGCACAATCGCCTTCTTTTTCTTGATATTTGTAATCTTTTCGTTTAAGATGTCTAAAAAGATATCTGCTATTATTGCTATACTCGCAAGTGCCTTTTATATTGTAATGCCTGAAATGTTGCATAGGACTGTTGCAGGAATTCCTGAAATTGAAAGTCTGGGTATGTTATGGTTCTGGCTTGGTTTTTTATTTATTGCACTAGCCTGGAAACAGGATAAAATCAAAAAGATGATTCCTTTTGCTTTAATTGCAGGAATTTTTACTGGATTGATGGTATTTACTTGGGGTGGTTACAGATATATTTTCATGACTTTTTCATTAGCCAGTTTTTTAATATTCTTCTTCAATAAAGAAAAGAAGAAAAATTTTCTCATCTTTGCTTGTTGGATCATTCCTGCATTGATCTTTTCTATTATCAAAATGGGTTTGACTCCTACCTTAATTTCAATTGCTGATACTGGTTTTGGGTGTATAATTTTCTTTATTTTAATAGTAGACTTGATATTGTTTAATACTAAGTTAAAAAAAATAAAAGAAAAGATAAAATTGCCTGAGGGCTTGATAAGTCTTATCATAGCTGCTGTTTTGGGGATTATCCTCTTATTGTTGATTAACCCTGGTTTTATTTCTTCAACTTTTTCACAGATAACTGAAAGACTTTTACATCCTTTTGGTGAAGGAAGAATTGGATTGACTGTTGCTGAAAACAGTAGTCCCTATGTTACACAAGCTATTGCAAGCTTCTCTTGGCTGTTCTGGCTCTTCTTAGCTGGACTTGTGTTAGTATTCTTTGAGACAATAAAACATTTTGATAAAAAAAAGAAAATCTGGTTGATGGTGATATTTATAATCTTCTTAGCTACGTTTATATTCTCAAGAACATCTCCATCTAGTTTCTTAAATGGGCAAAATTTTATTTCTGATTTATTATACTTTGGTGGCTTGATTCTCTTTGTTTTATTCATCTTGGGAATGTATGTTTATGCTTATGTCAAAAAAGATGAAAAAACACTAGAAGATTTCAAGAAAATTGATTTTTCTTATTTATTTATAATCGCTTTTTCATTTTGGATGATTATCTCTATGCGGGGAGCAATAAGACTGTTTTTTATAATCTCCCCTGCCCTTATCATATTCTCTTCATTTTTACCTGTGAAGATTATAGATTATGCATTTAAAACAAAAGAGAATTTATACAAAGTCTTGTTGTTCTGTATTGTTTTGTTAATAGCTGTCTTGATGGTCATAACTTTTGTGAATTTTGAAAAATCAACATATCAACAAGCGCAATATACTGTTAATAGTGCCTATTATAACCAATGGCAAAAAGCAATGTCCTGGGTAAGAACAGAAACTCCAAAAGATTCTATCTTTGTCCATTGGTGGGATTATGGATATTGGTTACAGACCTTGGGAGAAAGACCAACTGTAACAGACGGTGGGCATTGGAATGGTTATTGGGACCATACCACTGCAAGATACCTAATGACTGCACAACATGAGCAAACAGCCCTGCAATTATGCAAAGCATATAATGTGTCTTATTATTTGATTGATTCAAGTGATATTGGAAAATATTCTGCTTTCGCAAGCATCGGCTCAGATAAAACAGGACAAGACAGATTAAGCTGGATTTCTACTTTTGTTTTAGCTGACTCACAGACACAAGAAACAAAGAATGAAACAATGTATGTCTACACTGGAGGAACAATGCTTGATCAAGATGTATTATGGAAAGGACAATTATTCCCAGCACAAAAAGCAGGGATAGGTGCTTTTATTATGACTGTTGAAAAAGATACCCAGGTGATAAATGGTTTGGATGCTATTGTCATCTATAAAAACCAGCAATATAGAATCCCTGTAAAATATCTTTGGTTGGACAACAAGAGACGTACTTTAACAACATCTGAAGATGCTCTGTCTACAATGTTATATTTTATACCAACACTGAATAACTATGGTGTGAACAAGATGGGTGCTGTATTATACTTGAGCGAAAAAGCTCTTAATGCAGAATTTGTCAAACTTTATCTATTAAATGAGACTGAAAATTTTGAATTAGTCCATACTGAACCTTCTTTATTTGTGAAACAATTAAAAGATGTTTACAATATAACTGTGGGTGACTTTGTCATCGCTGGAGACTTTCAAGGGCCTATAAAAATCTGGAAAGTAAATTATCCAGAGAATATCACTGATTATCCAGAATACCGAAAAACAGTTAACCCAGAAGGATTATGGGGTGAATTAGATTATTTAGGAACATAAAATGATATGGTTGGAGATTCTAACAATAATTGTAACTTTTTTAGTAGGCTTTTTTGTGTCTTTTGTTCTTTGTAAAAAATGGATAAAACTAGCTCGTGCAAATCAACTTGTAGGCAAAGATATGAACAAGTATGAAAAAAAGATGGTCGCAGAAGCAGGTGGAATTGCGGTGGTTGTTGCAATTGTTGCTTCTTTGATGATTTATCTCTTTTTCAAGACTTTTATCCTGAATTCAAATACACAGATCATTGAAATACTGACTTTATTGATTACATTTATCTTTGCTTGTTTTATAGGATTTATAGACGACATTCTTGGCTGGAAAAAGGGTATTGCAGGTTGGAAAAAAATATTGATTACAATTCCCGTAGCTATCCCCCTGATAGTCATCAATGCAGGGCATTCAATAATGAGCCTGCCATTTATAGGGCCAGTCAATTTTGGCATAATCTACCCTTTGGTTATTGTCCCGCTTGCTCTGGTTGGAACAACAAATGGCTACAATCTACTAGCAGGATTTAATGGCCTTGAATCTGGGCTTGGAATCTTGATATTCTTAGCTTTAGGGATTGTATCCTTGACTACCGGACAATTGTGGCTTGCTTTGATAGCAGGAATTATTATATGCGCATTAATTGGATTTTGGATATTCAATAAATTCCCTGCAAAAGTATTTCCAGGAGATTCTTTAACATACAGTCTTGGGGCCCTGGTTGGTTGTTTTGCTATCTTAGGAAATATGGAGAAGGTCGCATTTTTCTTGTTTATCCCATTTATACTCGAAGGATTCTTAAAATTAAGATCAAAATTCAAGGCTGAAAATTTTGCCATCCCCAATAGGGACAATAGTTTAGAATTAAGATATAAGAAGAACTACAGCCTGACACACATTGCCTTAAGGATTTTAAAGAAGATGAAGGGAAAAGCTTATGAAAAAGATGTGGTTTATTTGTTATTGGTGTTTGAATTAATATTGATTTTATTCACTTTAATCAACTTGTTCTTTAATATTCTATAAACTGGCTTTGTTAACTATAGGTGTTAATAATGTTTTATTGTTGTTGGTTGTTCTGTTTTTGGAGTTTCGGGAGATTTAAATAAACAAAAAGGAGACTATTACACATATAGCCAGGGACTTAGCAAAGTCAAGTCTATAAATTTAAAAATCATTAAAGATTGATATTTTTATGAATAAAATCGCTTTTGTTATTGGGACTCAAGCTGAATTAATCAAATGTGTTTCTTTGATGCTTGAATTAAAAGAAAGAAAAGAAGATTACTGGTTCATCCATACTGGGCAGCATTCTCTTGGAAGAGCATGTGAAAATTTTCAGATCAAAAAACCGGATTATGTCTTAAGTGAAGAACCAGAGAAGGGAACAAAATTAGGCTCAGATAAGGGAATGAGTTCTTGGAAATGGTACTTATCAATGATATTCAAGGTAAGAAAAACAATCAGGAGAATCAAGCCAAAATATGTTGTCTATCATGGGGATACTATAAGCACTGGTTCTGCTGCTGTTGGCTCTTCTTGGATATTAAATCCTTTTAAAAAATGGAAAAACGTCCATTTAGAATCTGGCTTAAGGTCAGGTTCTTTATCAGAACCTTTTCCAGAAGAAATCGTAAGACAAGTTGCCGATAGGCTCTCAGATATATTGCTCGCTGTTTCTGGGCTTAGTGCAAGAAACCTAAGAAAAGAGCGATGGTTTTTTGTCTGGGGAAAGATTTTCAATGTCGGAAACACAATCTTAGATTCTGCGATGATAAATTATGAAAAATCAAAAAAAGAATCAAAAGGAAAATTAAAAAAACTGAAAGAAGAATTTGCCCTAATCAATCTGCATAGGCACGAAAATCTGAAATCTCCAGAAAGGATGAAAAGATGTGTAGAGATAATAAAAAGCATCAATATCAAAGCAATCTGGCCGTTGCATGAAAATACTAGGCGGATTTTAGAAAAATATGGATTAATGGAAGAATTGAAAAAACAGGAAAATCTGACATTAACTCCTTTGGAAAGCTATGAAAAATTCATCTTCTTACTAGCTAACTGCAAGTATCTTATTGTTGATGGGGGCTCGATACAAGAAGAAAGCCTGATATTCAAAAAACCCTGCTTGTTATTGAGGAAAAAAACAGAAAGACAAGAAGGATTAGCTAGTGGGATAAATTTTTTAACTAAACTAAATGTTAAATACTCCAGAGAGATAATAAGAAAAATAGAGAACAATGAAATTGAAATCAAAAATTTTGAAAATCCTTATGGCAAAGAAGGGGTCTCAAAAAGGATTTTGGAGATATTAAGATGAAGATTTTAGATATTGGTTGTGGAAATAGCAAATATAATGCGGGAAAAGATAATCTGGTTATAGGATTAGATTCTTCAAAACTGCCTGGTGTAGACATGGTACATAATCTGGAAAAAACCCCATTACCATTTAAATCTGAAGAATTTGATATGATAATTGCATTTCATGCCTTGGAACATATCATCAATTTAGTTCCTTTACTAGAGGAAATGCATCGGATAACAAAGAATAATGGAATCTTGTGGATTAAAGTCCCTTTTTATTCTTCTTGGGGGCAATTCAATGACCCTACGCATGTAAGATTTTTTACACCTTTTACATTTAATTATTTTCAAGGCAAAAACAATTATTCACATGAAGTTAAAAAAAATGATGAACTTAATCTAAAAGTGCAAAAAGTAAGGATACATTTTGCCGTTGGAAGATTAAAATTCTTAAATTGGCTTTTTGACCCTCTGTTGAATCTAAGCCAGGCTTTTTATTGCAGATTTTATGCGTGGATTTTTCCTGCTTGTGAAATAGAATACAAAATAAGGGTGATAAAAAATGGTTGAAAATAAAAAACAAATCAAAGTTTATCTGCAATATCCCTGGAAATTTCCAGACAGCAGTTATTACAACTCTATGCTAAACTATCCCCCAAAAAATATCAGTTATATAAACGCAAATAAACAAAAATTTGTGGGGATAAATTCTCCTAAAACATTTAAAAGAATGCTTGCATTAAAAACAAGTTTAAGGAAGATATTGGCAGTTGCAAAAGTCCCAAATATCACCTACACAAAAAATAAAGATTGTGACCTAATACACTGCGCACATTGTCTGAGCTTGAATAAAAAACCTTGGGTGGTTGATACAGAACATTATTGGAATTTCGCCTCAAGCGGACCTATCTCTTACTCTGCTATTGGCAAAAAAAGGATAAAAAAGTTGTTAAAAGGAGATTATTGCAAAAAGATAATGCCTTGGACAAATTCTGCTAAAGAAACAATTTTTAATAACTTAAAAGACAGAGAAATTGAGAAAAAGACGGAGATTGTAACCTATGCAATCCCTAGCCCAAAAATAAAGAGAATAAAACACGAGGGAATAAACTTGTTTTTTTCTGGCAGATACTTCCATCAAAAAGGAGGAAAGCAAGCCCTTATTGTGATAGATGCATTAACAAAGAAGTATGATAATGTCAAGGCGATTTTTCTCTCTCAAACTCCTGGAAATCTCTTAAAAAAATATGAAAAAAACAAAAAAATAGAATTTCATAGTCTAATGCCTTTAGAAAAGATAATGAAAGAAATCTATCCAAAAAGCGATATTTTTGTCTATCCTGGATTCTCAGATACTTTTGGTTTTGTTTTAGTCGAAGCATTGGCTTTTGGCTTGCCCATAGTCACAGTAGATGGTTTTGCCAGAAAAGACATTGTTGAAAATGAAAAAGACGGATTTGTGATAAAGAAACCAAGGATAATCTGGGATGAGGCAATCCCACATATCTCTCAGGAACCGTTGATGATAAAGGAGATGATAAAAAAGACTTCTCTATTGATTGAGAACAATTCTTTAAGAAAAAAAATGAGCAATTATGGAATAAAGGTGACTAGTGAGGGAAAATTCTCTTTAAAAGAAAGACATGAAAAATTAAAAAGGATATACAGGGAAGCTATCAAATGAAATCCGTGGTCTATGATGTAAAAAACAAGTCAATGAAAAGTGAAGGCGCAGTTGCTAGGTATTTAGGATTATGCTCCATATTTAACTTAACTTTGCCAAATGCGAGAGACGTATTAATAGACTGTCATTCTTTACCTAATTTTCTTAAGAACTCTCTGAAAACAATCAATCAAATCAAAATACTTTACACTTATAGCTGGCAAAGTCGATACTTAAAGTTGGAGGATGGCTCTTGCCATCTATAAGATGAAAGAAAAAATAACTTTTGCATGCACTTTGTTCAATGAAGAAAAAAGCATAGCTAGTTTTTTAGACTCCATACTAAACCAGAGTGTAAAACCAGATGAGATAATAATAGTTGATGGTGGTTCAAGAGACAATACTGTAAAAATAATCCAAGACTATCAAAAAAAATCAAAAATAAAGATAAAATTATTCATATTGCCTGGGGCAAATATCGCCAAAGGCAGGAATAAATATATTGAAGAAGCAAAAGGGGACTTCTTGTTTTCAGGAGATTTGGGGACAAGATTTGAAAAAGATTGGATAAAAAAAATGCTTGTAGGCTTCAAATCAGGAGCAGACATTGTCATAGGAAGATATTATGCAGAGACCCCAAATAAGAAAATAGAAGAGATAATTGCTTCAAGATTCCCTGATTTTGACAAATTTTCAGCCAAAGACTGGGAAAACTTTCTGCCTTCAAACAGGCAACTCGCATTCAGATTATCTAAATGGAAAGAACTTGGAAAATTTCCAGAACAGATTGACAGAGCAGATGATACTATCATGCATATGCGGGCTAAAAAAAGGGGTTTTAGGTATTACTATGCAAAAGATGCTACTGTCTTTTGGCGTGCCAGAGATAATCTAAAATCTTATCTGAGACTAGCTTATTCAGATTCAGTTTCTGATGGGCAAATAGGCATTGTTTTCAAAAGGAAGATTTATATTCTAGAATTTTTAGTCATAATCTTCCAATTTCTGATGATACTATTCTTAATCATGTCTCCATGGTTTTTAATAGGTTTATTCCTTTCTCTTTTAGTGATATTCCTCAAAGAAGGCTGGCAGATTTACAAGAGAACTAAAAAATTCAATTTTTTATTTTACGGTGGGATGATAATGGTCTTATTGTTCTATGCCCATGCATTTGGCGGAATTGTGGGATTATTCAAGAAGCGATAGAACATTTTTTAATCTGGAAAGAAAATTCTTTAAATAAATTACATAACCTTAAAAGAATTGTTTTTTAACTAAAAATAACCTGCGTTTAAGAAAGAGATTAATCCCAGTAAACTTTAAAAAGGTTGAGAAATTTGTTTGAAATAAGAACGCAGAGGGGATAATAAAAGTTTAGGATAATCTAAAAAATGGTTAGTAAACTAAATAAATTTTTTAAATTAGTTGGTGAGGGCAGAAGGTTAAATGATAGGTGGATTATTCTAACACATCTATCTAAAGCCCCATTATACTTTTTAAAGAGAAAATTGGGAAAAACATATAGCCATAAGCTTTCAGGAAACGTCACTCTAAAAAATAGAGATGGTATATTCTTTTGCGGGAATAATATGCTTACAGTATGGGCAGGAAGTTCATTTTATGAACTAGAATCAAGGCCTTATTTTGATTTAGGGGAAGGTGTTTTTATTGATATTGGAGCTAATATTGGGAAGTTTTCAATCATTTTGGGAAGAAGATCAAGAGAAAAAATCAAAGTTATTTCAATAGAACCCCATCCTAAAAATTTTAAAATTTTGACTAAAAATATTGAATTAAATAAATTAGATAATGTGGTTGTAGTAAATGCTGCTTGTTCTGATTCAAAGGGGTATCTAGACCTTTATCTTGATGAAGCTGATACCGGGGGCCATTCGATAATCAAAGGGGATAATTTTCCAAAAATGGGTGTAAGAAGTATCCGGGTAAAAACCGAGAAATTAGACAATATAGTGAAAAGACAAAAAATAGAAAAAGTTAACTTGATAAAGGTTGATGTGGAAGGAGCTGAAGCAACTGTTCTAATGGGTGCAAAGAAGATATTAAAAAAAAGTCACCCAAAAATAATATTTGAAGCATGGAATAAAGAAAAACTTGAAAAAGTGAAAAAAGTCTTGAAACCATTTAAATATGAATTCAAAGAAATTGACCCCGAAAACTTTTTAGCTTATTAAAATGGCCTTCTTTGAACTAAAGCCATAGATATCAGTATGCTTGGAGGTAGTTTCTTGCTAATCAAATCTATTTGTAAATCCTTCTATGCATCTTAAGAATCCCGCCACCGACGAAGTTTATTGTTTTTTTGACCCAAATCCTGTTAAATGGATTGTCAAAAAAAGAACGTGTTATATTAAAGAAATATTTTGGATTAGAATAAGCAACATCATGTGCAGTATGCCAATATTCGACTAGTTCTTCTGGTTTGAGTTCGCAGATTGAAACAGGTTCAGTACTCCTCAAATCTGATTCTATGCCCCTTAACCAGTATTTTTCTTTAAGATTTTCTGGAAGGTTTTTCCAAACCTCGCTTCCCGGATAGGGGGAGAAAATGAAAAATCTTGGAAAATCAGTGTTAATATATCTTGCAAATCTTATTGTCTTTTCAATTGTCTCTTTTGTATCAATCCTGTGCCCGATTATGAAATAAGATTCAACATTTATGCCACATTTGTGCATCAAATCAACTTTTGGCTTAACGTCCTTCAAGTTAATGCCTTTTCTTATCCAATTCACCATCTCTTGATCGCCACTTTCTATTCCAACTGCAATTGTATGACATCCTGCTTTTTTTAACCATCTCAAGGTCTCTTCATCTAGTCTGTCAACTCTTCCAAGGCACTTGAAAGGAAGATTAATCCCTTGCCTTATCTTTTCTTTACATAATTCTATCACCCATTTTTTATCAAATGCAAATAAATCATCTATAAAATAAAGCTCTTTTCCTCCTAATTTCATAATCTCTTTACATTCATCAAGAACATTTTGAATGCTTCTTTGCCTATATCTTACTCCAAAGGTGTCTTTAAAACAAAAATTGCAGCAGTATGGACATCCCCTAGAAGAAATAAGGATGTGTATCGGCAATTTGACATAATTTGAATCATAAGCCCATTTTCCAGATAAATAAGCACTTCTATCAGGAAAAGGCAGTTTGTCAATGTCTTCAATAAACTTGCCAGCATCTATCACTTTCTTTTTTATTTTTCCTTTTAAGAAATCCCTAAAAGTCTCTTCAGATTCTTTTACAAAGAGGTAGTCTATTTCTTTGCATTCTTTTTCAACTTCTTTTGCACCAAGTGAAGAGATATGTGGCCCTCCGGTCACGATTATGCAACCTGATTTTTTTGCTAATTTTATCAGTTTATAGGCATTAAAAACCTGGGTTGTGAACAATGTAAAGCAGCAGTATTTGGGTTTTTCTTTATCTAAAATCCTTTGGAATATGTCTTCACAAAAATTAGGTATGACATTCGGGGAGATTATCTTTGTTGAAAATCCTTCTTGTTTAGCGATACTTGAGAGATAAGCTATACTGAGAGAAGGATACATTGGCTCACCACCCCAGACATCGACAAACAATATATTTTCCATGAGGAAATACACTGAATGAAAAGTTAATAAACCTTTCTAACTAAACGAAAAATGATAGTGCTGATACTTGGAATAATCGACATATTTTTCTCAATTTTTGTGCTTCTTGCAGCTGCTTCCTGGGTTGTCAAATCAATTCTACTTGTTGGAGCAATCTATCTTCTTGTCAAAGCTGTTGTCTTTTCAATTGGGGGGATTAATCTCGGCTCTGTACTTGATTTTATTGCAGCATTGGTCATCTTCTTGTCTTTTGTAACTCAAATGCCACCAATCATGTTCTTGATAACAGGAGCATTGGTCTTCCAGAAAGGCATTTTCAGTTTGTTTTAATCCTGAAAATATGGTCATGGGCATATTTAAATAGTTTTATTTTTTATTAAAAAATCATAAAGATGAAAATACTTATCTTGCTGCAAAAATGGAAAGGTGGAGTAGGCGGTGGGGTGAAGAACATTTCTTTAGAACTTGAAAAATTAGGCCATTCTGTTAAAGTCATCTCAAGAGAAGATGATCTTAAGTTATATTCCTTCGCTAGTTCAGTATTCAAAGTGAGAAGACTGGTCAAAAACCTGGTCCAAAGAGATAAATATGACATCATTTATACACAGGATTGGGGTTTAACATTTCCTTTACTTTTCCCGTATAGAATCTTTAAGAAAAAACATTTTGCAATGTTTCATGGAACGCAATTTGGTCTTGCGGGAATTTTTCAGAATATTGTTGGGAGAATTATGGGAAAAAGACTTTTGGTAATTGGGGCTCCTTTAAAAGAAAAATTTAAACGAAGTAATTTAGTTTATGCGGGGGTAAATCTTGACCAATTTAAACCATTAAGAAAAAAAAGAATTTTTCTTGGATGGATTGAAAAGGGAACTGAAATCCCTAAAGAGGAGGATATCCAAGAATTAGCAAAATTATTCAAATTAAAACCTTTAATTGCTAAAAACTTTTCAATTCCTTTTGACAAAATGAACTCTGATTTTTATAATCAATGCAAGGTATTTGTAAGTCTACCTCCAAAAACCGCAGGTTTTAATGTTTGTTGGATTGAAGCAATGGCTGCTGGGGTCCCAGTTATTATCGGAAATGAAGAAGGAATTGGGAGTGAACTCCCTTTTACAAAAGTAAAAAGCAAAAAAGATTTATTCAATCTAAAAAATATCAAGGAAACAGATTATTATTCATGGTTAATAAAGAGCGAATTAATCTGGAAAAAACACACCCAGAGATTAATCCAAATTTTTAGTGGGAAAAATTAAATTTTTTCAATCCACCAATCTCTACAATAGGCGTTTAATTTCAATTTATGCTTAATTGCAAATTCAGATACTGCTTGCAAAACTCCTGAAAAATCTATATCATGACCGCCTAAAATCCCTCCTTCTTTAACTAAAGGGTAGGATAACTCCAAATCTTCTTTTACAAATTTATAATCATGATTCCCATCAATATAAATAAAATCAAACTTTTGGTCTTTTAAAAGAATTAACGCTTTATTAGAAAAATTTTTGATTACTTTTATCCTAGAAAAGTGTTCATCATATTTTCTTAACAAGTTTATGGCTTTTTTATAGACTTTTTTAAGAGATTCTTTTTCAAACTCTCCATACCCAAGATAATTATCCCATGGATCAACTAAAATCAGTCTGTTGATATTCAAGTTTTGGAAAATTACTTTGGCATTAATCCCTTTGTAAGTTCCTATTTCAACTACATCTACTTTCTTGTTTCCAAATTTTTAATAGCCGCCTTCAATGCTCCCCTTAAAAAATCTTCTCTACAAATCCCTATCCCCCCGTATTCTTTTGAATATTGATTAACTCTCTTTAATGGTTCAAAAATGCTTTTTCTCATTTTATTTTTTCCTGTAAACATCAGCAGCTTTCTCAAATTCTTCTAAGGTATAAGAAGTCATTGGATGATAAATTGAATTCCCTACAGACACTGAACTTGGGTCTGGATTGATTGTCCTAGGAGTTTCTTTTAATTTTTTTATGTCACAACCATCTTTTTCTAGAAACTGAACAATTTTTGTAGGGATTGTTATAACTTGGGGTCTAGCACTAGCTATTCGATAAATATCTCTATGTGATCTTATGCTTCCTACAATTAAACTCGTTTGTGTGTTGTCTAATCTGCTTGCAACATAGGAAATCTCATCAATTGTTTTTGCCCATGCTTGCTCGAAAAATTTGGGTATATTCTCTACAAGAATATCCTTCCATTTGGGATTAGTCAAAATCTCTTCCAAAGAATGGCCTGCCATTTCCAAAATACTAGCATCTAACATCCTGTTTGCGAACAAACTGACAAAAGCAGAACCTGTTTTTGACGCTTCTAGCGCTTGATATGGGGTCATGCAAGCAGTCACATTTGTCTTTATCCCTTGTTTGGACAATATTCTTGCTGCCACTAAACCTCCTTCGCACACTGGAATTTTTATCACTACATTTGGTCCCCAAGAAGCAATGTTATATGCTTGAGATAATAGGACTTCATTTACTTCATCTACTTTTGAACTCAATTCGCGGATATTTATGCCCCTCAAATCAGTTTCCAGACTTATTGGAACATGGGGATATCTTTTAATCAAACTTTTGCATGCTTGTTCAAATCCACCAGATAAATCCCCTGTTGTTTCCATAATTTTTGGATTTGTTGTTATTCCATCAGAAACTGATTTAGAGAAACAATATTCTATGTCCGAAATACTTGCTGTATCTGCAAAAAATTTCATTTTATAATCCCTCGTGTTTTTTTAATCAGTCAAAGGTAGACGATTTTTGTATCATCTCTCTTATTTTTTCAAAATTTACATTATCTGAAGAGTTCTGGATTTCTGCTTTTATCCGGTCTATTGAAAAATTTTCTTCAGAATATGAATGAATCAATTCACATAATCTATCCACAATTAAATGCTGAATAACAAGATGAAATCCTTCTATATGGGGGGTTGAATTTTTTGGGACTACAACACAAGAGTCTGAGGTCTCTTTCATTTTCCCACCATCAAATCCTGCTAAACCAATAACTTTGACTCCTCTTTTTCTAGCTAATTCAATTGCTTGTGTTAAATTCCCGCTCCATCCTGTTCCACCATGAACTGAGACCAATAAAATTGCGTCCCCTTCTTCTAAGAGAGTATTCAAAAGTCCTGAATATGCTTTATCCCATCCAACATCATTTATCCAGGCAGTCAATACTGATGAATTATCATTCAAACAAATTGCTTTAAATCCCTTGTTTGAACTTATGTCTTTCATTGAACTATCATTAGCTACTGTTTTTGCAAGATCTGCAGCAAAATGCGACGCTGTTGATGCTGAGCCACCATTGCCCATGGTCACTACTTTTTTTCCATTTTTCCAAACTTCAAAAAGAATGTCTATCATCTTTCCCATCTCTTCTCTGTTTATATCCCGAATTATCTCATTTGTCTCATTAAGATACTGGTCTATGTATTCTGTATTTGTCTTCATCTTCCTTCATAAATGACTTTACAGCCTTCTCTATCAAATGTGACATCCTCTGTCGGCTAAAGCCGACAGCGTCCTAATGCATATGATGTAATTCTTGGCTTTCAACGTAAGATAATGCTCTCTGAAAATCAGTTCCGCACCCCTGACAAAAATATCCTCGATTCCAGAAACTTCCACGAGGATATCTCAATCTTAACTCGGGGCAGATTCTGAACAAAAGATACGCAGATAATCCCTTGATTATCTGCATTAATTGTGCATCAGACATTGTTCTCGGACAAT
>Ga0268276_1001638_pt1 | contig 21272 bp, 7 predicted proteins | sample saktaG_4_FD_190145 | JGI IMG/M metagenome (GOLD analysis project Ga0268276, IMG submission 190145) | Saline water microbial communities from Sakinaw Lake, British Columbia, Canada - sak_2010_1_5_45m | ecosystem: Environmental > Aquatic > Non-marine Saline and Alkaline > Saline ... | reverse complement strand
TAAGTGGGATTTTGATTATCTAGACAGAACACAATCCACTTTGGAAGCTTATTAACGAGGGCAAGACTTTAATACCCTACACTTTAGTGTGGGGTGTCTTGCCCGAGTGTGTAAATCACTTTATTCGGAGGTTCCCGTAAGGGACATCCCCCCGCTACGAGCCCTATATGATTGGCAAAATGATTGGCAAAAGAGTTTTGACCTTATGGTGTTAATCACATACCCTTTTAGCTATAGAATAGGATTGCATAAGATGGTTGAGATATGCTTTATCAAGAAAGTCAGCTAGCCTGCCCTTATAAAAAAGAACTTAACTTTGCCTTTATAGGATCCCGGTTCGGCGTTTTGCGGAAGGATTGCTGTAAAATTCAGGGTTTTTTCTTCGTTTGGCCCAAGAATGAAATTATTCTCGGAGATGTACACCCATTCTGCCATCTTGCCGCTCTTTTTTGTATAGACCCTTACTGGAATTGCCCTTATATTTTTTAAGATGACTGGCCTCTGGCTAGAGCCTCCAGGGCTGAGCGTGCCGAAAGAGATTACAGATTTGTTTGTATCAAAACCGATAATGCTGCCTTTTTCTATATTTATTTTCATATCCAACTGCTGGATATCTTCTATAACATAGAACATATAAAAGAGGAGGGTCAGCGAAAATGAAAGAAGGATTGCTATCAAAGCCAATAAAAGAAATTTGTTTGGTTTCATTTATTTCGCTTATTTTTTGGATTGTTATTTTTTTCCTTGCCCCTTCTTTTTTTCATCAGGAAAATCACTATAAAGATGTTGCCTACCACAAGCAGGATTATTATAATCACCAATAATACTGCTACTGACGGAGCTTTGAATGGAAGCTCGGCTTTCTTTTCCCCTTCTCTTCTTGGCAATACAGTAATTTTGGCCAATTCATCCATAGATTTGCCTTCATAATAAATCCTTATCTGGGCTATGTAATCTCCAACAGCAACATCAGAAGCATCCCAATATGCTATCAGGGTTGTTTTGCCCCAAGGAGACAGATCTGTTTTCATTGTATTTATAGTTTGGCTGGCTATCTCCATCTCGCCATATACATCCTTTATCTCTGTATTCCACAGGCTTTTGATTTCTATGCCTATCTTGTTTATTTCACCCTGATAAGCTTCTTTTGTATAGTTAGTTATTTCTAAAAAAAGAGTGCCTATTTTGAATTGTGCTTCTAATATAGATTGATTGTTATCATAATTTATTGTAGCCTTTGCCATGTAATCACCGCTCTTGTAGCCTTTGCTGTCCCACGTGGAATAAATTGTCCTGCTTTCTCCCGGGCCTATATCATTTATTTCTTCAATCTCAACAGCGCCTATGCTGCCTTGCTCGTTAAAGACCTCAATAGTCCCGTATATCCTGCTTATTGCTTCTGTACCCCTGCTTAGCAAATTAATGCTGAAGGTTACCGGCTTAGTTTCTGCTGCATCACTTGCGCTAAAGCCAATATCAAGGTATTTTCCGGGATAGGGGGAGGTTATTACAAAAGCCTTATAGGCTGCTGTCACTGCCCTTATGCCTCCTGAGCCTGGCGGAGGAGGGGTGACATCTGTTGCTCCTATCATCAGCCTATTTGTTCCTGGCCTGATGGTTTCCGGAAGCTTAAGGTTAAATGTAAAAAACTTTTTTCCACCGGCAGGTATATCCAGATATTCTTCTGGGAAGGTTACATACTCAGCTAAATCCCCATACGCATCAAGCTTTACCTTTATATCTAAACCTACATTATTAACAACAAATGCCTCATAATTTTCATTTAGATTAGGGTAAAACCCTATATTTTTAGTAAATGAGCCTACGCCTATCGCATGTATATTTGGCATTAGAATAAATAAAAATAAAAGAATCAGGTATAGCTTTTTCTTTAACATTTTCATAAATACAGATCAATCCTATGGAAGTTCAGTAGCAGTAAATGTAAGGGTTGCCGTACTTTCCCCACCAGTAGGAGCATTAGCAGGCAGTTCTAACTTTGCAAACATATATATAGCATTCTGAGGGGTTGCACCACCAGCATAAGAAAGGTTATCACACAAACCAAAATCAGTAGTAATATCAGTAAAGTTCCTCCAGCCCCACTGAAGACCAGTAGCACCCAAAGTACCAATTCCAGTAGCATTTGTGCACCCAGGACCATAAACATTAGTTAGTATAGTTGCATTTGTCGAACTAAAATAAAATCCTGGATCATAAGGCAACGCACCACTTGCGGGCCCAATTAAAGTTGTAGCTAACTTATTTGTTCTAACAGTTACATTTATGAATGAATTACCATCATTTTTAATGGTTATGTTATCAGGGGGACCATTTGGTATAGATGTACATACACCGGGAGCTCCCCAATCAAGAGAAACATTACTGGAAACATTTGCTCCAATAGAAGAATTAGGACTGCAAGATCCAAAATCAATTGTGGTGTCTACCATCAAAATAGATGATACTCCTGCTATTGTAACATTAACATAACCTGATCCTCCAGAAGCCATGCCTGTTATTCCGGGCGTAAGCTGATTAAGCTTGCTGAGGCTTATAAGTGTGCTTGATATTGAGACGACGATTGCTAATACAATCAAAAACGTCAATGCCTTATTGGATACTTGTTTCATTTTTATTCACCTTTATTTTCTGGATTTACGATTTTTATTGCCACAACTCCGTTTTGAGAAACGGTTTTTGGAGGCTGTGTGATAGATAATTTAACATAAGCATTAGCATGGCCTTGAGCAGGAGGGGGTGTTTTTTCCTGCGATAATAATTTTTCTATTGATGTAAATGTAAATACAGAGGTAACTAAGAAAACCAATACCAAAAGAGCTAACAGTATATGTTTCCTATTAAACATGTAATTGACTTTTTGAGGTTGTAAGTATATAAAGATTTCGTTTTTTTTAAAATTATTTAGTGTTCTGGAGCGATTAAGGACAGCCTCGCGTTAGAATAAGATTTATATACTCAAAAAGTAATATAAGGATGAAATGAAAAAAATACTCATTATCGCGCTCTTTTTTACTATAATGCCCCCTGCCATGGCTTCTGTGCTGTTTGATGGCTGGATTAACAACGGCGAAACCTTCAAGGCAGGTGAACATGATTTCTATGCAGAATATGTATCATCAATACAGAAATTAAACTTCAAGATGGACGGCATAGGGGGCATACTTCTAGTAGGAGAGTGCGAAACAAAAGACAATATAAAATATTGCTTTGAGGATGTTGAATACCCTCAGATTAAGGTTAAGATCGCCTACCTTGAGCCAGACATAGAAATACAGAGGACATTCTCTGCCACATCTCCGCTTGTTAAGGAAGCTGTGACTGTAAAGGTGGTTTTGAAAAATAACGGAGACAAAAGCGCAACACAGGTAAAATTCAAGGAAATATACCCTTTAGGGTTAAAGACCGCAACAAGCAACAATATTATATCCTGGGAAGGAAACATAGGCGCAGGGGAAGAGGAAACATTTGAATATACCCTGATTCCAGAAGAGGTACTTTCATACGATTCTGCAGCAGAAGTTTCTTACAAGCACGAAGGCCAGGAAAAAACAAAAAAATCCTCTTCACAGAAAATAGAAGTTAAAAAGCCGTTTTCAATTGAAAATACCCTGTCTTCAGAAGCAGTTGAAAAGGAAGAATTGGCTGCCTATAACCTTACCATAGAGAACAAAGACGAATCTAACCGGCTGGTTATAAGCCGCCTTGAGATAGATGTGCCTTCCCAACTTACAATCGTATCTGTTTCAGAAGGGCTGAAAAGAGAAGGCAGCAAGCTAATTTTTCAGGGAGAGATAGACAAGAAAAAAGTTAAAAGCTTTATAGTTACTGTAAAATCTTTTCGTGTTGGAAAATTTGTTGTGCACTCATCAGCTTTAATTAAGCTGGCAGGGATTTCTTTTGCAGAAGAGCTGGAAAAATCATTCAGCGTTGAATTATCCAATATCGTACCTATACTCGAAGTTCCTGCAACAGTGAGGTCAGGCTCCTCATACACTGCGTATATAGCTGCCAAGAATTACGGGAAAAAAGAGATAAAAAACGCAGAAATAATGGTTGATACGGGCCTCTTTGGCGTTTCAAAACAAAAAATTGACATAAAGGCAGGAGATACCTATGAGATATTCAAGAAGACCCTCACAGCGCCATATGCAGCAGAGGACACAGCGTATAACATAAGTGTTTATGGCTCCTATAATTCCCCATCAGGAAAATCATATACATTTGAAAAATCAGCCCGTGTTATTGTAATAGCCGCCAATAAAACAGTCCAGATAGTAAAAGAATTCAGCAAGGAAGAAATTTACCCAGGCGATAAAATAGATGTAAATGTTAAGGTAATAAACCAAAAGGATACTCCTATCGAGAGCATTGATGTATCTGATACATTCCCAGAGGAAATAAGGTTTTCCCTTGCAGGAAACGTTACAGGCTATATAGAAAAACTTAACTCAAATGAGGAAAAAGAGGCTTATTCATATTCTTTAATAATACCCAATGATTACAAAGAGGATGGGATAGAGTTCAGGACAACCATCAACGCAAAAATTGACGGCGAACCTGCAATAATAGAACGGGAGGATAATATCAAAGTTATCAGGGAAGAAAATAGATCAATTGAGGAAAAGGAGATGGAGCCTGCACAGAAAGATGATATGGCAGAAGGGATGCCAAAAGAAAGCATCTTTTCCAAGCTGATAAACCTAATAAAAAATCTATTTAAGAGAGAATAAGTTTAGTTTGCCTTAAGCTGTTTTTTTGATATAACTTATTTTGGTGTGGGATTGATTTAATTTGCTCCGCACTCTGTTTTTTGCTAGATATTGATTACTTTATGGTCACTGTATAAAACGGCATTCCCATATATGATTTCTGTCTTGAGCATATAATCCCCTTTTTCAAACCCTTTAATAAAAACCAAATCGTTAATATTAACGCTATAATCCCCTTCGCCCAGTATATATTCCTCATTTCCTTCTTTTATTAACTTGCAGGGCTTTCCTGACTTTTCAAGGAATTCAAAAAGGGATATTTTTGTTATGGTGCTGCCGATCTCTATCTTTATGTAAGATTCTACAGGAATATTATCCTGCAAAGAGATGCTTATTGTTCCGTTAATCCTATATAGTGTCTTATTTTCGTAAACAGCAAGCCCTGTAGGCTGTGTTTTTATCATAGCTGCTATTGCAAATAAAGAAAATAATGGCAGGATTATAGAAATTATGTTTTTTGTTTTGTTTTTCATTTTTTCCTCCTTGACATTTTATAAAATACGAACCAGCCTGCATTAGCAATTACCAGTAGAATGGTAAGGAATAGAACTGGAGAGCCAGAGGAGGGAGAGGGCTCCTCTTGTATAGCATACCCTGTTATCCCGATAATCTCTGCTTTAATAAAGTTCTTGCCAACAGAAGCCCTGAGCATCTTTTCATCTGTTTTATCCTCGTATTTTAGTATTAACTTTCCAGTGTATTCGTCTGCCTTAATGCCTTGTGTATCCCAGTAGCTCAGCATTTCCTTCTTCTCAAACGGCTTGAAGTCAACAGGCATGCTTTTTATGTTAGCTATACTTTCTCCTTTTTTGTCAAAAAGCATTAGTGAGTAAGCATCTTTTATATCTATGTTCCCTACATTTTCAATAAGGAGGTTAAGCCTGGCTATTTCTCCTAATGTGAAATCCCTTATTGAAATGTCTAAGGGGATCAACAAGAAATCACTTGTATAGAATGAGTTTTCAGCAATTGTTGTAAAGCCATCATAGTTTACCTTAGCAACAATCCTGTAAATGCCTGCCGAGAGCTTTGATGAATTAAAAGATGCGCTTAATTCTGCCCTGCCTTTAGCAGAAACGGGTTTTTCATCTGTCTGCACAGAGGCAATGGTGTTTTTATACATATCTTCCAATATAATTTCAGCCTTTGCGCTTTGCACATCTTCTTCTCCAAAGTTCACCAGGGGTATGAAGAATAATATTTCGTTTTCTGCCTTTCTTTCAACTATGCCTATTTTTGTAACAATAACATATTTCCCGGGGTAGGGCACATAGACATGAAGCTGGGTTATTACCTCCTGCATTGTGCCTATCACAATCTCCTTTTCCCCTTTTGCTATTGTTACTTCCCTTATGAGTATTTCTGCTTCGTGCAATCCTGGCTCCTCAAACTCATTTGGAAGCTTAACTTTATAGTATATCTCCTTTGAATCCTCATCCGGATTCATTTCTAATTCTTCGAATGGCAGTTCTACATAATCTTTGAGTATTCCCCTGGCATATATTGCCAGTGAAAGGTTTTTATGCTCATTATTCAAAACCTTAAATTTAACATCCGTTTCAAGGTTTGGCTCAAAGTTTAATGTTGTTCTTCCTGGTGTTACACCTAAAGAATAAGATAGGGGGGCCAATAATAAAATCATTGCGATAACAGCGAATAGCTTAATTTTCATTTTGAGTAATACCTTTATTATTTTCATGTTACCTTCACGTAATAGCCTGTAAATAGTATGGTTGAATTTTTCGTGCCGGGGGGCTCATTGGGGGGTGCTGTTATTCTTATGTCGATTTCAGCTGAGTCTCTGTTATCTGAGTAATTAAACTGGTAAATTCCTGTTGCGTTTGAAATGGTAAAGTTAGTCCAGGATGTTGCAGAGCCAGAAGAATTGAATGCTCCCTCTTCGCCTGTAACATTATCTATTTTGTACTGAAAATACGAGGATTCCTGATTAAAAGAGTCCCATAGATACTTATCAACTGTTAAATTAACATTGATATAGCAATTGCCATCATTTTGTATAACCATCGGAGGAGGATAGTTATCTGTTGTGTCATTATACTGGCTTAATGCAAGCTCGCCAAAGCTGACATTGGATGTTGGAATGCTAATAACTACTGATGATGAGATTGAGAAGTTGAATTTCGAGCTGTTTTCGCTGTATGAGTAATTATCCAATGCCCTTACCCACCATTCATATTTGTAGCTGTCATCACCATAATATTTTAATGGCGCTGATGGGGTGTAGTTTGCACCTGTTATATTGTATATTTCCCTGTTGTCAACAGAGCAGCCGCCCAGGCAGGTTATGAACAGGTCGTAGAGTATTGCATCATTATCAATATCTGTTGAATTTGTCCAGTTGAATCTGGGGGTGGTGTTAGTGATTGCTGTGTTGTTTAGTGGATATGATAGATTAATTGATGTTGGCGGAGTGTTATTAACTATAAATGTCCAAGTATCTGTGTTGTTCCATTTATTTGATGTGTCATTTGCATAGAACATCCATCCAATTGTGCTGCCCCTTGTTAGGTTAATTGTTTTTGTTACATTTGATTGGTTGAGTAAGCCTGTCATTTCTACTGCTGTGTCATTTGCCCATGTGCCGTTAGTTCCGTTCCAGCTGAATATGTAATGGCTTAAGCCAATATCATCTGACCAGTTTACATAGAACCATACATCATAGTATCTTCTGTTGTCTGTTGATAAGTTGGTTAAGTTGTTGTTCCAGATTGGCGCTCTTGTGTCTGGTATGATTGTAAATGTCCTTGTTAATGATGTGTTTGCGTTAAATGCATCATCCCAACATGTTACATTCCATGCATAATCCCCGCCTGCAAAGTGGTAGATGGTGTAGTTTGTTGGCGTTCCGTTTGCAGCAGTTATATCTGAAACATTAACAGTTCCATTAATTGTTAAATTGCACAATAAGATTGTATCCAGATTGTCTGTTGCTGTCCAGTTGAAGTTGATATTAGCTGATGTGAAGCTTTCTGCATCAGCTGGGTTTTGTAATATAATAGATGGCTTTATTGTGTCAATTGTGAAGTTGTAGGCTGCATTTAGGTAAGTTCCGTCTGAACTTCTTAAGACGTTGCTTGCATTATCCATTGCAGCAGCATAGACTCTGTAATAGCCGTCTCCTGTTCCATTAGCAGAAGTGTTGAATCTACCGTTGAAGAATGTGTCTAGCTTGATAATATTTCCAGTGCCTGCTGTGTTGTTTATTGTAAATGGAGCTGTGCTGTTGTATAATGTGGAAACTTTAGACCATGCTCCAGAGCTTAGCCTTTCTACTGTTAATAATAAGTATAGTGAGCTGTTAGTTGTTCCATTGTTTTGGAGCTTAGATTGATTGGCTTCTGCTGCGGTATAGTCTGAGAAGCTTGAGACGTTAAATGTTAATTCTTTGGTGTTTGTATTCCAGCTTAGTATTGCACAGTCTGCGCAGTCAGCCCCGTCTTTTAGTATTTTTGGATAGCCTAGCTGCACATTGTACATTGTTAAGTTGGCAGAAACGTTTAAGGATGGATACATGCTAGTATTTACCATTATAGAAGCATAGCTTATTTGTATTGCAGTATCCAGGTTCATAGTATTGTTTAATGTGATGTTTGCATTGAATTTGATCAATCCATCTGCACCATCATCTATAATAACATTAGAAACATTCTCATTAGCTGAGCCAACACCTGAAAGGTTTGTTGTTTGCCCATTTCCTGAGAATTCTGTGTAGGTTATGCCTGATGGTGCCGATTCACATAAACAATTTGTCCAATCAGTCCCATGAGTCTCGCAAATTGAATACGTCACAGACATAGTAGTAGAACAGTCACTACCAATAATATAACAATCGCCATCATAACCATTCCAACGTTCCCCATTCGTGCCCCCTGCATCAGTACCAACACTGATGCATGAAGAATATCCATTTTCAGTACATAGGGTGGTGCAGCTTTTGTCAGTTACTGAATTTAAAATTACAGCACTATCACTCCACTCAACTTCTTTTTCTGCAATTATTCCTTCTTCATTCTCTGCCCTAATTATTGTCGTATAATTCTTCTCCAAGGTATCATGAACATTCCAGATATTCTGCCATGTTCCGTCATAGTTTGTGCCATTAATTAAGTTCAAATCTAAAATATCAGTTCCTTTCTCGTGAGGCATATCAGCTGTAACTGACTTAATTCCAACATCATCTTTAACGTCAGCAGAGACAAGCATTTTGTCACCTGGGGCGACATCTGTTGGCAAGGTGTAGGCGTTAGATATTATAGGGGCGCTAGATTTATCAGTAGAGGTAAGAATATTATTCAAATCCAATTCCATCTTACCGCTTGGAGGATCTGTCAGATTAACAATTTCATTTGCGCCGTAAGCGTCTTTTATGGTTCTGACTTGGATTGTGAGATTTATGTTAATGTTAAATGCTGAAGATGATGAGTTCTGCCAATTACCTACAGAATCATTTGCATATATTTTGTAAGAATAAGTTCCATTATTCCATGCAGAATAATTATAGGCGTAATTATTTCCTCCTAAGCTTATCATTGTATAATTTATGCCATTAGAGCCAGGCGGTGTTATTTCAACTAAAACAGAACTTATTCCTCTTGCATCTGTAGCAGTTGCATTTATTGTAATGTTTAAGCCATAACCTTGTATTCCCGGATTAGTTGATACTGTGCTTATTGCTGGGCCTGTGGTGTCAACAGTAAATGTTCTTGTTAAAGAGGTATTTGTGTTTGTTGCGTTATCTATGCAGGTTATGTTCCAGAAGTATGTTCCTTCATGGAAGCCGTTTACTGTGTAGTTTGTTTGAGTGCCGTTGTTTGAGAGAATGCTTGAGACGTTGACTGTTCCGTTGAGCGTTAGGTTGCAGAGCATTGTTGCTGCTAGGTTGTCTGTTGCTGTCCAGTTAAACCTTAATGAAGTGGAGGAAGTGTTGAAGGTATCAACTGGCGAGTTTAATATGATTGATGGCTGGATATTATCAATGTTTATTGTGAAGTTGTTTGCAGCCCATGCAGTTGTTCCTGCTGTATTGTTGCATTTAACATTCCAGATATAACTTCCATTATTTAGGTTAAGGCTTACTATTGATGGAGTTCCTGAAGTTAAGGTTGTATTAGTTGCGTTTGCCTGCCAGCTTCCTCCAAAGCTGCCATAAAGAACACAAGCATCTAAATTGGTTCCTGTAGTTGTATAGTTAAATTCTACTGAGCCTGATTGTTGCCATGTATCATTTAAAGGCTTATTCAAAGTTACAGTTGGAGTAGTTGTGTCTATTGTTATAGTTCTCTCTTCACTAATATTCAAATTTCCACCTAAATCAATTGCATAAGCAGAATAGTTGTAAGTTCCGTCTGAAAGAGGAGCAAAATTGCGATATAACCTATATGCTTTATTATTATAACTTGCATTTATTTCCTCTGCTGAAAGCATTCTTGAAAAGATTTTAGCTTCATCTAAACTACCTCCACAAACACTGCCCCCAATACCATTTGCCATAAGTTTTATTGTTCCTGTCCCCCCATATCCTGGAACAGTTGCAGAAGGTCCAATATTCACTCCATCTACATAACCATAATACTTTTCTAAAGATTTATTCCAAACCATTGCTACATGATGCCAGTTACCATCCTCAACTGTTGAAGCAGTTCCAAGAGTAACAGCCCTCATCCAAAAAAGCTCTGCACCAGCACCGCCAAATATAATATCACTTGCATAAGGGTCAGTAGTGTGTGATTGCGTAATCATATAAGTACTATCGTCTCCCTTATACCAAACCATTATTGTAAAATCAGAATTACTTAAATTGGCACTTATGCCTGTATCAATATAATCATCATCACCATCAAACTCTAAGGCTTTTCCATATTTCCCACTCACAATATCTGAAGTCGACTGACCTCCAGCAAACACCCCAAAATTCTCATAACTTGAATTATCATAAATTCCTGTAGCATTATAAAAGTCCATAGCCCAATAACCAAGCAAACTTTTATTCCAATCAAAGAATGCAGATGTATTCATTTCGTCTGTTATAGTTGTATTTAAATAAACACTAGTTTCACTTTGAACATCCCCATCATCAGGAGTTGGATTTTCCCAGATTATTGTTGGAGCATTTGCCTCCATTATAGATAAACTAGTTGAATTCCCCCAACTACTATAATCTTGTCCATCATATAATCTCATTGAACAGAGCCAAGAATCATTCACTGTTGTGTTTCCACTGCCTAAGACAGCATTAAAAAATGCATTATCTGCATAACTGTCATTGTAGTCAATAGTTAAATTAAAAATGCCATCCTTATACCACCTTACTGTAACATTCATTAGGTTTCCATCAATATCACTCAATGTATCATAACAATTAAGATCATCAGTATCATGATTATACCCACTTGTACTATTAATTTCAGGTGTTGGTGTTGTTGGAACATTATTTATATTAAGAGTAACATTTCTTCTATCTATACTCAAATGCCCTAATTCATCAATCGCATAAGCTGAATAATTATAAGTTCCAGAACCTAAACCAGTAAAATTATGATATAACCTATTCAAACCATTATTATAACTTGCATTTATTTCCTCTGAACTCAAAATTCTTTTCCAAATTTTTACTTCATCTACTTTACCATTAACATTTGAGCCCCCCCAACCATTTGCCATTATTTTAACACTATCCACACCTGGTTGAGCAATTCCAGGACCAGCAGCAGAACCTATGTAATTACTATCAATGTATAGATATGAAGTATATGTTGGGTCCCCCGGTATAGATGTAAATCCTATATAGTGCCAAGAACCATCACAAATTATATTACTGCCACTTATTGTTACACCATCTACCCATAATCCCCCACTAGTATAACCTAATATCCAATCACTTGAAGTAGAGGATATATCTGCCTGAGATATTACATATGCATTAGTACACGAAGAAATGTCTTTTACCCATGCAAATACACTAAAAGGAGTACCACCTGTTAAACTATAATCCATATGAGTATCAAGATATCCGGTTGAAGTAAGTTCTAAAGCATGTCCAAATTTTCCTGCAGTAAGATTTAATTCTCCAGCTCCACCTTCAAAAGTACCAAAGCTATTATAAGTAGAATTGTCATAAACTCCTGATGAATTTGTATACTCAAAACTCCAATATCCCAATAGTGAATTATCCCAATCAAAAAATGCTGATGTATTTGTCAAATCAGTGATTGTTGTATTCAAATAAACATTACTATACTCAATTGTATCTCCATCAGTTGGTGTTGAGTTTTCCCATGTTATATTTGGTGCAGATGTATCTAATTTGAAGTAAACAGTATCAGAGCCATTATTTACCCCATCTGAGGCAAATAAGGTTAGATTATAATGGCCATCAGAAGCATTAAAGGTTGAGTTTGAATTGATGGTTGTTGTGTTTGTGGTTCCGTTTATAACCCAATAATAAGTTAAAGAAGATGCTCTTGAATCAGATGCAGAAGCATTCAAGTCAATTGAATTTGAGCTTATAGCCAGGCCCTCTGTTGGATAGATGATAGTTACTGATGGGGCTGTTGCATCTCTGGTAAAGCTTCTTGTCAAAGAGGTATTAACATTAGAAGCATTATCCCAGCAGGTTACATTCCAAAGATAATATCCTTCGTTAAATCCATTTACTGTTTGATTTGTGTGGGTTCCATTAGCAGCGGCAATTAAAGAAACATTCACTATGGAGTTTATTGTTAAGTTGCATACTAAGCTTGAATCGACATTGTCAGTTACTGTCCAGTTGAAGTTTATTGATGCAGATGATGTGTTATAGTTATCTGCAGGGAATTGTAAATCAATAGAGGGCTCAACAGAATCAATATATAATGTATAATTGGTTGCGTTAAATTCAGAGTTGCCTGCATGATCATAACATAAAACATTCCAAAGATAGCTTCCATTTGTTAGTGTTAATGCTACACTAGCTTGTGCTCCTGAAGTTACAGTTGTATTTGTTTCATTCGCTTTCCATGTTCCATCAAAATTGCCATACAATGTACAATTCTTTAAGTTAGTGTCTGTTGCTGTGTATTGGAATGTTACTGAGCCTGACTGCTGCCATGTGTTGTTTGCTGGAGAGTTTAAGGCTATTGCTGGGGGAGATGTATCAACAAGAACAGTTCTCTCTTCTGTTGAGTTTACATTTCCAGCTCTGTCTTGGGTGTATGCTTTGAATGTGTGAGAGCCTTCTGATAATGAAGTGAAGTTATGGGTTAGATAATAATCTGATTGGTTTGTGTATAAGGCTGCTATTTCTTCTGCACTCAGGCTCCTATTGAACATTATTATATCGTCAATTGAACCATCCATGTAAGATTCTAAACCCCCTTCACCATCATCTGCTACACCTATATATGGCCTGCAGTCAGCAGAATAATTAAAACTTGCACCAGCTTCTTTACTAACATATTTTCCATTAAAATATACCAGAACGACTTGGCTTGAATTTCTTACCACAACACCATGATTCCATGTATTATTAGACAATTGCCCTATAAACTTTCCAATAAATATCCCAGTTGAACTACGAGAAAAACCATATAATTGTTCTGTGGTCCCTACATAGAGTCCTCCAGAAAAATGGTCAGCTGTAACTCCTGTATCACAAGAGATTCCAACAACACTTTTCAAAAATAAAGTATCCTCAGCTTTAACCCATGCAGAAATAGTAAATTCCCCATTACTTCCAAAATTATATCTTGAATTTATCGGGACAGTAATGTAATCATTTCCATCAAAATCAAATGCTTTTCCTATTTTACCAGCATCAGTCTGGGTAGCCCCACTAACGGTTCCATTGCTTATTCCCAAATAATCAATTAAATCCCCCGAACTATTCAAGTCATCCATTCTCCACCAGCTTATCAGGGAGTTATCAAAGTCAATAAATGTTGAAAGATCATTAGTATCATTCACAGAGACATTTACAAATACGCAGCTTGTGCTAAGATTAGAGGCATTTGAAGGTGTTGGCGGGGTGAAGTTAATATTTGGGAAGATTGTATCCACTCCAACTGTTAAATTATTCGCCCAAACAGTTGTTCCCGCACTATTGTTGCATTTGACGTTCCATAGGTAATAACCATCTGACAGAGTATAGGTATAGGTTATAGCAGTTCCAGAAGTCAAGGTTGTATTTGTTATATTGACTTTCCAGTTTCCATTAAAGTTTTCATATAAGCCGCAGGCTTGTAAGTTAGTTCCTGTTATGGTATAGTTGAATATTACTTCTGTTGTATTGAACCATGTGTTGTTTAATGGAGTGTTTTGGATCAGTGTTGGCGTAGTTGTGTCTATGGTAAAGTTCCTTGTTAAGGAAGCATTTACATTACTGGCATTATCCCAGCATGTTACGTTCCAGAGATAATAGCCTTGATTAAAGCCTGCTACTGTGTAGTTTGTATGAGTGCCATTTAAAGATGCTATATTGGAAACATTGACAGTAGAGTTAATTGTCAGGTTGCATAATAAACTAGCATCTACATTATCTATAACGCTCCAGTTAAAGTTTACCGAGGTAGAGCTTAAAAAGACATTATTAGCAGGATACTGTAAGTCTATTGAAGGCTCAACAGAATCTATGTTTATTGTATAATTATCATCACCCCAATCTGTTGTTCCTGCAGTATTATTGCATTTCACATTCCAGCTATAACTTCCATTATTTAGGTTAAGGCTTACTATTGACGGGGTTCCTGAAGTTAAGGTTGTGTTAGTTTCATTAGCCTGCCAGATTCCAGAGAAATCACCGTATAAAACGCACGTGTCTAAGCTTTCTCCTGTAATAGTATAATTAAACACAACACTTTGAGTTGTTTGCCATGTGTCATTTAATGGCTTGTTTAAAGTTACATTCGGAGCAGTTGCATTTTCCGCAGCCTTATAGCTTGTAAAATGGCTTACATTGAAGATAAATATTCCTCCGGAATAGCTTAGGTTTGCGCATATTGTGCCTGGACAATCTACATAAGTTCCATTATCAAGGTAGTCAACTTGCGCAATTGCTATTGCATAGCTTAATCCTTTGATTGTGATATTAGCGGTTGTGTTAAATCCTTGATCTAGAGTTGTGTTTACAAAGATATTGTTTGATGTGATTGAGATTACGTTGCTTAGGTTAGAGCCAAAGGCAAACAATGATGTGTTGAGGAAGGTTAGCTTTCCGTTTGTGCTGTCTTCTACTTCCAAGCTGTCAAAGTCAAATGAATACTGCGTTACTTCTTGGTCGAAAATATAATAATCTATTAAGGTATTTGAGAAGCTGTTATTTATTACTGAATGACCTGCACCAGTTGAGCTTATGTTAATGCCTGCTAAGGTACTGCTTGTAATATTCAAGTCTTTGAATCTGTTATTAGCTGATGTTCCTGCGACAAGAACTGCGTTCTTTTTTGAAGAGGTTATATTGTTTAAGGTGAAGTTATTGCTAGAGCTTCCTGTTACATATATTCCATAGTCTCCGTCTTTTAGTATATTATTTTCGAATATTCCTGAATCTGAGCCAGTTGTTAAATAGATGCTTGCTGCCAATGCGCTTGGAGCTGTTGCATTTATTGTGCAGGAGCTTACATTTGTTGAGTCTGCATTGGACAAATAGATTCCATAGCTTCTGAGAATAGTTGACGAAACAGTTGATATTGAATTTATTTCATTATTGAAACATCTACTTGTTCTGCTATTAACGCCACTGATTCCGTAAATTGTTCCAGATGTAGTTAAGTTAATTGTGTTGCCAGAGATTACATCGTAATCAGCCGATGTGTACCCAGGACCATTTCCTACGTAGATGCCATATGCAGATATATCAGACGCACCACTTGCGTTTATGACAAAAGTGTTTGAGGAGTATGTATTTGAATCTGATGCGCCCGTATTATAAATATATATACCATAGGCAGATGAGCTTTGTGAATAAGCATCAAAACTGTTTCCTGAAATTGTGCTGGAGTTTAATGTACCTCTACTGTCTATGTAGATGCCATAAGCAGAGCCACTTAGTGCATTCACATCAAGTGTGTTTCCTGAAATTGTGCTGAAGTTTAATGTACCATCATTATCCATGTAGATGCCATAGGTCATTGAGTTGCTTGCTGAATAAGTTGTTATGTTGTTACCTGTTATGTTTAAGTTTTTGAATGAATTTCCAGAATTAACTGTAAGGTATATCCCATTACCATAACTGAAGCCACCTGTATCATTCCAGTTTATTTTGTTCTGGTAAATAGTAGTTGCGTTGGTGTTCCGCAGGTAGATTGCATATGTGTTGACTCCTAATGTTCCAAATGTTGAAATCATTGTATTGTTCTGTATCAGTGGGCTATCTGAATTAAAAAGATAGATTCCACTGCTGAAATTTCCAATATTCCCAAAATTCTTTATAATCAAATTATTATACCCTAGAGTGTAAACTCCATAATCTGTTTCTGAATCATCGCCTGTGATTGTGAAGCCTGCTCCATCTAAGGTTATGTTGTTTGCTTGAATTGTAAAGCAAGTTCCTATCGTGGAAATATTGTTTTGTAAAGTATAAACAGTATTTGCCAAATCCAAAACTCCACAAGCTGTTGGTCTAGTTTTGTCTTGCACAACAAATGTATAAATATCTGAAACATTAACATTTCCTACTGTGTCATTTGCCCATACTCTCCAGCCGAATGTTCCGCCTGTTGCTGAGAAGTTGCCTATTGTATAGTTGAAGATAGTTGATACGTTTCCTGATGCTGGCTGTATTGTTTGATTAGCCCATGAGCCATCTGTTGTGTCGTTAGTTGTTAACCTGTAGAAGCTGATGTTTGAGTCGTCTTGTATTGTTATGTTGAGCTGCACTGTAGAGCTATTGTAGGTTGTTGAAGAGGCGTTTGTCTGGTTGCTGGAGAAGGATGGGGGTGTTGCATCTGGTGTTTCTGATAAAATGAATGTATCATTAAGTATATTGGTTAAGGTAGTTATGTTTCTTGTGGCTGTTGTGTAATTATAGCCTGATTTAGTTGCGTTGATTGTATAATCGTTGTAATATGTTGTTGTTCCACCATTATTAACATATTCTGTTAGTTCTCCTAATGGAGTATAGCCTGTTGCACTTGTTGTTAGGTTTTGCTGTAGTATTCCTGAAACATTGTAAGCTAATACAGAAGCTCCTGAAATTGCAGCTCCTATTGTGTCTGTTACATTGGCTTTGTAGTGCCATTTTCTGATTAACTGCGAATCTGAGGATACATACTCTTGGCTTATATTGTAAGTTACATTGATAAATGTGTTATTTGTTGAAGTTGAAGTTAAATAAGTGTCATTCTTAGTTGTTCCTATTAAAATGCTATCTCTGAAAATATTATGATTTGAACTTTCAATATAAACTCTTACTGCATTGGTTGAATTTACAGTCATACCTGTAAATGTGTTGGAATTTGAGCTTGATTGAAAATAGATGCCAGTACTAGAACCAGTAGTTGTGATTGAGTTTGAAGTTAAATTATTAGTTGAGCTTGAGTAAAAATAGATGCCGAGACTAGAACCACTAGTAGTTGTGATTGAGTTTGAAGTTAATTTGTTGGAATCTGAGCTTGAGAAAAGAGCGATGCCATGACCAGAACTGCCAGAAGTTGTGATTGTGTTTGAAATTAGTGTAGAGTTTGAGCTTGATGAAAGATATATGCCCAAACTATTAGTTCCAGAAGCTGTGATATTGTTTGAAGTTAAAGTGGAATTTGAGCTTGAATCAAGAGATATGCCGTTATCAGAAGATGTGATTTTGTTTGAAGTTAGTGTAGGGTTAGAGCTTCCGGAAAAATAGATGCCATAACCAGTATCGCCAGAAGTTGTGATTGTGTTTGAAGTTATGTTTGAGTTTGAGCTTAAGTAAAACCAGATGCCATATCCACTACTGCCAGAAGCTGTGATATTGTTTGAAGTTAGTGCAGGGTTAGAGCTTGAGAAAAGAGCGATGCCATGACCAGAACCGCCATTAGTTGTGATTGTATTATTTTGTATTGTGCCGTTGTTTGCATTAATAAACTTAATAGCATAATCATAATCACCTATACCTTTTCCTTCATATATTTTACAGTTCTGTATCTTGCTTAGATTTACAGTTGAATAAACCCCATATTGATCAGAATTTCCACTTGTTGAATAATTAATAGCATAACCTGCACAATCTAAAGTTACGTTATTGGCAGTAATAGTAAAGCAAGTTCCAGATGAAGACACATTATTCTGCAAGATATAAACTGTATTTGCCATGTTTAAGGTTCCGCAGGCTGTTACATTTGTGGACATATTTACAGTATAATACCTATTTTCAGAATTATTTAAGTTATGGCTTGTGCCATTTCCATAAGCAGTCCAGTTATATAGATAAGTTCCTGTTATTAAAGTTATTGAAGCATTATACCCATTTGCAGTTAAGTTTGTAGCTAAAATTGAATTTCCATTTATGTTTAAATAAACACTTCCGTTTGTATTATTTACAGTTACGTTAAAGTTAGCAATTCCAATTCCAGCTAAACTACCATTGTTATCCCAGTAATTTGAGAATAATGGATATGTTGTGTCTAAGACTGTTAGATTGGATGAATTAACCCAGCTGCTTGGCAAATAACCATCATATAACCTTATGCCGCATATCCATCTGTCCCCTATGCTTAGATTGCCAAAACCAAGAATAGCATAAAATACTGTTCCGCTGCTGTAGCTGTTGTTGTAATCAATTGTAATATTTGACACATCATTTTTGAACCATTGAACTGAAACATTAAGGTTGTCTAAATCCAAATCAGTTATAGAGGATGAGCAGTTTAAATCAGAGAAGCTTGAGTTAGTTCTGTCAACGCTTGCCAAGGAAGGAGAAGGATTATTAGGCGCGTGGTTTGTTAGCTTTATAGTCACATTCCAAGTTTGAGTGATGTTGCTTATTGACATGTTGGATGTAAGATTTGCATAAACAAAGAATGTACGGATAGTGTTTTCATCGCCAGTTGCATTTACCCAGAAAGTTATTAACCTATTTTCACCAGCATTTAAAGTCAGATTATAAGGATTTGTTGTGTTTGTGTAAAAAGGAGTTGCTGATGAGTTCATTGAAATTAATCCTTTTGCTGTTGATGGTTCAGTATAAGTAACAACAAGCTCTGGCATATCTGAGCCTCCTGCCCCAGTAATATAGATAATAGCGGGGTAATAGGTTGTTTCATCTGTGCTTTGCATTCCAACTGAAAAGAAATCAGAAGTTAATCTTGACTGCAAATCAGAATCTGCACCTGTGCCTAAATCAACAATAACTCTGCCTGTTGATTTAAGAAAATCAGAGCTAACATAAGTTGATGCACTTCCAATAGCATTATATAAATCTCCATTAGTAGCATAATCATCTGCCTTTTGCGTTAAATTTTTAACCATAATATCAAAACTTGATTCCTGAAGATTACTGAAGCTTAAAGTAACATCAGTGATAGTTGAGCCATCTGGTATAGAGCTTGTGTCAAAATCAAAAAATGACCTGCGAATTATACTATCTATTCCGGCAAAGCCTGTAAAGACTGCATTTGGTGCTCCGCCACCCCCAGTAGTTTCTAAATCAAAATTGCTATTTATTGCCCCATCATAAGTTACATCACTACCAGTTAGAGTTACTGGGGATGGGTCTAGGCTTACATTAATTTCACCGCAATTTCCCTGTATGCAGGTTACATTCACAGTTACATTAAAGAATTGGTTTTGGGTAACGTTAACATTTCCTGTTGAATAGATTAAGGATAAGCCTATTTTAGGGGTAGTAATTGGCACTGCCTGCACAACAAATGTATAAATATCTGAAACATTAACATTTCCTATTGTGTCATTTGCCCATACTCTCCAGCCGAATGTTCCGCCTGTTGCTGAGAAGTTGCCTATTGTATAGTTGAAGATTGCTGTTACGTTTCCTGATGCTGGCTGTATTGTTTGATTAGCCCATGAGCCGTCTGTTGTGTCATTGGTTGTTAATCTGTAGAAGCTGATGTTTGAGTTGTCTTGTATTGTAAGGTTGAGCTGCACTGTAGAGCTGTTGTAGGTTGATGAAGAGACATTTGTCTGGTTGTTTGAGAAGGATGGAATAACATTATCTGTTAAAGCAAATGTATCATTCACTATATTAGTTAAGGCAGTAATATTCCAGATATGTGTTACAACATTATACCCAAGTTTGGTAGCATTTATAGTATAATTTGAGTAATAAGTTTTTGTTCCTGTGTTGACATATTCTGTTAACTCGGTCTGGTTTGTCCAGCCGTCTGCGCCTGTTGTTAGGTTAGCTTGCAATATTCCTGTAACATTATAGGCTAGAACAGAGGCTCCTGAAATTGCAGTTCCTGCTGTGTCGGTGACGTTGGCTTTGTAGTACCATTTTCTTATTAATTCAGAGCCAGATGCAACATATTCTCTGCTTATGTTGTAAGATACATTCAAGAAAGTGTTGTCAATTGAAGTTGAAGTTAAATAAGCATCATTTAAAGTTGTTCCAATCAAAGTGCTGTCTCTGAAAATATTATGCTTTGAAGCCACCATATATACTCTTTCAGCTTGAGTTGAATTTATAGTCATACCTGTAAACGTGTTAGAGCTTGCAGTTGAAGTTGAAATTCCTAATGTATATAAATAAATTCCATATCCATTAGAGCCAGTTGTTGTTATTGTGTTTGAAGTTATTGTGTTTGAGTTTACAGTTGAAGTTATCATTGATGCAAATAAATAAATTCCATATCCAGAAGAACCATTTGTTGTTATTGTGTTTGAAGTTATTGTGTTTGAGTCTGTAGAGGTAAGTGCAAGTAACAAAATTCCATATCCAGAAGAGCCAGTTGTTGTTATTGTGTTTGAAGTTATATTATTTGAGTTTGCGATAATACGGATGCCATAACCAGAAGCTCCAGAAGTTGTGATTGAATTGTTTTGCACTGTTCCGTTGTTTGCATTATTAAAATAAATCGCATAATCGCCAACTCCTGTAGCCTTTCCTTGCACAAATCTTGCATTTTTTATAGTAGTAAAATTATAAGTTGAATAAACTCCATATGTATTACTACTTCCAGAATAAGAATAATTAATTAAATATCCATTTCCATCTAAAGTTATATTATTCGCAGTAATAGTGAAGCATGTTCCTGTTGAAGTTACATTATTCTGCAGAGTATAAATTGTATTTGCCCTGTCTAAAACACCACAATTAGTTAGTTTGGTTATATCCTGCACAACAAACGTATAAATTCCCGAAACATTGACATTTCCTGCTGTGTCATTAGCCCATACTCTCCAGCCGAATGTTCCTCCTGCAAGGGAGAAGTTGCCTATTGTGCGGTTCCATATCATATAGATGGTTGCACTATTTACATCTACTAAGGTTTCATTCATCCATGCTCCATTTGCAGTGTCGTTATGGGTTAGAGTGTAGAAGTCTACTGC
>Ga0268276_1001635_pt1 | contig 21305 bp, 9 predicted proteins | sample saktaG_4_FD_190145 | JGI IMG/M metagenome (GOLD analysis project Ga0268276, IMG submission 190145) | Saline water microbial communities from Sakinaw Lake, British Columbia, Canada - sak_2010_1_5_45m | ecosystem: Environmental > Aquatic > Non-marine Saline and Alkaline > Saline ... | reverse complement strand
AGGAGATATCGGTGAACCGGGAGATTGAATTCTTCGACGCCGGTTTTGATCCAGCCGAATACTTCAAATCGGCCATCGGGATCATTGCACCCGAAACCAAACCGCAGGAAGTACTATTGAAGTTTGCCAAGGACCAGGGACAATACGTCATCACCCAGCCCATTCACGAAAGTCAGGAGATCGTGGAGGAGACCGATTCTCATGTCATCATCAGTCTGCACATCATCCCGACCTACGAGCTGGTTTCGTTGATCCTTGGGTGGGGAGCAGAGGTGGAGGTGGTGGAACCCGGATCGTTGAGGAAGAGGGTTAAAGGGATCATTGATGGAATGAGGAAGCTTTATTGAATACTCGAATAACGAAATGCGGAGCATTCATGAACTCCAATGAAATAAACAATTTTGCAAATTATGTTGAATGATTGGTAAGAGAGGTTTTGTAATTAATAACTGATACTAAATATGAAACAAGAAGAGAATAAACATATAGCCTTTAAATGCACCTATAACAATGGTGGTGAGGGACGATATGCAGGATTTAATGGTATAGGTAGTAATGAAGTAATGCAATACAATATTGAAGAAAAAAAGCATATCTGGTGTAGTGATAAATGCTGCTTGTGTCGGAACTTTTTCCTTAATGATTTTAAAGGCCAAGTACCTATGGAACCTTGTTTTGAAAGCACGATGTTTAGTGATAAATATATGTGGAGTTTTAGTGCGGGTTATAAACAATCAGGTGTTAATAGAGGCGACCCACTTCATATAAGGAAAACATCTATTGGGAAGATCGTGGTTTTAACTACCCGCTTTCCTGATGAAAAAATTAATAATATTATCAAAAAGACAGACATTGAGGAAAAAAGATGAATTATTGGGTTTTATAGAATTGGGGAAATAGTTGATGAACCTGATACACGTCTCTATTCTGACGAGGAATTTGATATAAAGCTTCCTATACAAATAGCCAAACAAACATATTTCTGGGATAACTATTCGGTAAACAGTGATAAAGAACTTTGGGGATATGGTCTATTTAGGTATATTGATGATAAAGAAATGGTTGGAATTCTAAATGGTGTTCAAGAATTATTAAAAAAAGATCGACAAGTCATATTTTAATGGACAAAATGGATAAATTAATTAGTTTTTTAGACTTATAGAAATATAGAATGGTGTGAAGGTAAAATCGATTTATGATGTCCTGGATATTAATATTCAGGAGGTTGATGGGAATAAGTGTTATCAGGGAGTGCCTGTGGTGGAGAAGAAATAAAAGTTTTTAGATATGGAAAAAGAAGTGCAAACCTTCCTTGACTTGTTAACTCATGTCTCGGCAATCAATGAGAAATATAGAAAAATATCAGAGATCACAGGAGAGAACTTTAATATTTTTAGGATATTGAAAATTGAAGCAAACGAAGCATCCACACATTCTGCCTTTCTTTGTGAATTACTAAATCCAACCGGTAACCATGGTTTTAGGGATGCTTTTTTAAAATTATTTCTAAAACTTTTGAGAGATAAACACAAAGAGAATCCCATTACAACAAAATTTGCAGAGTTTGATACGGACACTGCTTGTGCTACGGCAGAGAGTTTTATAGGCTTTATTAGTGAAGATGGGAATGAGGGAGGAAGAATAGATATTCTTCTCCAAGACAAAGAAAATCATGCGATTGTTATCGAGAACAAGATTAATGCTCAAGACATACCTAAACAACTGAAACGGTATAAAAATGCATATGAAAATGCACCGATCATCTATCTCACCTTAATAGGAAAATCGCCATCGGATATTAGCAGGGATAATTTGAATGAAGGTGAAGACTATCTTCGAATTTCATATAAAGATGATATCATTGCCTGGCTAGAATTGTGTCGTAAAGAAGCTGTAAATCATCCTATTTTGCGTGAATCTATTGCTCAATATATCCATTTAATAAAACATTTAACTGGTCAAACAATGAATGAACATTTGAAAACCGATCTGGAACAATTGATTACATCGAATCAGGAACGCTATGAAGCTGCTGCATTATTGAGTAAAACATACAACGATGTGTATTATAAGATATTCACTGCTTCATTTGAAGAGATAAAAGAAGTGTGGATGAAACGATTTAATGATAGATATGATATTCAGATTTTTACATATAATGGCTATGATTTCTTTTTTCGGCCATCGATTGAGCAAGGCTATCTGCATTTCGACATTTACCCTGAAAAACCCGAAATGAAAGATCAATACCGACAAGCCAAAGATGCACAAGTTGTGCCAATTTACAGGTACTTTACATCATTGAAGAATTCACAGGAACTTAAAGTCTCTTTACAGAATCAGAATTATGTTGCTTGGCTACCTTCAACATACTCTCCTGAGAATTTGGTTTTCGAAAAAAGGATTAAACTTTTAGATAATGAGGAGAAACATCAATGGGCGGAAGATATAATTAAGGAAGCAATAGAATTAATGAGATTTATATATGATGATATTAAAAAGAAGGGTGAGCTTGAGGTGATTTATAGTAATGATTTAATAGAGTTTTTGAGTAATAAGGGAAATGCTGACAGCCTGATCTAATACTTTCACTAATTTCGTATTAAAAGGATCTTAACACTTTTAATGTTTACCAAAGTAATTTGGATAATGGTTAAGTTTTTTCTTACAAAAAGTAAATGGTAGCGTTCACACCCGGCCAACGAATAACGACCAGAGGAGAGGATTTCCTTATCACGGATGTTACTCCGAATACAGATGGTAGTTTTTTAATTGATACAGAAGGCATCAGTGAGTTGGTAAAAGCGAAACGATTCACTTTTGACACGTCAATTGACACAGAAATTTCAGTGGTTGACCCTCTTTGTACGCGTTTTGAAGCAGATACAGATACCGGATACCGTAAAACCAAGCTTTACCTCGAGACCAGAATAAGAAACTCATCTGTTTTTTCTGACAAAATCACTATCGCTCCAAAGGCAGCATTCAATGTTTCTGACTTTCAGCTCACACCGACCTTAAAAGCGCTACAACTACCAAGGCCTCGACTTCTAATCGCAGATGGTGTAGGTCTTGGAAAAACCATCGAAGTAGGAATCTTCCTGGCAGAGTTAATGAAACGAGGAAAGGCTAAACGGATCATGATTCTTGCACTAAAATCTATCCTTGGACAATTCCAGCAGGAAATGTGGCACCGATTCGCCATTCCTTTTATGCGACTTGACAGTGAGGGTATTGCCAAGATAAAAACGCAGTTGCCAGCGAACAAAAATCCTTTTGACTTTTACAACAAAACCATTGTATCAATCGACACGCTAAAAAATAATGCCAAGTTCAGGCATTATATTGAGAAGTCCCAATGGGATGTCATCGTGATCGATGAATGCCATACTGTGGCTAACATTGAAAGTCAGAGGGGAGACCTGGCCCAGTTCCTGGCAACCAGGTGTGAATCTTTGGTGCTTACTTCTGCTACTCCCCATAACGGGAATAAAGTAAGTTTCGCAAACCTCATCAACATGATTGAACCAACTGCTATTCCAAAGAGCGGTGAATACGACAAATCCCACGTGGAGCCATATTATGTCAGGAGGTTTAAAAAGGATATCGATGATGAGTCAGTTCGGGCAAACTTCATGGATCGCGAGATTATTCGCTCCGCAACTGAACTTTCCGGCGAAGAAACAGATTTCTTGAGGTATCAACAAAATCTTAAAATTCAGGCGTTAGGGGCATTGAAGAGAGGGAAACCGAAAGATGATCTATTGTTCACCGTCGGGATCTTCAAGGCTTTTATGTCTTCACCTTCGGCAGCCCTTTCTTCCATTAGAAACCGAATTGAAAAAGTGAAAGCCCTTACCTCTCCTTCTGAGGATTTCCAAGACAGCATCAATGTATTGCTGGAACTTGAAAAGTTAGCCATAAGGGTCATTGAAAATAATGCGGACAGTAAGTATAAGAAACTCAAACAAACACTTTTGAGTTTAGGATGGTCAGGCCGAAGAAAGGATGACCGGTTTGTAATTTTTGCAGAAAGGATTGCCACAATAGAATATCTCAGCGAAAATTTAAAAAGGGACTTTAACCTTTCCTATGAGTCCATTTCTTATTTCCATGGTGGATTCAGTGATATGGAACAACAAGGTATAATTGAGGATTTTGGCAAAGAAGATAGTTCCGTCCGAATCCTTCTTTGTTCAGATGCCGGTGCCCAGGGAGTCAATTTACACTTCTATTGTAACCGAATGTTTAACTACGACATTCCCTGGTCACTTATCACGTTGGAGCAACGCAATGGGCGAATCGACCGTTATGGCCAAACCAAGACGCCATACATTCACTATCTGGTTTCAGAATCTCAGGTCGAAGGTTTAAAGACGGACCTTCATATAATCAATAGACTTACCATTAAAGAAGAGGAAGTATATAAAACTCTTGGGGATGTTGGATCTGTGATGCACCTTCACGATGTGACCAAGGAGGAAAACAGAGTCACCAAAGCCATAATGTTTGGAGATGAAACTATCGTGGATCATGAAAAAGATTTTGATTACTCCCAATTATTTGATGACGATACTACTGAGGCCGTCATAACTGATCGCCCTTTTGAAAAAGTGGATTCTATCTATCAGGACGATTCTACTTACTACAAACAGCTTTTTAGCCAGTTGGAGAGTGTAAATATGATCCTGTCATCCGATTATGAATTCGGGGATGAAAATTACCTCGAGCTGGTCAATACAGATGAACTGAACGAAATTCTCTATGATATGCCACCAGAGGCCAAACCCAAAAGTGGCAATATATTCAAGTTGACTCTTGACAAGGAATTAGTCCAGAATGCAATAGAAGAAGCCAGGAAGAAAAAAGGAGAATGGGCCGAGTTTCAAATGTTGTATGATCTTCATCCGGCTATCCAGTACTATATGACAAAGCTGGAAGCAAGCGTGGAGAAAGACATTGCTCTAGCTGCAAAATTGAGCAGAAAATTGCCACCTGGTTCGTCCTGGTATGTATTGCATGGGCAGGTATCAAACAACCTTGGTCAGCCGGTGATTTCAGACTTCTTTGTTGTGGGATATGAAGACGAAGTGATTCATTGTCATTCCCTGGTGGAATTTGTGGAGAAATATGAGTTGCACCAGGAACTCTATACAGAAGCGGTTTTGCAACATGAACTTTCTCAACTTGAAGGAAATTTGCTCAGAGTAATCACTTTTGCCAGGGAAGTTCACATGAAAAAGATACAGGAGGCATTACAGGACAAAATGCTGAATAAATCCATTGAATATGAAGAGCATTTGAATGAATGGAGACAAGCCTCACTCGAACAACTTGAACTTTATTTTGAGGATCGACCGGACAATATCTTCTGGAAAAAACGAAAAGAAAAGCAAAAGAAGGAGATACAAACTATCGCAGATACTTCAAGCCAGTACATGAAAGACCTGACTTCACTGGATAATGAGGCATACATCAAAGTCATGGCAGTATTTTATAACTAATCGCAGATGATCAAGTTTATTGAAAATATAGGTGATTTTTTTTCCACCAATTATTTTGATGAGGATTTTCTCAATAAGGTCCATGGCAAGTCAGGATATAGCTCTGATGATGTCAAAGAACTTCAAAAAAGGATCACTCCTTTGAAAGACAAATATTTCAGATTAAAGCAATCCTTGCTGGAAGGGAGGTGGAGAATTAAGGATAAAATATACGAGACCCATATCTTTCACACGACACTTTTAAATGCTCTTGGATATGATGGTGACCATCCTCAGTACAGTGAACTTTTTCATTTTAGCGAGGAAGAGGTAATCCCATTACGTCATAAGCTTCATCGTGGGGATAAATTGCACATGATGATCATGGAAATGCAACCATTGATTAAAGAGGGAGATGAAGAGCCGGGAGGATTATTTGATCAACGCTACAATGTTGAAGATGAACTTCATGTAACAGTAAAAGAACAACACTACCACCGATCTCAGTGGGATAGAGTGTTTGAAATGCCTGTAGGATTAAAGATATCCCCGATGGTCATCAATAAAGCCATCTCAAAGTTATGCTTACTGGAACCTTCAGAGCGACCGCAATACATTTTCATGCTGGCTGGAAATACTATATTTCTGATTGAAGCAGAGAAGTGGTTCAGAGGCTCTTATCTTCAGTTTGATCTGGAGGAATTATTTACCGAGGGAACGATTGAGAGAAAATATTATTCCTTGTTTTACCTACTTCTGGCCAAAGAAATGCTGGCTCCTGACAGTGACATGGTCCTGATGGAACAGCTGGATGAGGAGAGCCATAAAAGCGCCAATGAAGTCACCCAGGACTTGAAGGAGGGGGTGATTCATGCTGTAGAGACCTTGGCAAATGAAGCTTTGTATTATAAGAAGGAGGTTTTGCACGAGGAGTTTGATGAATCCGACGATCAATTTGAGCGTGAGATAAAAGATGATTGCCTTAGCCTGATTTACAGGTTGCTGTTTGTCTTTTATGCAGAATCCCGGGAGGATCTAGAAATTCTTCCCATGAATGACTCCGTTTATAATAGAGGTTATTCACTGGAGATGCTCCGTGACCTGGAACAGACTAAATTGATCACAGCCACAAGTCTGAATGGTTATTTTTTCCACGAATCACTGAACCATCTTTTCCGACTGATGAGCAGTGGATATCGTGAGCAGAAAAATGGAAGCAACAAGAGTTTTCGCATCAGACATATTGATTCCCCCTTGTTTGATGACAAAAACCTGATCCATTTAGGTGAAGTAAAATTCCGAAATTTTGTATGGCAGGATATCATTCAGCACCTCTCACTTTCAAAAAAGAAAAGGGGAAGAGCAAGAGGCCGCATTTCTTATGCCAACCTGGGTGTTAATCAGCTCGGTAGCGTATATGAGAGTTTATTGGCTTATCGTGGATTTTACGCAGAGGAGGATTATATTGAAGTACACACGAAAGGGAAGCCAGAAGAAGGCACATTTTTGGTGCTAAGATCACGCAGGGATGATTTTGAAGAGGACGAAGTATTGAGGGATGACAATGGAGATGAAGTAGTCATCCCAAAAGGTCAGTTTGTTTACAGGTTGAGCGGGCGTGACCGGCAAAAATCAGCTTCCTATTATACTCCCGAGGTACTAACCCGGTGTACAGTGAAATACACATTGAAATCTTTCCTTGAGAAGCTGGATAAGGGAGAGATGAAAGCTCTCGAGTTGCTTGAATTGAAGCTCCTTGAGCCTGCCATGGGAGCGGCAGCATTCCAGAACGAGATGATCAATCAGCTGGCAGAGGCGTATCTTAATTACCGGCAAAAAGAACTAAATGAAAAAGTATCCCCGGACAAGTACAGGGAAGAATTACAGAAGGTTAAAGCATACATTGCCACTCATAACACGTATGGAGTTGACTTGAATCCCACTGCTATAGAATTGGGTAAGCTATCCTTATGGTTGAATGTGATCCACAAGGATATGGAGACCCCTTTCTTTGCGAACCGTCTTGCTGTGGGAAATGCAGTGGTAGGGGCCTGGTTAAAGGTTTATCCATCAGATGTCTTGATGGTTGATCTGGATAGCAGGGGCATCCCATTAATAAGGCAATCCAAAAAAGAGTGGTGGGAATCGGCACCTAAACAACTTACATTCAGAAAAAAAGGTATTTCCAGGAAAGAAAATGAGATCTATCATTTTTTATTACCAGACAAAAACATGGTACCTTCTGCAAGGATTAATTTATTAAAAAAAGATTACCCTAACGAAGCGGAAAGGGTTAAAAAATGGAAAGAAGGCTGGATTAAACCTCTTCTAAGGTCAGAGATTGATATTCTGAAACGAATTTGCCGATCTATCGATAAACTTCTTAAGGAATATTTCGAGTTTCAAAGCTATATCAACAAGCAGACCCAATCCAGGTTTCACGCCTGGGGACTTCCTGCTGTGGGAACCCAAGTAAGTTTTAGAACATATGCTGAAAAGGAAGAGTTGGAAGAGAACCGTAATGGACATAATGCTCCATATTACAAGTTAAAAATGGTGATGGATTACTGGTGTGCCTTATGGTTCTGGGACATGCGCCAGGCTTCTGAACTACCTTCCAGACAACAATATTGGCAGGACATTGCAAATATTCTTGATCTGGATTTATCTCATGCCACAGCCAATATAACTCGTCCTAAGAATTCGGAATGGGAAACGAATAAATCAACACAGCTTAATATTTTTCATCCAACAGCTAAACAGCTTGATTTCAGCGAAGTTGTGGAAAGTTCAAATAATCCTGAGATATTACCGTCTGAGGAATATAATTTTCCTGAAGAGGGTAATGAAGAAGCCATTAAGGAAGCATTCCAGAAATATTCCAGTCATCGTGATTTCTTTGATGAGAATAAGAGAATTAATATTATTCAAGAACTATCTGACCAGCACCATTTCTTCCATCCACAGCTGGAATTTATTGAGGTATTCTGGGAACGAGGTGGCTTTGATTTAGTTGGAGGTAATCCTCCTTGGGTGAAAATTACTTTCGAGGAAAAGGACATTATCTCTGAGAAGTATCCTGAGATTCTGATAAGAAAAACTACTGCTCCACAAGTTCGATTAATGCAGGCCAATTTCTTGAGAGATGATAGATTAAACGATTTATACATTAATGATGTATTGAATACTGAAGCTACCAGTGTATTCCTTAATTCAATCCAGAATTATCCGCTTCTAATAGGTCAACAGACCAATTTATATAAATGTGTTCTTGTTAATGGGTTTCAACTTTTAAATGATAATGGATACCTTGGATTATTACATCCTGAAGGTGTCTTTGAGGATCCACAGGGGCAAATATTAAGGTATGAACTTTATGAAAGAATTGACTTTCACTTTCAATTTCTCAATGAATTATTCTTATTTCAAGATGTTGGGCATAGAATGCTATTCAGTATCAACATATACAAAGGCCTTAAATCTGAGGTTGGATTCAGAATGATAAATAATTTATTTCATCCATCCACTATTGATGGATGCTTTATCCATGATGGCTCAGGTATTTGTGGTGGATTTAAATTAAAGGATGAAGCATCTGGTAAATTCATCTGGAATACAAAACCACATAAAGATCGTATTATAAATTGTACTGAGAATGAACTTCGCCTCTTTGCATCCCTTTTTGAGAATACTGATGAATATAGATCAGTTAAACTTGTTAATATTCAATCAAGTAAAATAGTAGAAATCCTAGCAAGTATTGCATCGTTCGAAAAAAATGTCGGTGATTACGATACCATTATTACGGAAGGCTGGCATGAAACTAACTCTGTTAATATTGAAATAAAACGTGAGACAAAATATGCTGCTCTGAATCAATATGAATTTATTTTCAGTGGTCCTCATTTTCATGTAGCAAATCCATTGAATAAAACTCCAAGAAGTAATTGTACAGAAAAAGCTCATTACGATGTGATTGATTTAAATCAAATAGAAGAAGATTATTTTTCACGCACTAACTATATGCCTAACATTGAAATAAATAAATACTTAATGGCTTTTCAAGGATTCAAAACTGATAAAAATATTGCTGGAATTTGGGAATATGATAAATGGATAGACCATTATAAACTTGCTTTTAGTAAAATGTTAAATACAAGTTCAGAAAGAACATTACAACCTGCAATTATTCCACAAAAAACATCACATATCAACGGAGTTATATCAATAGCATTTAATGACCAAATTCGACTTATTGAATTTGCAGGGTTATCTTCTTCAATCATTTATGATTTTTTGATTAAAACCATTGGAACTGCTAATCTCACATATTCAAGGCTTGTATCGTTTCCTTTAGGCATACCAGTGAAATACTTAAGCCCTTTATTTGCAAGGACATTAATGCTGAATTGCTTAAACAAGTATTATTCTGATTTATGGCTAACTGGATATAAAGATGAATTTAATAACGATTCTTGGAGTAAAGAAGATCATCGATTAAAGGAATTTGAAAATATGACACCTGAATGGAATTGGAAAATTCCAATAAGAAACTCTTTTGCAAGACGCTGGGCTTTGATTGAAATAGATGTCTTGTCGGCAATGGCTTTAGAACTTGATTTGGAGGCACTATTATCCATTTATAACATTTCGTTTCCTCTTATGCAACAATATGAAGATGAGACTTTTTTTGATCAGGATGGTAATATTGTTTTTACTGTAAATCGTGGGTTAACTGGTGTTGGTGTTGATCGTACCGTATGGGAGCAAATAACAGACTTGAAGTCGGGTGAATCCTATGAACATACTATTGACAAGAGTGAATTATATTACGGCAAAAAAGTAACCTATTATGCTCCTTTTAATAAATGTGACCGGGTGGAGGATTATAAAGTGGCCTGGGCGCATTTTGAGAAAGTATTTGAAGAAAAAGAATAATTATTATGCTTCCACTACAACAAGCATTTGAAGTAAAACAATCTATTCTTGAGTATTTGAAAGCTACTTTCAGCTTCAAGGAAAAGGTGGTTTCGGATTCTTTCTATAGTTTTATCAACGATCCCATCGAAGGAATTTTCAAAGGTCCTTATATATCACTAAAACTGCCTTTTGAAACCGCTGATCCCAATCAGAATGTCCCTTTAGAGATTAAACCCGGATTCCCCCCCTATAACCATCAATTCAAGGCCTTTGAGCGACTAACGACACAAGAAGGGCATCAACCGCAGCCCACACTCCTTACTACTGGTACTGGCTCCGGAAAGACGGAATCATTCCTTTTCCCGATTTTGGATTACTGTTTTAAACTCAGGGGCCAGAGGGGTGTAAAAGTCATCATTCTTTATCCAATGAATGCCCTGGCTACAGACCAGGCCAAACGATTGGCAGAAACCATCTGGAAGGATGAAAGGCTAAGGGGATATGTCACAGCAGGGTTGTTTATAGGTGAAGGGAAAGACAAGCATAAGTTTCCCGCAACTATGGGCGAACAGAATATTATCGAGAACAGAGATGCCATTATCAACAACCCGCCGGATATATTGCTGACCAATTTTAAAATGTTGGACTATGGCCTGATGCGCCATCAGTTCCATAACTTATGGCATCATAATTTTAAGGATCCCGGTCTGCTGAAATTTCTTGTATTGGATGAGTTGCATACCTACGATGGTGCACAGGGAACCGATGTTGCAAACCTGATCCGAAGGCTCAAACTGAAACTGAATATTCCAAAAAGTCAAATGTGTCCTGTTGGAACATCAGCCACCATTGGGAAAGGAGAGGAGTCTGTCGCTCTCTTAACTGAGTATGCTTCCGCTGTTTTTGGGGAAGAATTTCTGGAGGATTCAGTTATTACGGAAAAGCGTCTAACTACTGACCAACTTTTCACTATTCCTGATGCGGATTTGGATGCTTTTATTCCAAGACTGGTTGGTATCAGTCAGAGCCTTCTCGGCTTGAATGAAAACTATGAAGACTACATCATTCGGCAAAAAAAGCTTTGGCAGTTACCGGATAACATTCGTCCATTTAGCCTTACTCTGGAATTAAAGAAACTGAGATTAGTAAAGGATATCTCTTTTCTTTGCGGAGAGGGAATCCTGTCGGTGTCAGAATTAATTACTCGTTTGGCAGATATGAATCCTTCTTTTCAACGCCTACCTGAATATCATGATGAAGGACACTTTAATCCCCGGGAAGAGGTCATCACGTCCATCCTGGCTTTGATAGCTGAAGCAAAAGCGGATAAAGATGAACATTTTCCCTTTTTATTCTTGCAGATACAGCTTTGGATCCGGGAAGTAAGTGGATTGCTAAGGATATTTGATAAGGTTCCCAGGTTCAGTTGGAGGGATACCATAAGTAAAAAAGATGACAGAGCGGCTCTCCCGGCATATTTTTGCCGTGAATGCGGTGCCAGTGGCTGGATGGCAGTCAAACACGACAACCGCAATCAATTTGAAACTGACCCCCTGGAAGTGTACGAGAAATATTTCAGTCATCATAAAAACCTTTACTTCATAAACACGTATGCTGAAAATCATCTTGCTATTGAGGAATACAACCCTTCAACAACTTTAGCAACTTATGTGGATTGTTCGGATTTACGGCATTTTGATCATGAATCCGACAGAAGGGTACATATAATTGCTTATAGAAAGACCACAGAAAGAAGGAGTTTACACGTATGCTCCGAATGCAATTCGGAGAATGACATCAACATTATAGGAACAAGGATTTCCACACTTGATTCCATCTCCATCAGTCAGATTCTGTCCTCTGATTTGGACGAAAGGAATGAAAAGTACAGGAAAGTACTTGCGTTCACCAATGGGGTTCAAGACGCAGCGCACCAGGCTGGATTTATCGGTGCTAGAAATTACAGGTTCACCTTCAGGGCTTCTTTGCAAAAAGTAATCAACCAATTTGATGAGCCTGTTGATGTATCAACCTTAGTGGATAAATTCATCGAATACTGGAAATCCAATTCCGACCCTTCCAGCATTAGTCATCTTGAAGCCTATTATTACCGGTTTTTCCCAGTAGACTATTTAGGGAAATCAGAACTAGAAGACTATCGTAATCCAACCACAAAAAAGTTCAGTACTGTCTTTGAGAGAGAATTTGACAGACGGATTGCATGGGAAATCATGTCGGAGTTTGGATATAATGCCATTATTGGAAGGACATTGGAGAAGACAGGATCATCGGCAGTTAGTTTCCAATCAGACTTGTTTAAGGAGATCTTTGATGAAATGAAGGATTGGTTGAGTAACAACCTTCTTGATACCATTGAAACATCGTCATTCATTCGTTTCCTTAATGGCGTTTTACACCGTACGCGCATGCGAGGTGCAATAGATCATGAATACCTTTCAAAGTTCAGGAAACGGGATGTTAAATTATGGGATTTGAATTGGATGAGGGACGACCGGCACTTTCTGAATAAAATGTTTGGCCCCTCTAGCCGGTTTCCAAAACTAATTTGTAACTATCCTCATACGAGGAGTGTTCTTGATACCACTTATGCTAAGCAAACCAACTGGTTTCATGCCTATTTCAGGAAGTCTTTTGAGATGGCACCCGATAATACCGCACTGATCAATGAATTTTACGAAGTTCTCTTTGGGAAATTAATTGAGAAACAGGTGCTGAATTGCATCAAGTCGAGTGAGGGTGATAACTTCGCAATACGTACTGAGCAGCTTCTTGTAAGCAAGAATACTTCCAGATACCAATGCTCTGTTTGTTCCTCAGTCACTCATGTCTCACAAGATGATAAGGCAACAGAGGGGATGATGTGCCTGGATTACAGGTGTAACGGACAATATCAATTAATGCCTGGAGAAGAATTAAATTACTATAACCTGGTATATAACCGGAGCCGCTCACCAAGAATATATGCTTCGGAACACACTGGGGTCCTGGAACGAGCAAGTCGTGAATTGATCGAAATTGATTTTAAAGAAAGGCCCAACTACAACTCTTTGAATGCCTTGGTAGCCACTTCAACCCTTGAAATGGGTATTGATGTAGGTTCGTTGAATACAGCGATAAATACCAGTGTACCACCTTTAACTTCTAACTTTTTACAGCGTATCGGGCGTGCCGGGCGTGCTTCCGGTTCTGCAGTGATTCTCAACTTTGCCCAAAACAAAGCCCATGATCTTTTCTACTATGGGGACCCAATCGAGATGATGGACGGGGAAATTAATTCTCCGGGGTGTTTTTTAAATGCCAGGGATATTCTTTTCAGGCATTTTACGGCGTATTGTTTTGACAGCTGGACAAAAACAGATCCTGAAAAGAACCAAATACCAGGATTAATCAAGTCCCTTCAAATCTATACTAACAAACCTACCGGCATATCATTTTTCATTAATTTGCTCCTGGCTTTTGTAATTGACAACCAAAAGGAACTTATCGACCGGTTCACCGTCATCTATGACAATAAAGTTGAACCTGTCATTTTTGAGGAAATTAAAACCTCAATCCGCCATGGAGCTTTTCAACAGAGACTTATTCGTGTTTTTGAAGATATCCGGGATGAATTGTTCTTCATCAAGACGAAAGAGGATGAAATTGATGAATACATCAGAGAAAACAGGCTTGGACAGGAAGATCAGGAACGAAAAATCTTGGAACAAGAGAAAAAATCATTGCGACAGCTTAGAAGGTCAATTGAAGGGCGGCAGGTCATTGAACATTTAACCAATGTTGGGATATTGCCCAATTACGCGTTTCCTGAAACCGGTGTCACTTTGAATGCCCATGTTTTCGGGAATCAACCTAAAGGTGGTGAACAAGAATCAATCACCAAAACCTACGAAATAGTCAGATCTGCCAAGTCAGCTATCAGGGAATTTGCTCCGGATAATCTGTTTTACAGCCAGGGAAATAAACTGGAAATTACGGGGCTCAACACCTTTGATTGGAAAGGAGAAAAATCAAGCCTGGTTGAAATGCGATTTTGTTCTAAGTGTGATCATATTGAAGAATCGATTGTGGCTAAGGGAGGGTCATGCCCAAAGTGCGGGGATGAATCCTGGAATGCTGCTTCAAACATACATAAGTTTGCCAGGATGCATTCGGTCAAGTCTTTGAATTCAAGAGTTAAATCGGCCCTGGATGATTCCCGTGATGACAGAGATGAAAAGTTCTATCGAATTTCCAACCACTTTCAGTTCAACCCTAATACTGTTGAAGGAACCTGGGGAATGAAAAAAATCCCATTCGGAATAGAGTATGTTAAAGATGTAGATCTTATCCAAGTGAATTTAGGGGCTGGAGATGTGGTAAATGCAAGGCACCTCACTATAAACCAAATTGATGAAGTGCCGACACATGGCTTTGCAACCTGTAAAAATTGCGGTAAATCGACACCAAATCCAAGAATGATTATCCCATCAAAAAAATCATTCCATTATGGGTATTGCAAACATAGAGATGCGATTTATCATGAAAAACCAGATGATGTGTTTGATGAAGTGTTCCTTTTCCGCACATTTAAAACCGAGGCCATCAAGATCCTTTTACCTGTTCAGGAATTTCTGAGTGAGGCTACTCAGAGGATGTTTAAAGCAGGGCTGGAGCTGGGGTTGAAAAAATACTACAAGGGCAATCCAGATCATGTATCTTTTGATTTTTATTCTGAGTACAATCACGGAAATGACCGGTTTGACAGATATCTTGTGATGTTTGATACGATACCAGGCGGAACAGGGTATTTACAAAAACTTTTTGACCCGAAAGAATTTACGCTCCTTCTTATTGAATCTTATAAGGCCATTCGGGATTGTGTTTGTAAAGAGTCGGGAAAAGATGGGTGCTATAGGTGTATACTCACCTATGCGAATCAATATATACGGGAGGATTTGAGCCGGGAGAGAGCAGAAGAATTGTTCGGGAGAATTGTGGATAGTGCAAAAGAATGGGAAGAAATAGACCATGGACTGTCATCGATGACAAAAGGCGGTCAAATAGAGGAAAGCGAACTTGAGCTGAAGTTTATACAATCCTTGCGGAAATATGTTGAGCGACAGGAAGGCCAGCAATGGTCTTTCAATGAAGTAAAGGAAAATGGTATCGTCATTTATGACCTTTCAATTCCTTCAAATGGTGGCAAAGTAACATATTTGATCAGGCCACAGATTAGTTTGGGGGAAGTTCATGGTGTCACAGAGAATACACGGACTGATTTTTATTTTAAATGTGTGAAAATTGAGAAGAATGGAGAGATTATCGTAGAGGGGTCTGATGTTGAAGCTTACAAAGATTTAGCTGTTTACCTGGATGGTTACACGTATCATGCTTCTGGCAAACACATGCGATTTTATAGAGATCAAAAGATCAGAAATGCCATAAATGAAACACCAGACATCAGTACATGGATACTTTCCTGGACCGATGTAGAGAATTTTGATAATGGAATTCAAGACATTCTATATCTAAATGAGATTAAATATACAGATGCTATTCAGAAACTGAAAAGAACCCCTCATTGGACTAAGTTAAATAAAACTTTACTAAAGACTCGAAATTCATTCGAACGCATGCTATGGTTTCTGGCCTCTAGCAATGACGATCAGGTAAAGACTGAGATTGGATTGTATGCTGCTTGTTTTCAAAACCGATTTGCGCAACCATCCTTTTCTGAAGAAGAAGCTCAAAGATTAATGGATTCCAATGAAATCATAGATTTTTCTGCTCTATTTCATCCCTTGGATGGAAATCTATATATGCTATCCGAACTAACCACTTCAAATGAACTTTTCAAAACCAGGGTATTTGTACGACTAAAGGATTTTAATATACTCTCAAGTCTAAATGTTGAAGCAAAGCTTGATGAGATTGAAAGGGATGTTTGGGAGGAGTTTTGGAGGATTTACAGTTTAATATGCAGCTCTCCCAGATATTGTCTTTAAAACGGTTTTTATGAGAATCTTTAAATCAATAAATATTGATCGTTTCTTTATATATTCAATATCTAAGTTTATTAAATCCTCAAAATTATTATAACCTCCTCTTGCCATTTGTGATAAACCAGTTAAGCCAGGTTTTACCGTTAATATCACTTTTTGTCTTTCACTAAAATGATAAACTTCATATAAAAGGCGCGGACGTGGTCCAACTAAACTCATCTCTCCTTTTAGAATACTAACCAACTGTGGAATTTCATCAAGTCCATATTTTCTAAGGAATCTTCCAACATTCGTGATTCTAGGATCGTTTTCCATTTTAGCCTTAATATTTCCCCTTTTAGGTCCAAGATTTCCCGATATGAGGTTTTTTAAATATTGACGTTCATCAATATTGATCATAGTTCTGAACTTATAGATAATAATCTGACGTCCATCTTTTCCAATACGAACACTTTGAAATAATACAGGAAAACCTGATGTTAAATAAATAAGTAGTGTAAGAAGCAAGAATACTGGAAGGAGAATTATTAACAATAGTCCACTTATTAAAATATCTGATATTCTTTTTAATATTCTATACATTACTATTATCTTTATTATAACCGTCTGATAAACAGAATTCCAAATTTAACAAATAGGATAATACAGATAAACATGACTATAATTTGAGAGATTATAGCAAAGAAATATACTGAGATCATCAAATAACGAAGAGACTCAGTAAGAAATAAGTTATCAAATTCAGGTACAGGCTGTTTCCTTATGAAAAAAGCAATTGTATTCAGAGAGATTGTAATAAGAGTTAAAATAGTAAATAGAATTTTAAAGTGTTTAGATGATCCAATTTGAGATAAACGCTTTTCTATATTTAATAATGTTTCTGCCTCTTTATCACTTAAAGCAAAAGAGGCTTTTAGTTGATTGAGTTTCCGTTGAGACTTTGTAATCAATGAGATATCTCCTGCAAGGTGAAAAAGCACCTGATATGCTGGAGGAAATGACATCATATGTGGATTATCAAGCAAGAAAATAAATAATTCAGAATTTAAATGCCTCCAAGCTCCAAGAACCTGATGACCTTCGGGAGGCCTATAACCATATTGATCCCAATCCAATTCTGGATAGAAAATATAATCAGGAAAGAGATTGTCTACTTCCTTTTGTATCTTGCTTATATCATCCTTAGAACGAAGGAAAACGATAAAGGCTCTTGTAGTATATGAATTATTATTATTATTATTTTCTATCACTAAAAGAGAACTTTTTGTGAGTTCCGTAAAACTCATGCAATTTAAGAAAAAATCTAGCAAACTAATAGTTTTTAAAAACAGTCAATTAAAATTTTCGTATCAAATTACAAATCGATGGATTGAGAGTAAATTTCGGAAAGGGTAGAATTGGATTACGAATTGGATTACGATTGTTTTTGATGGAAGGATTGATTACAGAACGAAGGATGACAATGTTGATGACAATGTTGGCACCTATTGAAAATTGGAATTGGACGGTTAATTGAAAAATATAACCTTTCCCCCCTTCCCAGGATTAACCCAACTTGCGTATTGGAATCGTCAACTTGGGAATTGACAGGCTTTTCGTTTTTTTCTCAGGAATTTTCGGGTAACACGGATTTTTTAGTATTCTGATATGTAACCTATTTGTAAGATTAAGTAATTATTTCTTCAGTATATTTAGAATCATTATAAATTACACCCTCTTTCGGGGACTACAAAGAACTTTCAAAATATTTGGGCTTGATAATCAGCTAGATACAGGTTTAACTAACAAAAATATTTTTAGTCAAATTTTCTATGTAATTGATTATGTGCGATTTATAAAATAATGTTTTTTATATCCCGTTACGGGGTGCAAGTTGGGTTAATGGGAAAAATATCCTTTGATCTATCAAAAAAGCTTCATACTCGGCTTTCCTTTCTATTACAACGTGGACGCTTAGCTGCTGAGAAAAGCCCGGGAAAAGCGAAAACAACTGACGCCGGCAGAAAAGAGGCTCTGGAGCAGAATCCGGGGGAAGGTGCTTGGGGTGAAATTCCGGCGGCAGCATCCGATCAACCGATTTATTGCCGATTTCTATTGTCATGAAGCCAGGCTGGTTGTGAAGATCGATGGCGGATATCATGGGGAGGAGGATCAGCGGTCTTATGACCTGGGAAGGGCTGCAAGTTTGCTAAATTAACACGAACATGAATTTTTCTGGATTATCTAGATAATACATTTATATTTGTTTCTAATGCCGCTATTGGCAGTAGAATAATACATTAGGCGTAAACGACCGGATGTTCTTCGAATAGTGGAAATATGATCGAATCCGTGACCATCGCTAACACCGCGACTTTCGGAAGCCATCCCGAAGTTTTGACAGGGTTGTCGCTATTCAACTATCTTTTTGGCTCAAACGGCACCGGAAAGACGACAATCAGCCGCATCATTGCTGATCAGGTGCCCTATCCTCACTGTTCAGTGACGTGGAAGCACGGAAGCCCACTTGAAACAGTCATTCTCAACCGCGATTTCGTTGACAAGAACTTTGAACAGTTGAATGGCGTTTTTACTCTCGGGGAGAAGCAGAAAGACACATTGGAGAAGATCGCAACTGCTAAACGGGAACTCGACAATGAGCAAACTAATCTTACGGCATTGAAAAACACCCTAAAAGGTGAATACGGTACCGGCGGAAAGAAGGACGAACTTGCTCAACTCGAGGTGGAGTTCCAGGAGAAGTGTTGGGCGCAGAAACAGAAGCATGATGAGAAGCTTCAAGGCGCGTTTACCGGGTACAGGAATAACGCGGAGAAGTTCAAGGGAAAGATCCTCGGTGAATTTGAGACCAACGAGGCTCTATTGAAGTCCCTCAGTGATCTGGAGAAGCGTGCGGAGACAATCTACGGAGAAGATCCAACAAAGGAAGACCCATTCACGATACTCGATACAGCTGCGTTGCTCAGCCACGAGACTAATCCAATTCTGAAGAAGCGGGTGATCGGGAAGGACGACGTTGATATTGCCGCGATGATCAAAAAGCTCGAGAATAGCGACTGGGTTCGACAAGGCCGCACGTTTTACGAGGCAAACGACAAGGTTTGTCCATTTTGCCAGCAGACGACGACTGCCGACTTCGTCGCAAGTCTAGCGGAGTATTTCGATGAAACATTCGAGACAGACAGTAAGGCAATCGATACTCTCCTTTCGGAGTACGATGCTGATTCGTCGGATATCAAGACGCTGCTTGTCAAGATCATTAACGCTCCAGGCAAGTTTCTTGACGTGGAGAAGCTCAAGTCTCAGAAGGCGATCTTGGATCAGACGATCGGTGCCAATCAGCTCGTGCTGGACAAGAAGAAGAAGGAGCCAAGCCAGGCAATTGAACTGAAATCTCTCGCTCCCGTGTGCGAAACGATCAAGGAATCGATTGACGCTGTCAACGCCCAGGTCGCCGAACTCAACAGAATGGTAGACAACCTCGCGACGGAAAAGTGTGAACTGGTGGCGCAAGTGTGGCGTTTCGTGCTAAACGAGCTTGAATTTGATTTGACACAGTATAGCGAAAAGAAAAAGGGAATAGAAAAGGCAATTATGAGCCTCAATTCGAAAATTGAGGAGACCGACAGACGAATCACGGCCAAACAGAACAAGATTCGCGATCTTGAGAAGCAGACCACGAGCATCCAACCAACGATCGATGGCATCAATGACATCCTATCGCGATTCGGATTCGACAGTTTCAAACTGGCGATGTGTACTGACAAGAAGTCATACAACCTTGTCCGGCATAGTGGTGAAGACGCTCGTGAGACTTTGAGCGAGGGCGAAAAGACATTCGTCATCTTTCTGTATTTCTATCACCTGCTCAAAGGAAGCATGTCGGAAACTGGCATTACGACAGACCGGATCGTTGTCTTTGATGATCCCGTTTCAAGTCTAGATAGTGACTTCCTCTTTATTGTCAGTAGTCTCATCAGGGAGGTGTGCGAGGATGTCCGGCAAGGGCGAGGACATATCAAGCAGGTGTTCTTCCTTACGCACAACATCTACTTCCACAGGGAAGTTACTTTCAATGAGAGGCGCAAGGGGGGACGGATGAAAGAAGAATCATTCTGGATTGTTCGGAAACTTGGACCGCTGTCAAAGGTCGAACGATACGAGGAAAATCCGATTAGGACGTCGTACGAGTTGCTCTGGATGGATGTAGGCAAGCCCGACCCAGCGAACATAAGAATCGAGAACACACTGCGACGAATCCTTGAGCACTATTTCACGATTCTAGGGTCTGTCACCCCAGATGACATTTGCGCAAAGTTTGACGGTCATGAGAAGTTCATTTGTAGGTCTCTCTTCTCATGGGTAAATGCAGGATCGCACCATGCTTATGATGATGCCTATATGACTCCAAGCGAAACGATGGTTCAGAAATATCTCAAAGTGTTTAGGGAAATCTTCGAAAAGACAGGGCATCTTGGCCATTATAAAATGATGATGGGGAATGACTTCGTGGAAGAGCAAGCAACAACCTTAAGTGCGTGAGATGAAACGGACTAAATGACCAGTTTCCGCCAGACTAAAATGCCCCTGACTTATTATTGATATTGTAATAGTTAACGTGGTCAATTTAAAACGGCGGGAGGAACTAATCTTTCCGGCGCGTACAGTCAATCCCTTGGTCGCTGGCGAAGTGGAAAAAGCTGGCGGAGGTTACACCGGTGTTACCGGCGTGGAGGCAGCGGTCGAATTGCTGGTTGCAGTCGGGGTGGTTGTAGGCGGGGTAGAGACGGCTGAGTCGGTGGAAGTAGGATCGGCCCTCTTCACCCAAGGCATCCTTGAGGGCAAAACCGATGCGGAGCCAGGTATCGTAATCGACAGTAATATCCAGCTTGCGCTCCTC
>Ga0268276_1001634_pt1 | contig 21316 bp, 22 predicted proteins | sample saktaG_4_FD_190145 | JGI IMG/M metagenome (GOLD analysis project Ga0268276, IMG submission 190145) | Saline water microbial communities from Sakinaw Lake, British Columbia, Canada - sak_2010_1_5_45m | ecosystem: Environmental > Aquatic > Non-marine Saline and Alkaline > Saline ... | reverse complement strand
AGCATGCGATAGCAGATACTGTCTGCAGGAACGCCAATGTGCGGCTTTTTGCCTTCATGTCTGCAAACAACCCAGGCATTGCCGCGCTTGTGAAGCAAAGCGACGGCAAGATGGCGATTGGAGACATACACGCACCTATACAGGTTTCGAAGTTTGTGCAGGGAAAGGGAATTTCGCTTGCCTTTCCCTCGCCTGATGCTGTTCTTGCAGCCGGCGTGACGGACGCACTGATGATAGCAGGCGTGCCCTGCGCTGCGCCCACCCGCGAGGCTGCGCGGCTGGAATGGGACAAATCATACTGCAGGGAGCTGCTGCGCGACTTTCGCGTGCCAGGCTCGCCGAAATTTGGGATTTTCAGCATTGAGCGAGAGGCACACTCGTTCATTGACTCATGCGCAGGCGAGGTGGCGGTAAAGCCATCAGGCCTGACAGGCGGCAAGGGCGTGAAGGTGACTGGCTTTCAGCTTGCTGATGGCGCGGAAGCAAAGAAATACGCGTCCGAACTTCTGTCTGCCAAGCTTGGCGGAATGGCAAGCATTGTGATTGAGGAAAAGCTGGATGGCGAGGAATTTTCGCTGCAGGCTTTTTCAGACGGCAAGAAAGTGCATGCCATGCCGCTTGTGCAGGACCACAAGCGTGCATATGAAGGAGACGTGGGCCCCAACACGGGCGGCATGGGAAGCTACTCAGATGCCAACCACCTGCTTCCTTTCCTGAAGCGCGCGCATCAGGAAGAGGCGCTTGGCATAATGCAGAAAACAATCGAGGCATTCCACAAAAAGACAGGCAGGCCTTTCATTGGCATTCTTTACGGAGGCTTCATGGCAACGGCAAGCGGCGTGAAGCTGATTGAGTACAATGCGCGCTTTGGCGACCCGGAGGCAATGAATGTGCTCTCCATCATGGAAAGCGACTTGTACGGGATTCTTGAGCAGATGGCGCATGGAGGCATCAAGCAGGCGCCGAAGTTTGCGAAAAGGGCGACAGTGTGCAAGTATTTGGTGCCTGAGGGCTATCCAGGAAAATCGGTCACTGACCAGCCGCTGAAGATTGACAAATCTGCGCTTGCCGCCTCTGGCGCGCGCGTTTACTATGCCTCAGTGTACGAGAAAGATGGTGCCATTTACACCCAAAGCTCGCGCTCCATGGGGCTGGTGGGAATTGCGGGCCTCATACACGAGGCTGAAAAGGTCGCAGAGAGCGCGTGCAGCGCAGTGCAGGGGCGCGTGTGGCACAGGAAGGACATCGGCACACCTGAGCTTCTGCAGAGAAGGCGCGCGCACATGGAAAAAATCGGTGCGCTCTGAGGAATTTACATGGCAAGAAAGAACATCACTTACAATCAACCGTTGGAGAAACAAATAGGATTCTCCAGGGCAGTGCGCATAGGCAACATAATTGCAGTGTCCGGCACCGCTCCGATTGCAAAGGATGGCACAGTACATGCCCCTGGTGATGCATACGGACAGGCTAAACGCTGCCTTGAAATAATCAATGATGTGCTTGGGAAGGCTGGTGCAGGGCTAAAAGACATAGTCAGAACGAGAATTTACCTCAAAAACGTCTCGGACTGGGAAGCTGTGGCAAAAGCGCACGGGGAATTTTTCTCAAGCATACAACCAGCCCGCACGTTCGTTGAAGTCTCGGGTTTCATCAATCCAGAATGGCTTGTTGAAATCGAGGCAGATGCGATGGTAGGGGATTAACTCTTCCTTCCCTTTTTCCAATTCGTTATTATCGGCAGGCTTGCCCTACACCCAGGGCATTTTCCCCCCAACAAGCGATTTTCCAGCACTTTAAATCCGAATCTTTTTATCACGCAGCAGCCGCAAGCAGGGCAGTATGTGCTCTCTCCCTCATCGCCAGGCCGGTTGCCAGTGTAAACGTACTTCAGCCCTTCCCCCATTGCGATTTTTCGCGCCCTGAGGAGCGTTTCAGCAGGGGTGGAAGGAATGGTCATCCTGTTTGAAGGGTAGTAGCCTGTGAAGTGCAGCGGGATGTCGGCATCCAATTCCTTTACCCACTTTGAAAGCGCGCGTATCTCCTCGTCAGAGTCGTTCAGCGTTGGTATTAGAAGCGTGATTATCTCCACATGCATCTTGCTGTGCAGGAGCTTTATCGATTTCAGCACGGGCTCAAGGTGAGCCCCGCCACATATTTTTGTGTAGAACTTGTCGTCAAATGCCTTCAGGTCAATGCGCGCCGAGTCCAGCCAGGAGAGCGTCCCGATTGTTTCGGGTGTCTGGTAGCCGTTTGTCACGAACACGTTGTACAGCCCTTTTTCGCGCGCAAGGAGTGCGGTGTCCTTTGCGTACTCGTAGAAGATGGTGGGCTCGGTGTAGGTATAAGCAATGCCAACTGATTTGTGGGCAATTGCCAAGTCCACAAGCCCCTGCGGGGGGATTTCCTGCCCGAAAATTCCTTTTGGCTGGCTTATTTCCCAGTTCTGGCAGTTTGCAACGCCCACGAAATTTGCTAAATAGGAGTGTTCGCCTTCAACTTCCATGTTGTAGACATAGCCTGAATAATTTCTTTCAGTTATTTTTTTCACGGGCACAAAAAAGAAAGAGTCGTTTTCCCCATAATTTCTTCGTCTAATGCCCGCAGGTTTTCTTTTTTCAAATCTGGCTCGCATTTCCTCGGAATAAAGCTTTACATAATACAATGTTGACTGCCGAACTTTCCGCCTTTCTATGACTGTGTTTTCAGGAGGAGTATATTCGTGATAAAAAGGTAAAATTTCCAAGCGCAGAAAAAGGCTGAACACGCCAATAGCCAACCGTTTTGAGACAGTGTCAACGCTTAACGGGTGATTTCCCTTCTTATTCCATCCATCCCCCTTATTGTATGCAATCAGAAATTCGCGGATTATTGAATCGTCTGAATCGAATATGAAGCCGGGCACCTTTTTCTCATAGGCAGAGCGCCCGCACGCAACCCCAAAAAAGAGGGCGAGGATACTACTACTGCAACGAAGCACCAGTGTCGTTCTGCAATTCTCCATTACAAGTTTGGTTTTAAACACCCTGGAGAAACGGTCCATTATTTCTGCAGCTAACCCAGTTTCAGTTTTTCCCAAGCAGAACCGCATGGAATATGAGTTCGGTCTTTCAGGACATTTGCTGAAAGAGCCTTCCGCGCAAAAGAAGCCGAGCAGTGCTGCCAAATCTTCCGTTATTTGAATCTCATCAGCCAGTTCACACCCCTTGCCATAGTTGAAACGTACCTTCCCGTCTTTCTTTTTTAATGAAATTTCTTGGTTGCAGGCGATAGACTCGCCATGCTTGCGGTACTTCGACAGAAAGGTTCGGACATATGCCGGATGCAGGCTAAATCTGGCAGCTATCTGCCTTGAAGTTGCACCAGTCATTTTCATCTTTACTATCTCGCCCATGTTCTTGAGCGCCGTTTTCTTCCCTGATTTCTTTGCCGAGGCTTTTATACGGCCAAGAATCTCGCTTAGCTTGATACTTTTGCTAGTTCGGGCTCTTTTGAGTTTGGGAACGACAAGAATATCCCCCTTCCTAACCCCACAGGCGGCAATTTTTTGCAAATGTCCCCCCTTAAAAACAAGCAAATCGTGGTCGGGCGTACATTCGACAGGAGGCAAATAAGCCGCTTTGATAACGAGTGTCGGACCATCATAGTAATGCCTTGAGACTCTGACGATTTTTTGCAGTTTCCCGCTTGCACCATATGCGCGTTGATGACCAGGCACCATCAGCTCGGTACCGTCAAAAGCCTTTCTCTCTGGCACGCCGTTTTCAAAAAGCTCATTGAAAACGATTACGCCATTTTTAATGCACACAAAAGTACCTTCTGTGAAGCAATGCTCGCAGCGGAAATTGCATCCGGCCGCGGCAAATGAAAATACCTGCGAGCCGGGCATGAAGTGGTAGAATGGCTTTTTCTCAATCGGGTCGTTGCAATATGAGACGCATTTGCCGTAGTTGAGCGAGAACAGCTTGCCGTCGCGGTTCTCGCGCACGCGGCAAAAGCCCCGCTCGCCGTTCTTTATGTAGCATCGGCGCTGGCACAAGTTGCATGAAACCGCCTTGCCCGGCATTTGCCTGTACAGTTCAGCCGCGTGCATAATCATGAATGCGAAGAAAGGAGTAGTGGCATGCCCCCACCATCAAGAGTGTGGGCTTCTTGTTTCGCCGACGCCTTTCGTGAGGCTTCTCCACAAGCGTTACTTCCCGAATGTCCTTCGGTAGCTCTTTTGAGTATGTTGTATGCTGCATTCAGATCCCTGTCCATATGGTTGCCACACACATCACAGAGGTATGTTCTCTCTGTTAGCGGCATATCCTTTCTGCTTTCGCATATGCAGCATGTTTTCGTTGTACCTTCAGGATTAACAAACACTATCTCGCAACCAGCGCTTTCAGCCTTGTAGCGCAGCATGTTTGCCAATGTGTCCCATCCGGCATCGTTTATCTGCTTCCCAAATTTCTGTTTAGCCATTTCCTGAGAAGTCAGGTCCTCGAGGGCTATTAATGAATATGAATTGACAAGATTGTGAGAAAGCTTGTGGAGGAAGTCCTTCCTTGCGTTGGCGACCTTCTCGTAGGCAAATGCAACTTTTCTTTTCATCCTCTTCCTGTTCTGGCTGCTCTTCTTCTTTCCAGAGAACTGCCTTTGCAGCCGGGCAAGACGTTCCCCATGCATCCTGAGAATCTTTGGGTTCGTCACCGTCGTGCCATCTGACAGAGTTGCGAGTTTCTTGAGCCCAAGGTCTATGCCGATTCTAGACATGCCATTAGATACCTTGACGAATGGGATTTCCTCAACAGCGAAGCAGGCAAACCACTTGCCAGAAGATTTCCTTTTGAGCGTTAGTGTCTTTATTGAACCTTTGATTTCTCTGTGCTGGACAATGCTTATTTCCCCGATTGGTGTGACCTTGATTTTTTTGCCAAGTGAAAAACCAGATTGAGGGTAATTCAGGCTCTTCAGCCTGTCAATCGATTTGAAACGCGGAAACCCTATTTTCATTCCTTTCTTCTTCATGGCGATGTAGTGCCAAATGCTTTTCTCAACCCTGAAACCAACCTCTTGTGCAGCCTGAGAGTACATGCCGGAGTTTTTGGTCATGACTGCAATTGAGCGTTTGGATGGAAACTTTCCAAAATCATTGTAGAATATCTTACAGCGCGCGAGGATATCATTCCAAAGATTTTTGGCTAGGAAGAGCTGCCTTATCATCTCCTTGTCTTGCGCATTACTTGGATAGATTCTGAAACTGTACATTTTCATATCTTCACTTTACTTATTTTCATCTTTGATTCTTTATATGTTTTGTGGAAGTAGGATGCCGGTGCTCGTTTTTATCCACCGCTAAAGCTCGTGGATTTTCCTGAAAGCCAGATATAATAATCTTGCCGCCCCAATCTTGCGCATGGAATCCGCAAAGGCGCTTGAGCACCAGAGGAAAGCAGGGCTTGTGCATGTGCTTACAGGGGATGGCAATGGTAAGACCACGTCCGCAATAGGCATAGCGGTGCGCGCAGCAGGCAGGGGCATGAATGCCGCTTTTGTCCAGTTCCTAAAAGGTGGCCTGTCAAGCGAAATCCCGCCATTGCAAAAGCTTGGCGTGACTGTTGTGAGCGGCACAAAATACTGCGAGAGGCAAGGGGAGCATGTGGAGCAGCTGCATGAGAAGGGCTTCATGGTGTTTTGCAAGGGCTGCTTTGCAATAAATGACGAGGACAGGAAACTTGTACGCCAGGCATTTTCGCGCGCGGCGGACTTCTGCTCATCTGGTAAGTTCGACCTTGTAGTGCTTGATGAGATTTTCTGGGCAATGAAGGAAGGCATTGTAAGCGAGGCGGAAGTGCTTGCCATTGTCAAAAGCCGCGCGCAGAACTGTGAAATCATCCTTACCGGCAGGGGCTCCACCCCCGCAATTGAGGAAATCGCAGACTATGTCGCCTATGTGCAGAAGAAAAAACACCCCTTTGATGCAGGCGTAATTTCGCGCTGCGGCATTGACTACTAACTCTTGCTTTCGCGCGCAGCACGCATTTTAAACGTTGCCAAGCCAATCCAGCCTGCGCTGTGGGTGTGGGATTGTGAAGAACGTTTATTTTTTGGAGTTCAAGGTCTGCCTTCCTAATGGAAAAAGCGAAACCCGCAGAGTGAAGTTTGACAGGCAGGACCAGCTCCTGGCTTTTTTTGAAAAGGCATTCAGCGTGGAATTCAAGAACCATGAGCTTGGCAAGCAGGTTGATATTGTCGAGGGCCAGCGTTCGAGCTATTACCATTTTGCGTTTGTGGACAGGAGAACTGGCAAGAGATATCTGCCATACACCGAGAAGGATGGGAAAAGGGTTTATCTTGACTTGCGCCATGTACTGGCCACCAAGGAGTTTGCGCAGAACATGGCGGTGGAAGTGTTCCTTGTCTTTGACCACCGCGAGCCAGAAGGCACCCTGACCACGCGCTACGACGGATTGCATGCTGCTTTCCAGCTTGACGAATTTACCAGCGCAGACCTGAGGATGGCAGACATCGGCAGAATGATGCGCAAATACTACCTTGGCAGCATGGGCGAGGAATGTAGGTTCCATTACTTGCAGTGGCGTACGTTTGCCGATTCTGCGGGCAAGAAACCGGCTATTCCATCTCCAGTTTTCTCTTTTGACGGATTTGCGTTCTCGTTTTCTCTCCCGGCAAGCGCAGCGCGCGATGAGGCGCCTGTTGCTGTGCCTGAACGCATTTTTGGCGCGCCTGAGCCTGAGATGGTGTTGGAAAGCCAGTCATGGTTTGACGCCGTGAATGGTGAGCGAGTAGTGCAGCAAAGCGTGCCTGCCATTCTTGCGCAGATGCCTGTTCTTGCCGAGAGCTTGGCAATTGAAGAACACAAAACAACAGAAATGAAAGCAATTATTGAGACTGCTCCCAGCACCATCAAGCTTCCTGCGCGGCTTGAAAATGGATACGCAGCAAAACTCAAAAAAGAGGAGCCGGCTGCTACAGGGAATGCGCTGGAAGCAAAACATGGTGAACAGAGGAACAACGATTGCTGCAGAGGCAGCAAGTTTAACAGGAATGAGGATTTTGGCAGGGGTAAAAAGATTGGAAAAAACTCGCCAGAGAGCCGTTTGGATGAAAGCAGTGATTCCTCTGGCAGGGGCTCGCGCAAAAAAGCCCCGACCAAGCCAGTCCCGTTCTCCGCGCTTTCCAGCTTCAAGGCAGTGATTTTCGACTTGGACGGTGTGATTGTGGATTCGGAGATGGTGCATCCGCGCACGTTCGAGCGCGCGCTTGACAAGTACGGCGTGAAGATTGACAATGCGCACTGGAAGAGGGTCTATACTGGCATTGGCTCGTATGCGATTTTTGAAGACTTGGTGAAGAAGTACAAAATAAAGGAGGATGCGCGCGAGCTTGTGAAGAAGAGGAACGATATTTACATGAAGGAAATCAGGAAGAACAAGCTCCCTGTCACTGAAGGCTTTGCAGAAGTGCATAAGCTGCTTGCGCAAAGCGGCGTGAAGGAGATAGTGGCATCGGGCGGGCACATCAACCATGTTGAGGAGTCGCTGCGCTCTTCAGGCCTGAAGAACATGCCGTTCGTTGCAATCGAGCAGGTGAGGCGCGGAAAACCTGCCCCTGAGATTTTCCTGCGCGCTGCAAAGAGGCTGCGCGTCAAGCCCTCGGAGTGCATTGTTTTCGAGGACGCGCTGTCCGGAGTGGAGGCCGCCGCTGCCGCTGGAATGCCGTGCGTGGCGCTTTCCACCACCATGCCTGAAAAGGAGCTGAGGGGGAAGGCTACACTAATTGTGAGGAATTTCAAGTCCAAGAAACTCAAGCGGCTGCTTGCCATTCTTCTTGCAAGGAGAGGAAAAGCAAGTGGAAGGAAGAAGGGCGGCGCAAAAGCAAAGCCAAGGAAATTAGACAGGCGAAGGGGAAAGTAAGTGCGCCTCTGCTTTTTCAAGGAGCTTTCTTGCGTTCTCAAATGTCAAGCGCTTTTTTGCCTCATTGTATTCCAGCCACTCAAAGCCCATGTGCTCGTCTGACAGCTGCACTGATCCCTCGCTGGTTTTTGCAAGGAAGAAAATTACGTGCTTGGGCACCAGTTCGTTTGCGCGGCTGAAAGAGTAGGAGATGCGCTGGCGGAAGCCAGGCACCATCTCAAGCTGCGAGATGCCGGTTTCCTCCTGTATCTCGCGCAAAGCGGTCTGCCCCTCTGTTTCGCCGGCCTCAACATGTCCCTTGGGGAAATCCCAGTGCTCGCCAGTGTAATGGAGAAGCAGGTAAAGGCGCTTTCCTTCCTCGATGCGGAAGATGATGGCGCCGCAGGACTTTTCAGGTGGCATGGTGTGTTCGCGTAAGAAAGCTAAATAAACCTTTTTTGAGAATAGGGGATGAGGCGATCGGATGGATTCAGTTGTGCCGCAGGCAGCCCTAGCAAAGCTCACCCCTAAAGAGGTGCATGACAAGGTGATGTCAATGGGTGTGTCAGACCTGGATGCCGGGCTTGTTGCAGACTGCCTCAACGTCGGCAAATCCACTTCCTGGATGAACAACGACCCGGTTGCAGAAGGGATAAACGAGAAGATAAAGGCGTTCATTGCTGAAAACGGCTATGGTTTTGAGATAACCGTGACCCCTGTGAAGATGGACAAGTTCATCTGGGATGTTAAAAAACGCCGCTAGGCGTTTTTTGACAGCATTTTTGCATCAGCAAAAATTGGATGTGAAAAAGCGAAGGTAACGAAACAGCAATGCCCATTATTGCGATTTTGAGCACTCTGCCAGTGCTTGTTTGAGTATGACCGAACCTGGATCGCCCGGAATTTGCTCATTTTTGGAAAGCATTTCGGTTATTGGCGAAACAGCTTCGTCCACCAGCCAAGCAAGTTTCCGAAACTGTTTGATTTTGTGTTTTGGGGCTTGATCAAGTTCCATGTCGTATACCCTCAAAAACAGGTATTCGCTTATCTTCTTGTTGATTGCCAGAGGAGAATCAGGTATGAAACGCCTGACTCTATAGCCTAAGCCGTATTTTTGACATAATTTCTTGACCTTTGTGCCTAAAACAGCCCATGTGGCGTCTTTCGGTGAAAAGCCGTGCCCATAAAGTACCCTGTATCTTTCAGGCAACTTTTGATCGTATTTGGCAAGCGACTTGTAGAGGTGCTCTGACTGCCCGCTTCCCAAAACAAGCCCTCCAGCTAGGACAAACCTTCCGCCATTTTCCTTTGTCAAACTGACTATTGACTCAAGATTTTCATCGCTGTCGGTTATGAAAGGCAATATTGGCATCAGAGCCGTGCCGGTGTTTACCCCCATGGCACTGAGCCGTTTCATGGCTGCGAACCGGCTTGCTGTTGATGGCGCATAGGGCTCACAACAATCAACATATTTTGAAGATTTGGGGGAAGTTATGCTGAAGACAACACAAGCCCACGAGGATTTGGCTATTTTCAGGATTACATCTGCATCTAGCAGCACAAGGGGCGATTTTGTTATTACTAAGGTTGGAAACCTGTTTTTCAGGCAGACATTCAAAAGTTTTCTGGAGATCCTGAATATCCTCTCGGCTGGCTGGTAATCACCAGTAACGATAACGTCTTTGGGGATTTTTGGAAGTTCGCGTGAAAGGATATCCTCCGCGTTGATCTTCACCCTGATAAATTGAGAGAATGGATCGACGAGGCTAGAGGTCTCGCGGTTCTTTACATTAAGTCCATACAGGTTCTCCCGGAGGAAACAGTACGCGCAGCCATATTCGCAACCAAGGTATGGGTTTGCGGAGTATTTGGTCCAAAACCACCCCCCATCCACGTGCACATTGGTGTTTAGAACCTTGTCGACCACAATTTTTTTGTGGATTATTTTTCTTGGTTTGGCAGAACCATCCATGATAACGATGGGGGATGAAAAGGTTAATTTACTTGCGGGCACAGAGCTGGTAATAGCCGAATTTTCCTTCTTGATACAGCTGAACAGTGTACATTATATCCTTCAATAACGAGTTTGCAATTTGCAAGCCGAATTTCGGAAAAAGCTCCATAATGCGCGGTTTAAAGTAAGACTCGAAAACGCACTTGAAGTACTTGGGCATCAATATGCTACCGACTGGGCTCAAGTCCAGAAGTCTTTCTATGTGCATCCCGGCATCTTTCATGAAACTGATATACTCTGCAAGCCACCCGATTCAATAACCCTGGCAAACTCCTTGAACGCGGCAGTTTTATCTGGAATATGATAAAACATATTCATAGACCAGACGTGGTTGAAAGAAGAGTCTGGAAAGGGGATGCTTTCAGCGTCGCCAATTATGAAACTGATTTTATCTGCAAGACCGGAAACGCTAGTCATCAGTTTGGCAGTTTCAATTTGCAAGCTGCTTATGTTCAATCCTTTAACATTGCAACCGTATTCTTTAGCCAGAAGCCTCGATGCACCGCCTATGCCGCAACCAACATCCAAAACACGAGAATTGGCGTTTATTCCAGCCAGATTGGCAAGCTGCCGGACGGATTCGGTTGCGCCCTCTTGCCAGAGGCGACCGTCGCTCCAAAATTTATCGTTGAAGACCATTGGGGGGTGAAGTTGGTCGCCGGACATTAACGCGATGATTCCAGCACCAGGCAACCCTAACAGATCGCCAGCAGTGTCACCATCATAATACTGGCCGATTTTGCGCTTTGCTTGCAAATCCGCTTCTTTATTGCGTTTATAGAACCTGGTTGACTGCCCTGAAACTATCTGGCTGCTGGGCGTTTTGGTTGACGAATGTTGCTTGTTCGACTTATGAACCATGTCACTCACGGCTTAAGGTTTATATGTTGTAATTTATAGAATAACAGCATATAAGCTTATAGACAGCATAAAGAGAATTAGTGACACTAGACTGCTTGTGCCAATCAGAACAGCGCGTCCTTTTCCCGCAGCCGTCTCGGCCCGCTGCCTGCGCGGCAGGTTATGGTTTTTTTCACTTCTTCTATTCCAGATAGCATTCGCTCGATTTTGCGCGCGTTCTTTTCAGTTGTGTATACGTGCGCGTTCGGGCCTGCGTCAAACGTGTAGCCTGCCACGATTTCCCCTGCTTCATCGTTGAAAGAATTCACTGCGCGCATTATTTCGCGGCTTGTGTCATTGAGGTACATTATCGGAGGAGTGGAATCCAGCATCACTGCGTGCATGTTTGAGGATTCTTTCATGGCAAGCGACAGGAAAGAAGGAAGGTCGCGCGAAAGGATGGCGCTTTTCATTTCGCGAATCAGAGTGGGCATTTTTCGAAGCCTTTCCTTGTAAAGCGCGCTGCCAGTCACTGTGAGCTGCATGCCGATGTCTGAGCCAATAAGCTTTCTTCCTGCGTCTGTGATTGCAATCACATTGCGAAGTGTAGGCCAGTGCGAGGCTGGCGCGATTTGCGCTGCAAACGAATCGCTTCCGTCTTTCTTGCTGCCCTTTTTCCACTCAGCAAAGCCACCTATTACTGAACGGCAGGCTGAGCCTGAGCCCATGCGCGCGAATAGCGAAAGCTGCCTGCTTGATGATTTCATGCCGGCTGCATCTGCAGCAGCGCAGGCAAGCGCTGCAAAGCCTGATGCCGAGGAGGCTATGCCTGCCGCTGTTGGAAAATTGTTTTCAGAGTATACGCGCGCACGCGTTTTGATGCCGGCTGCGCGCCTAACTGCGTCAAGCACACACGAAACGCGCGCGGTCTCTAGCGGCTTTGCGATTTTTCCATTAAGGGAAAATGTGTCGCGCGAAAGCGAAGGTGAGAACTCAACGGTGGTGCGCGTGCTCACTGTCTCGTCCATTGTCACTGAAACGCTTCCGTTGTAGGGAAGATTGAGCTTTGAATCGCGCTTGCCCCAGTATTTCACCACCGCAATGTTGGGCGTGGCAAGCCAGGTTGATTTTGACATGAGAGAAGAAGGAAGATGCCGTTTTTATCCTTATCTACGCGCGTTAGTCGCGCATTATTCCGTTGCGGTAGCTTGGCTCGTCCTTCTGACCCTGGTGCGCGCGGCTGAAGTGGTCGGATTTTTGGCCAGCATCGCCATACCTACCGTTGCGCTGCGGCCTCTCGCGCTTGAAGCCGCCCCGGCTGTTAAACTCCGATTGCTTTGGTTTCTGTTGAAGCATGGTCTTTTTTCTACTAATGTGTAGTTAAAAAGCTATCGCAATTTGGGGAAAAAAAGAAAGAAAAAAGAAGAAAATTAGTCAGTCACTCCTTTGGGCGTGACCTTGAACACGCACTCGCCTTCCGGCATGTTGGGAGAGTCTACAAGGCGCGCGATGCGCTTTTCCTCCTTGCCCTTGCGGAGGTATATCCTGTAGGTTGCCGCGTGCGCAAGCACATGCCCGCCGATGGGAGTGGTGGGGTCGCCGAACATTATTCCCGGGTTGTCCATCACCTGGTTCGTGATGTAAACCGCGAGATTGTACTTGTCGGCAAGCTTTTGCAATGTGTGGATGTGCTTGTTGAGCTTCTGCTGCCTGTCGCTCAAGGCGCCCCTGCCCACATAGTCCGCGCGGAAGTGCGAGGTGAGCGAGTCGATGACAATGAGGCGTATGCCCTTCTGCTTTATCATCTCCTCCATCTTGTCCGCAAGCACCATCTGGTGGTCTGAGTTTATCGCCTTTGCCACCGAGATATTCTTCAGAACATCATCCGGGTTCATGCCAATGTTTTCAGAAAGCTGCGCAATCCTTTCAGGGCGAAAGGTGCTCTCAGTGTCAATGAAAAGCACATTTCCGCCCAAGCCGCCCTGCTCCACCGGCTTTTGGACGTTCACTGATAACTGGAAGCCGATTTGCGAGTTGTGCAGCAGCATGGGCTTGCTTCCACCCACAAAGTTATGCGTGCCATCCACTGTGATGTCGTACACATAATCGTCGTAGGGAAGCCCGCGGATTGAAGTGATGCGCTCAAAGCCAAAATCGCCGTAAGCCAGCATGCGAAGCGTCCGGAGGTCTTTTTGGAGCGTGGCATCGGAAACTGTTTCCTTTATTGCCGTGCGGATTGCCCATGCCACCTCGGCCACTTTTGCCTTTGGCACGCCGCGCCAAAGGTAGTTCTCGAACGAGCTTTTCTTCATGCCGAGCTTGGCATAAAACGCCTTGTTTTGGAAGGGAAGCTCGCGCATGGCGCAAGCCAGGTTTTCCTGAGACGGGGCGGAAAGCGCATCAAAGTGCTTGCCAAGCGAGGCAAGCCTCTCATCGTAGAACTTCACTGCCAGGCGCAGGCTTGCCTTTGGCATTGCCCTGATGGAGGGCTTTCTCGCCAAGTAGTTCCAGTAAAGCGAGAAATACTCGCCCTTTGCTATCTCTTTTTTGGAAATGCCGCTGCCGCGCTTGCGCGAGCCGGAAAGCTTTGCGTGTGTTCTTCTCAGGATGGCGCGGGCAGGCAGCGCAGGCGCACCGAATTTCGTGCGCCTGACGCTGTTTTGCACTGTCACTGTTTGCGTGTCCTTGGTGCCCGGCGCCAGCGCTTCACGAAGCTTTTCCTTGCCTTCCTGCTCAGGCACATACACACGGTAGAATGTGCTGCCTTTTACTGCCTTTGTTGTTACAGTGGAAGGAATGCCAAACCTTGCAAGCAGGTAGGTGAGCTGCGAGGCAAGCAGGGGCGATTTTGTGCAGAATTCCGGGCAGTTGGAGAGGAATCCGTCGCCGTCAGAATAGCCCGAGAGGAATGCGCGCGCCACTGCATTGCTTCCTCCAAGCACGCTTTCCGGCACGAACTTGGTGGCTGAGTTGCTCTTAGTAAGCTTGCCAAGCAGCGGCTTCACGTCAACTCGGAGCAGCGTCTGCCCGCGCTTTTCCCTGAAGGTGAAGCCGTGCCCGAATTTCGCGCAAAGGTAGCTGTGCAGTTTTTTATTTATCTTGCCGTCGTAGTTTGTTATTGAGAGGGGATTTGCCGTGCCTTCTGCCACGAACAGCCCCAGGAAATAGGCATCATCCGGCGTTATGCTGTCATTCCCGGAAAACTGCAGGTTTTCAGTTGAGGCAATGTATTCCCCTTCGGAAACAAAGCCCGAGGACTTCCATTCCAGCCCGGTCCCCGAAAGCGTAAGAAGGGGGTGCTGCTTTGTAATCTTGAGCACTGCGCCCCTGTCAGTGCGGATTTCCTGTATTTCTGACACTTTCTCCCTGAAAAGGCGAGAGACCTTGCCTTTATGGAGCAAGCCGTCATTGCCTAGCGTAAGCACGGAGACTTTTAATGATGGTTCGGAGACAAAGCCGCCGTCGGCCTCGGATTCTGGACCATGGTGCTTCTCCCAAATGCCTGAAATGGGCGCAAGGCATGCGCCCTCTTCGCCAAAATAAAGAAGCGGGGTATCTGACGACACGCATTTGCCAGACGAGAACTTCCCGTAGCATTCCGTTATTGCCATTGTCTCCACGCCGCCGCCAATGAGCGCGTCAAGCTCTTCTGAGCCGGTCTTTATCCTGCCCACAAGCTTCCTGCGCTCAAGAATCTTGTCCGCAGTCTCATAGCCCATCTCAAGCGAGTCGCGCGCGGCCCCGATTGCCTTTTTCGCAGTCTCCACGCCGATGTCGGCTATTTCGTCAAGCTCGTGGGGTGAGCTTGCAGCTATCTTTTCAATGTCATAGCCGGCCCTGCGAAGCTTTTCAGCGGAAACCTCGCCAACGCCAGGCAGGTCCTCAAGGTCCTTCACAACTTTTTTCTTTTCCGTTTCCTCAGCCATGGAATCGCTCTCCTTTTTCCTTGCCATGTTTCCCACCAACCTTAATCCCTGTTCTTCGGGAGCGCATCTCCCGGAGAGACAGCCGCTGAGCGCGGCTGGATGTTCGGGAAGACAAGCAGCTTGAGCTTGCCTATTTTCATCGTGTAGAATTCGTTGCCGCTCTTGGAGACGTTGCGCCACATTGCGCCCACGTCTTTGTAGACGCTTTTGCCAAGCGCCGGTACGTACTCGGGCTGGACAACCCTAAAATCAGGCTTGGCGCCAGCAACGCGTTCGCGCGCTTCGCCGCCTCGCACTTTTTCCTCCGGAAAAAGGCGCCCCTTTTCGCCTTCGGCGAAAAGAGGGTCGTCATCCAGCCTTGCTTCACTCTCCCTTACTGGCATTTCACCATCGCCAGAGCCACCCATATTCTCACTCCACTAAATTCATGCCCCTTTCCAGGGGTTCGGTGAAATTTAGCATAACGTTGCTGTTTGCCCGATATATAAACGCTTCCCAAGTAGCATGCCGGTGGTTCCGGTGGCTAATTACTGCCTGTCTTTGTGGTACAAGTCCAGCAATATTACTTTGTTTTCGGCTTTGATATAGGCATAAGACAGCCGGAAAGAAGCGACGTAAAGCTCGCGCGTGCCTTTGCGCGCGTATTTCATGGGCTTGCCGGCTTCGGGTTTGGAGATTATCTTTTTTATCTGCCCACGGACGCGCTCACGAAGCGCGCTGTCCTTTATCCTTTTGAAAATCGAGGCGAAATTTGGCGAGTAATCGACAGTTACCATTTTTCCAGCTCTGCGAGAAAGCCTTTCTTTGACTTGCTGGCAAAGCCGCCTTTCCTGTACTCCTGCCACGCCTTTTCCGTCCGCTGCGCGAACTCCAGATCCTCTGCAAACGCAGCATCAAGCGCGTCGGCCTTTTTCAGGACATAGGTGTCGCCCTTGCGCAGCACCAAGTATTTTGTACCTGTCCTCACCCCCTTGCGAAGCGAGGATGGGATGACGACTTGCCCTTTGGAGCTTATCGTGGTTATGTCTATTTCTGCCATAGGTAAGATGTGTCTTACTCCATATATATTGCTTTCGGCATCTGCCATGCAGCATGGAGGCGGTTTTGAAAATATAAAGGCTCGCAGAGTAGCATGCTGGTGGTTCCGGTGCTATTTTTCATTCGATAAGCTCGCGTATTTTGCTTGTCAGCTCCCAGTAGAATTCGTCTTTCACCCTGCCAATCCTTTTCACAAGCTGCGATGAGTGGAGCTTGAGCATGCAGTCTGGCTGCGCTGCGCTTTTTGGGGCAAGCTCGCAGTCGCAGTCCCCTTCTTTGATTGGCAATCTGTGCTCACGCTTATCAGTGGTGATGGGCACGCCAAGCGCGTACCCAGAGGCAGAGTAATTTTCGTCAGACAGGATGATAACCGGAAGAAGCAGGGGCTGTTTGGCATCCGCAAGCTCCGCCTTTGCGAGGAAAACCTCACCTCTTTTTGCCATGCAAATACTTTCCCTTGTAGAATTTGGAGGCATCTTGGCCCGCCGTTGCCTTTGCCGACTCTGACTGAAGAGTCTCCACGCTCCTCTTTTCCGCCTCGCGCGAAAGCTCTGAGTCGCGGCATTTCACAATGCAGAGCCGGATTGCCTCAGTCTTGCTTGCAGCCAATCCGCGGCGCACCAGGGAATTTATGTGGGCTTCCACCTCGCCAGCGAGATGCAAATTTACTATCATGCCATCACCAACACATTAATATTGCATTAACAATACATTAAAATAGCATTAAACTTATAATGCTTGCTGCCGACAGGGGCAGAATGAGGGAATGTTGGAGCGGCGGCAAGATACAGGCGCTCCCCAAGAGGAATTCCAGTGGGCGCGATCACGCGCGTAAACATTTATAATCACTTATTAGCAAACTTGTCCCATGCAAGGAGCAGTGCAGCAGAACCGCCCCAAGAGCAAAATAGCGTTATCACCAGCGCATGCTGATGGCACACGACAGTCCTTCTTCAGCAAACAGACAAGCCTTCCGCTGGGACTGGAAATCGCAAAAGAGGCAATCCTCGTCCGCAAGCAATATTCCATCGAGATCTCGCGCGAGTCATGGGCCGAGCTCAAGCACCTGTCTGAGGCTGGCTGCAGGCCAAAGTTCTATAACAATGGTTACACGGATGACTCCAAGCTCTTCCGCAGCCTGGTGAAAAAGGCGGCGGAGTTGGGCGAATACAAAACGCTGTTCGGGCTTTACGACGCAGGGCGACTCAAGCTGACACTGTCCCAGGCTTTCTGGATTAGAACCATAAGGAGGGAAGTCTATGCCGCCCTTCTTGCGGAAAATGGTGGAATCGAACCCGCCCCAGATGTATACCACAAAAACTTCCTCGACCTTCTCCTGCCTTATCACAAAAGGCTTTCCAACCCCCAATCCTATAGGAAGACTCCGGAAGAGCGGCTGCAACTGCTTGCCGAAAAAATCAAGAAAAAGAAAGAAAAAACGAGGGTCGCCAAGGAAGGGGAGAAAGGGAAGCTGACAGAGCACGAGGCTAAGAAGGCGGCGCGCAAGACGGAAAAGAAATCCAACGACGATGCGGAGGAAAAAAAGCGTCAGGCCGTCAAAAATGCGATGAAACCTGCTTGGGCAAAGTTCAGGAGCCTTAATGCTGAGAAAAGAGACAGGTTTGCTGATTTTTTCGAGAGGCATCGCGGCCCAAGATCTGCGTTAAGCAAAACTGGGCCTGAAAACGGGCTGTTTGTAGGCTACTGGTCGGATGAGGCAGTGCGCAGGCAGTGGACGCGCGCGCTTGCCAGGTTCCTCAAGAAGAATCCTCATGACCTGAAGAAGAAAGATTTCATCGACAACGGGTTGGGGGGGCTTTTGCGCAGGTACGGCAGCATATATGCCGCGGTTTCAGATGCATTCCCGGAGCTGGGCTTGAATGAATGGGAAATGAAAACCACCCTGAAAAATTTCTTCGATGACGAAACGAACCGTGTCAGGGCAACGCACTGGCTTGCGAAAAAAGTCAAGAAAGACCCGAGGAGCCTTCTTTGCAACGACTTCAAAAATAATGGGCTTTCTGGGTTAATTGAGCGTTATGGCAATTCCACATGGAAAGCGGTTGCAGAGGCATATCCGTTCTGGGTCAAATCCAAAGAAGATATGTTTTTGCACAGCAACAGAGTTTACACTACCAGGGAAATGCGGCGCGCGCTCCTTCGGACCGTGCTTTACAAGAACCCGAAGGATTACACGCCCATAGAACGCGCGGTTGCTGAAAAGCACAGGCTGCATATGGAGGAGATGATACTTGACGACTGGATAATATGGAAGCAGATTTCAAACCAAATTATTGACCCGCGCGATCTCACGGGAGAGTACCTGGCGGCCAAGGGGCTGACCGGGTTATTCAGGTATTACAACGAATCAACCTACAAGATGCTACGCGACCTTCTCCCAAGCGAGCATATCAGGCCTTGGGAGCTTCTTAAGACACCAATGGGAATCTTTGAAAATCCAGAAACCAGAAGGGAGGCGACACGCTGGCTTTGCGAGGTCAAGCTCAAGCGCGACCCGCGCGAGGTGACTGGCCAGGATTTCTTGAACAACCGGCTCTCCGGGCTTCTCAAACATTATTCATTTACGCACTTCCTCGCCTTGAAAGACGCTTACCCCGGAATGGATCTCAAGCCTTGGAAGATGAAAAGAATACCGAGGAACACTTTTTCCACCCCTGAAAACAGGGCAGATGCGGTTTTGTGGCTTGCTGAGGAGCTGAAAAAGCCGGTTGAACGGCTTACAAGACACGATATGCTTTTCGGGGGATTGGCTCAGATTCTGCGCATCAAGGTTTTCATAAGAGAGGCAATCGCAGAAGGGCTGACACGGAAGGAACAACTCGGAGCAGAAAAAGCGCGCGATTTTTAAATCCCTTCACCCATAACTTTATATGGTCTTATCAGACGTTGGCAAAATCGCATCTTCTTACAAGTCGCCCTCAATTTCCGTGCTGGGCTCGCACTCCGCGCTTGACATCTCCTCAGGCGCGGGAAAGCTGGGCATGAAGTCAATCGTGCTTTGCCAGAAGGGCAGGGAAAGGACGTACGAAAAGTATTACAAGAAACGCCAGGGGATTGGCGGGGCGCGCGGCTGCATTGACGATCTGGTGCTTCTTGACAAATTCTCGGATATTGCTTCGAAAAAATGGTGCGACTACCTTGTGAAGCAGCAGTCTCTTTTCGTGCCCCACCGCTCGTTTTCAGTTTATGTGGGATATGACAAAATCGAGCAGGAGTTCAACGTGCCGATATTCGGCAACAGGATGCTTTTGAGGGCAGAGGAAAGGAATTGCAAGCGCAACCAGCAATGGCTGCTCCAAAAAGCCGGCGTAAGGGTGCCGCAAACGTTTGCAGCGCCAGATAAAATAGACAGGACCGTGATAGTCAAGGCGTCCGAGGCAAAAAGGAAGTATGAGCGCGCGTTTTTCATCGTGAACTCCGCGCGCGAGTATGAGAGGAAGAGCAAGGAGATGCTCAAAGCTGGCATGATTACAAAGGAGGGCCTCGAAACCGCGCTCATTGAGGAATTCATCCTGGGCGCGCAGTTCAATTTCAATTACTTTGTCTCGCCCTTAACTGGCGAGCTGGAGCTGCTTGGCACTGATTTTCGGCGGCAAACCAACTTGGACGGGCTTTTGAGGCTCACTGCGCCTGAGCAAACAGAAGTGCTCAAGTACGCGCGCATGAAAAATATTGAAGTCGGCCATGTTGCCTGCACAATACGCGAGTCGCTTCTTGAGGGCGTGTTTGAGATTGGCGAGAAATTCGTAGAGACCTGCAGGCGCGAGTACAAGCCAGGGATCATCGGCCCGTTTGCCCTGCAGGGAGCCATACTGCCAACAGAGGAGGGCGAAAAGCCGTGCATATTCGACGTTTCCTTCAGGGTGCCAGGCTCGCCGGGAGTGCGCTTCACGCCCTATGGCGAGTACCTTTACGGAAGAAACATGAGCGTGGGCGAGAGAATCGCAATGGAAGTTAAGGAAGCGGCAAAGCAGGGAAGGCTCACAGAAGTGGTGACTTGAATGATAATGACGCGTGAAAAAATCGCAGAGACGCTTGCTTCCTACGACAAGAAAAAGCTTAAAATCGCCACCATCTGCTCGCACACTGCACTTCAGATTTTCCATGGCGCGCGCGCAGAGGGCATGAAGACTATCGGCATCTGCACACCCAACAGGCGCAAGGTGTACGAGGCTTTCCCGCTTGGCTGCCCTGACGAGTTTCTTGAAGTGGCGGATCTGAAGGACATTCCAACAGACGAGCTGCTGGAGAAAAACGCCATATTGGTGCCCCATGGCTCGCTTGTGGAGTATTCAGGCGATTCGCTTGCGAAAATGGAAGTGCCCATGGTGGGCAATAGAGATTCCCTGGCATGGGAAAGAGACAGGATGAAGATGTTTGAGTGGATGAAAGCATCTGGCCTTCAGGTGCCTGCCACCATTGAGCCGGACAAGATAGACCGCCCGTGCGTGGTGAAACTTGCAGGTGCAAAGGGAGGCAGGGGCTATAGGGTGGTAAACTCACCTGAGGAGTTTTACGAGCACTTTGAGGGCATGAACGTCACTGTGCAGGAGTATCTCATTGGCGTGCGCGTGTACCCGCATTACTTCTACTCGCCGCTGTCGCGCGAAGGCTACCATGCATCTGAGGGGCATGTGGAACTCATAGGCATTGACAGGCGCTTTGAAAGCAATATCGACGAGTCTTACAGGATGGAAAAGGTTGGCCTGTCCTTCACGCCTTCATTCACTGTTGTGGGCAATGAATTACTCGTGGTGCGCGAGTCATTGCTGGAAAACGTGATGGAAATGGGCAGGAACGTGGTTGAGGCTGCAGACAGGCTGTTTGGGGGCATCCCAGGCCCATTCTGCATTGAGACTGTCTGCGACGAGAACCTGCAGTTTTTCGCATTCGAGGTTTCTGCGCGCATTGTTGCAGGCACCAATATCTACCCTGAAGGCTCCCCGTACACCCCATACCAATTCAAGGAGCCCATGAGCATGGGGAGAAGGATTGCGCGGGAGATAAAGGCGGCTGCCAAGGCAAACAAGCTGCAGAAAGTAATATTCTAGTTTTCACTGATGATGGAGAAAAAACAGAAAAAGAAACGGTTACTTGCAGTTGGACTTTTCCATTGCACTCGTTATTCCGATAACGAGGACAAGGACTGACCACACATATGGGAAGTAGCTTTCAAACCCTGGCCAGTCAACATAGCCAAGCGCGCTTGCAAGGCCGATTGCGCCCAGTACTATGAGGAGCCATTCCTTCAAGTTGCTTATTCCGCCAGAAGAGCAGCACGCGCTCTCTTTTTTCACCATAGCCCTCTTTTTCGATCTTTTGGCCGCCATTAGAACCACCAAGAAGAGGAATGCGCCTGAAATATATAAGCTTTCGCCAATTACAATCCCTTGCAGGGGTACCAAAGCCAGGTCAAATGGGCGGGACTTAAGATCCTGTGGCCTAGCGCCTTCGTGGGTTCAAATCCCTCCCCCTGCACTAATTTATTAAATCGGCCAATAAATTGTGGTTGATATGAAGAATGCCGTTATTGTCCACGGAACAGAAGGCTATCCAGGGGAAAACTGGTTCCCCTG
>Ga0268276_1001631_pt1 | contig 21334 bp, 20 predicted proteins | sample saktaG_4_FD_190145 | JGI IMG/M metagenome (GOLD analysis project Ga0268276, IMG submission 190145) | Saline water microbial communities from Sakinaw Lake, British Columbia, Canada - sak_2010_1_5_45m | ecosystem: Environmental > Aquatic > Non-marine Saline and Alkaline > Saline ... | reverse complement strand
TATTAGGAGTTTATGATCCCGATATTACTGAATTGATCGCTGGCGTGTTAAAGAGACTTGGCGCTCAAAATGCGATGGTAGTATGTGGAGAAGGTGGAATAGATGAAATATCTATTACTGGTTTTACAAAGATTACTCAAATTAAAAATAGAGAAATAACGACTTATTATATTAGGCCAGAGGACTTAGGCCTATGCCAATATGAATTAAAAGATATTAAAGGAGGAGATGCCAAAGTTAATGCCGAAATTACTTTAAATATTCTAAGAGGGAAAGATGGTCCTCAACGGCTAATAGTTATTGTTAACGCTGCAGCAGCATTAATAGTAGGGGGTATGGCTAAGGATATGAGAGATGGAATAGAGATAGCGGCAGAGACTATTGATTCAGGAATGGCCTTAATAAAATTAGAGGGTTTAAGAGAATATACTGAGAGGTTGATTTGATGAATATGTTAAAAGAGATCATAAAACAAAAACAAGAGGAAATAAAAAAAGATAAAAAGAATTTTCCTTTTAAATTTTTACTTCAATTGATAGATGAAGGGTTACCCCCTACTCGAGGTTTTTTTCGAAAACTAAATTCTTCTTCCACTATATCAGTGATTGCAGAGCTTAAATTTGCTTCTCCCTCGAAAGGAATAATCAGCGATAAGAAAAAAAATTTAGAAAAAATTATTCAAATTTACACAGCTAATGGGGCATCAGCCATTTCAGTTTTAACTGAGAAAAATTTTTTTAAGGGAGACCCGGATTACATTCGACAAGCAAAAAGAGTAACTGATTTACCAATTTTACGAAAAGATTTTATTTTAGATGAATATCAAATTTTTCAGTCTCGTTGTTTGGGGGCTGATGGCATATTACTTATTGCTCGCCTTTTAGATGAGCCGACTTTAATACGTTTTCAAAAGGTAGCTTCCTCTTTAGGGGTGGATTGTTTAGTGGAAGTGCATAATAAAGAAGAGCTAATAAAAGCTACAATAGCTGGGTCAAAGATTATAGGAATTAATAATCGTAATTTAATGGATTTTTCTATTGATTTATCTGTTACAGTCAGGTTGAGTTCTCTGGTACCTCAGGATTGCTTATTGGTTAGCGAAAGTGGGATCAAATATCACGAAGATATAAGAAGGTTAAGTCTATGCGGAATAGATGCGATATTGGTTGGAGAGACTTTAATGACTGCTCATAACCCTGGCGATAAATTGCAAAAACTGACAGGAGTAGAAAAAAAGAAAAGGGAAAAGCAGATATATGTTGGTTAAAATTTGCGGAATAAAAGATGTAGAGAATGCCTTGGTGGCAGTGGAAAATGGGGCAGATGCTTTAGGTTTTGTTTTTGCTCCAAGTTCCCGACAGCTTACCCCGGAGAAGGCAAAAAAAATTATGGATACTATCCCTGCGGACGTGTTACGAGTGGGGGTTTTTGTTGATGCTCCAATTTCTTTAGTAAATGAAATCGCAGAATATTGCCCCTTAACGATTATTCAATTACATGGTAACGAAAGTGTAGATTACTGTCGACAGTTTAAAAAGCCGGTGATAAAAGCAATTAGGGTAGGAGAGAAGGGAAATTTTTATCCTGCCCCGGAACTATATAAGGAAACGGTGAAGGCATTTTTAGCAGATACATATCAACCACACAAAAGTGGAGGGACCGGGTTATCCTTTCCCTGGAGAGAGGTGGATAATATTAGAAAATATGGTCCGGTAATTTTAGCTGGAGGTCTTAACTCATATAATGTTTATCAAGCCCTTAACATTGCCAGACCTGATGGAGTAGATGTAAGTAGTGGAGTAGAAACAGATGGTTGTAAAGATAGTAAAAAAATAAAAAGGTTTATTAAGGAAGTGAAGAGGTGGGAAAATGAAAAAAATATTACCCGACCAAAGAGGATATTTCGCTGAATTTGGCGGAAAATATGTGCCAGAAACTTTAATGCCAGCCCTATCCGAACTTGAAATTGCTTATCGGGAAGCAAGAAGAGACGAAGATTTTCAGAGGGAGTTACAATATTATTTTAAGAATTATATTGGGAGGCCTTCCCCTCTCTATTATGCAAAAAGATTAACCGAAGAGTTAGGAGGGGCTAAAATTTATTTAAAAAGAGAAGATTTAAATCATACTGGTGCTCATAAAATTAATAATACTATTGGGCAAGTGCTTTTAGCTCGGAAGATGGAGAAAAAGCGGATTATTGCTGAAACTGGAGCTGGCCAGCATGGTGTTGCTGTGGCTACGGTAGCAGCTTTATTTGGTTTCTCCTGTGCGGTGTATATGGGGGAAGTAGACATAAAACGACAGGCTCTTAATGTTTTTCGAATGAAGCTTTTAGGGGCAGAAGTGATTCCAGTTAGATCAGGGAGCAAAACTTTAAAAGACGCAGTGAATGAGGCAATTAGAGATTGGGTGACAAATGTGAGAACTACTTATTATATTATCGGTTCGGTAGTTGGTCCTCATCCTTATCCCATGATGGTAAGGGACTTTCAATCAATAATTGGAAAAGAGGCCAAGGAACAGATTATAGCAATTGAAGGACGTTTACCTGATTATTTGGTGGCATGTGTAGGCGGAGGCAGTAATGCTATGGGGCTATTTTATGAATTTAAAGATGACCAGGAAGTAAAAATGTTTGGAGTTGAAGCTGCTGGGCACGGTTTATCTACTCAGGAACACGCGGCTACTCTTGGTGTTGGAGATATAGGGATACTTCACGGGGCAAAGAGTTATCTTTTACAGGATGAAAACGGACAGATAAAAGAGGCTTATTCTATATCAGCTGGTCTCGATTATCCCGGTGTTGGTCCAGAACATGCTTATCTAAAGAAAACTGGTCGGGCTACCTATGTATCGGCGACTGATAATGAAGCTTTAAAAGCATTTCAATTACTTTCTCGAACAGAGGGAATTATTCCCGCCTTAGAAAGTGCTCATGCCCTGGCTTATTTGCCAAAGTTAATACCCAAGACTAAGAAAGAAGAGGTTGTGGTAGTCTGTCTTTCTGGTCGGGGAGATAAAGATACAGAAGTGGTTATTGATAAATTGGGGGTGAAATAATGAGAATTGAGAAAAGTTTACGCAGTTTAAGGGAAGAGGGAAAAAAGTCTCTAATTATATATATAACAGCCGGGGATCCTGATTTAAAAGTAACCGAAGAATTGGTTTATAGTATAGCTCAGGCGGGAGCTGATGTAGTAGAGTTAGGCATACCTTTTTCAGACCCTTTGGCAGATGGGCCTACCATTCAGCAGGCTTCTCAGCGAGCCTTGAACGGAAAAGTGACTATTCCCAAAATATTAAGCACAATAGAAAAAATACGGAAAAAGTCTTCGGTTCCGATTGCTCTAATGACTTACTATAATCCTATTTTTTATTACGGTTTGGATCGTTTTGTAGCAGGTAGCAAGGCAGTTGGTGTGGATGGTCTTATTGTTCCTGATCTGCCTTTAGAGGAGAGCAAGGAATTGCGGGGCATTACCAAGAGGTTTGGGATAGAATTAATTTCTTTTATAGCCCCTACTAGTACTCCACAAAGAATTGATGCAATAGCTAAAGTGGCTCAAGGTTTTATTTATTGTGTTTCTGTTACGGGAGTAACCGGGATAAGAGAAAACCTTTCTTTGGATGTAGCGGAAATGATAAGAAAAATTCGTCCCTATACGGATATTCCGTTGGCAATAGGCTTTGGTATCAGCAATGCTAAGCAGGCTAAAGAGATGATAAAATATACTGATGCAATAATTGTGGGGAGTGCAGTAGTTAAGATAATAGAAAATTATCAAAATGATTTATCTATGCTATTAGGGCAAGTAAGAAGTTTTGTCAAATCTCTGAAAGAGGCAATACAATAGCGGAAGAAATATAGTATAAATATAAATGTAGTTATCATAAGATTAAAAGATTTTCGTTAACCAATTCTAACAACAAATATGATTTTATTTTTTATTAATGAGTAGTAAAAGAGGTATACGAAATATAAATGACATATTTGTTAGTAGAAAACAGAGATTATAATTTTTTATAAGTTATTATTTAAAAATTATTTGACTGCTGAGAGGTTTTAATATATTATTAAATAAAATAAAATAAAAGTTACCCTTTTAAATTGGTTCAGAGAGACTAATAAGGGGATAAAAAGAGAAAATTATATCCTCTTATTAGCGATTAATAAGAGGATATTTTATTATATAAAATAAAATATGACTTCCTTTAACATCAGTCCAGTGAGGCTGGTAAGGAAAAATCATTACCTCCTTATCAGCCAAAATGGGTTGCAAGGGGGTTTTTGTTTAAATATATGGTAGGCAGAAGAGGAGGTTTGAAGAAGTGGATATGCAGGAAAAGGCTGTGGTGATGGGGGAAAATGAAATTGGGAGAACCCTGGTAAGGATTGCCCATGAGATAGTAGAAAAAAATAAAGGGGTAGCTGATTTAGCCCTTATTGGGATAAGGACCAGAGGAGTTTTTCTGGCTAAAAGATTAGCTCAGGAGATTTTTAAAATAGAAAAAAAAGAAATTCTAGTAGGAACCTTAGATATAACTCTCTACCGGGATGATTTGTCTTTGGTTGCCCGCCAACCTCTGGTGCTTAAAACAGAAATACCTTTTGATGTTTCTCAAAAGAAAATAGTACTGGTTGATGATGTTCTTTATACCGGAAGGACCATAAGGGCAGCCATGGATGCGATAGTGGATTTAGGAAGACCCCAGGTGATTCAGTTGGCGGTTCTTATAGATAGAGGACATCGGGAGCTTCCTATTCGAGCAGATTATACCGGTAAAAATATTCCTACTTCCAAGAAGGAAATAGTTAAGGTTAGATTAAACGAGGTAGACGGGGAAGACAAAGTGGGAATAGTGATAAAAGATATATAAAATAGTATGTCGTATATCGCATATAGTATATCGTAAGGAATAAGAAAAAGAAATGATAGCGAATAAAATTAGTATATAATTTTTCGTATTTTAGTAAAGCGTATAGCGTATAGGAATATAGTGATAAGTGATGAGTAATTAGTGATAAATTTTAAATTACAAGTTGCATATCACTTATTACATATTACATATTACACAGTTTGTCAATCGGTTAATTAACGAAAGTAGGTGATTTTAATTCTAAATATTAAAGTAAAGATTTTATCTAAAGAAGAAGTAGCTCCAAATATTTTCTTAATTAAATTATCAGCTCCTTCTGTTGCTCAAGAAGCCCTCCCCGGACAATTTATCCATATTAAATGCAGTAAAGATAATTATCCTTTATTGCGCCGTCCCTTAAGTGTTCACCGCATAGATAAAGAAAAAGGAGAAATTTTTATTCTATTCCAGATAATGGGAGAGGGCACAAAATTATTAGCCGATAGAAGCATTGAAGATAATTTAGATATTTTGGGTCCTATCGGTAATAGTTTTAATATCTATCCGGAAAGTAAGAAGATTGTGATAATAGGAGGAGGAATAGGAGTTGCTCCTTTACTGGCTTTATGCGAAGAATCTATAAGGCAAAGCAAAGAGGTACGAGTCTTGATAGGTGCCTTGAAGAAAGAGCTGGTCATAGGAGAGGAAAGCTTTAAGATTCTGGGGGCAAAAGTAGATGTTGCTACTGATGATGGAAGTTATCAGTATGGGGGTTTAGTTACTGATTTATTAGAAAGAATGATTAAAGAAGGATGGTTAGCAGATCAGATATTTGCTTGTGGGCCAAAACCTATGTTAAAAAAGATTGGTGAAATTGCTTTGCAGGCAAATATTAATTACCAGGTATCTATGGAAGAACGGATGGCTTGTGGGATAGGTGCCTGTTTGGGGTGTGTCTGTAAGATAAAAACTAAGGATAAAAGAGGATACAAAGTTAAATATGAATATAAGAGAGTCTGTGTGGATGGACCCGTCTTCGCAGGAAGTGAGGTGGTCTGGGATGATTGATAAACCTAATTTAGAAGTGGAAATAGCTGGAATAAAGTTAAAAAATCCGGTGATAACTGCCTCAGGGACTTTTGGTTATGGTGAAGAATTTTCTCCATTCATCGATTTAGATAAGTTGGGAGCAATGGTATTAAAGGGAATTACTCTGAAACCAAAGATGGGGAATCCACCTCCCCGGGTTATAGAGACTCCTTCGGGGATGCTTAATTCTATCGGCTTACAGAATGTAGGAGTCGAAATGTTAATTAAAGAAAAATTGCCTTATTTAAAAAAATTCAATACTCCGGTGATTATAAATATTTCCGGGGATACTATAGAAGAATACATAGAATTAGCCAGAAGGCTGGGAGAAGTTTCCAAGGAGATGGGAATTGCCGGTCTGGAGGTCAACATTTCTTGTCCCAATGTTAAAAAAGGAGGTATGGTCTGGGGAACAGATGCTAAAGCAACTTATAAAATAATAAATGGTATTCGGAAAACTACCCCTCTTCCTCTTATTGCAAAATTAACGCCTAATGTTACAGATATCAAAACAATTGCACAAGCTGCTGAAGAAGCGGGAGCAGATGCTTTATCTCTAATAAATACTTTAGTAGGAATGGCAATAGATATTGATTCTCGCCAACCTAAATTGGCTAATATCAGTGGCGGCCTGTCTGGTCCAGCGGTAAAGCCGGTAGCCCTCTGGTTAGTCTGGCAGGTATTTCAGACAGTAAACATCCCGGTAATCGGGATAGGGGGGATAATAAAAGTTGAGGATGCCCTGGAATTTATCATTGCCGGAGCCCGGGCAATAGAGATAGGAACGGCGAATTTTGTAAATACCAGGGTAACTATTGAAATTATAGAAGGAATAGAAAAATATCTAACCGAAAATAATATTAAAGATGTAAATGAATTAGTAGGAAGTATGAAAATATAATAAAAACAGGGGGAGAGAAGATGAATTTAACGGCGAGAGAAAGATTGGTCCTGGCTCTGGATGTAAACGATTTCAAAAAAGCAGAGGAATTAGTGGCTGAATTAAGTGATTATGTGGAGATCTTTAAAATCGGAAACCAACTATTTACTGCTGAGGGGCCTAAGGTAGTTGATATGGTAAACAAAAAGGGGGGTAAAGTTTTTTTAGATTTAAAATTTCACGATATACCCAATACCGTTGCTCGGGCAGCAGAAGTAGCTGCTAAATTAGGAGTTTCTATTTTTAATGTCCATACCTCCGGGGGATATGAAATGATGAAAGCAGCGGCTGAAGCCACTGTAAAAATCAGTCAAGAAATAGGTATTAGAAAACCTATAATTTTAGGAGTAACTTTACTTACCAGTATCAATCAGGAAATTTTAGAAAAAGAGATAGGCATAAAAAAAAGATTAAAAGAACAAGTAGTTCATCTGGCTAAATTAGCTAAAACTGCCGGTCTTGATGGAGTGGTAGCTTCTTCCTGGGAGATTAAGGAGATAAGAAAGGCCTGTGGAGAAGATTTTGTAATTTTAACTCCCGGGATACGTCCTGTGGGCAAATTTTCCGATGACCAGAAAAGAGTAATGACTCCCCGGGAAGCCATAAAATTAGGGGCTAATTTTATAGTAATAGGCAGGCCGATAAGAAATGCCGCTAATCCGGTAGAGGCCGCAAAACAAATATTAAGGGAAATGGAGGGAAATTAAAAGATGATTATTAAAACAGAAGAGGTAATGAAAAAATTTGAACAGGCAGGAGCTATCCAGAAAGGGCATTTTAAATTAACCTCAGGAGTTCACAGTGATATCTATATCCAATGTGCTCAGGTCATGCAGCATCCTGAATTTATGTATAATTTATGCAGTGAACTGGGGAAGAAGTTTAGGGGAGATGATATTGATGTAATTGTCGGACCGGCAATCGGGGGTATTATTATGGCTCATGTGATGGCGCGAGTATTAGGACCCTGGGTAAGAGCGATCTTTACTGAAAGAGAAAATGGCAAGATGACCCTACGGCGTAGTTTTGAGATAATCCAGGGAGAAAAAGTTTTAGTAGTAGAAGATGTTACTACCACCGGAAGTTCGGTAAGAGAGGTTATAGATATAGTAAACTCAAGGCAGGGAAAAGTCGTAGGGGTAGGAGTATTAATTGATCGAAGCGGAGGGAAAGTAGATTTTGGAATAAAGACTGAAAAGCTCCTGACTGTAGACATAAAGACTTATCTACCTGAGGAATGCCCTTTATGTAAAAAAGGAATTCCAGCAGTTAAACCAGGGAGTCGGGAACTTTAAAACTTTAAAACAAATGTTAATGTTAAATAATTTAGAATTAAAAAAATTGTTAAAAAAATTTGACAAGAGTGGAATTTTGATATATTATATCTTTTAATATTAAAAAAGAATAATTTAATGAGGAAAGTAAGTCATTCTTTAAATTAAAAAGAGAAGGATACATTTGGTGAAAGTATCTTAAAAGAGATGACTGAAAAGAGAGCCTCAATAAAGACAGGTTGGTTACCTTTAAAAACTTCTAATGAGTGGGGTAAATAATTTATCCAATTCCAGGTGGTACCGCGAGATTTCATCTCGTCCTTTTATGATAATGAAGATTATCAAGGGGACGGGATTTTTTGTTTTAAGAGAGGGATAATTATTTACTCAACCCGGGTGGCACCACGGGAAATTTTATCAATCTCGTCCCTTATGATAATTAACAAAAAGATCATCAGGGACGGGATTTTTTTGTTTTGTGTTTAGATGAGGTGAAAATAGAATGAAAAAAATAAAGATAAGCGTCATTGGTTCAACAGGTTATGCAGGGAAAGAATTAGTAAAAATATTGATGAATCATCAAAATGTGGAATTAGTTCATCTGGTTTCTTCCAGTTATGCAGGAAAAAATATAGCGGAGATATTTCCTGAATTCCTGAATAAATTAGATAAAAAACTTATCAATTTTAATTTAGATCTAGTATCTCAAGATTCGGATCTGGTATTTACTGCTCTTCCCCATACGGTCTCTATGGATATGGTTCCTGAATTATTAAAAAAAGGTGTTAAAGTAGTTGATTTAAGTGCGGATTACCGTATAAAGGATTCTGTGGTGTATCAGGAATGGTACAAGAAAGAGCTCAACCAAATTAGTAAGGAGCTGTTACTTGAAGCAGTTTACGGTCTTCCGGAGATTTATTTAGAGAAGATAAAGGATGCCTTATTAGTAGCTAACCCTGGCTGTTATCCGACCAGCGTAATTTTAGGGATCGCCCCTTTATTAAAACATCACTTTGTAGAACCAGTGGGGATTATTATTGATTCTAAATCTGGTATTAGTGGAGCGGGGAGGAAACTGTCTTTAGGTCTTCATTTTGCGGAGTGTAATGAAAATTTTAAAGCTTATAAGGTTGTCAGGCATAATCATATTCCGGAGGTCGAGCAGGAGTTATCTTTTGTTTATTTTGGAGCAGATAACAAAGAGCAGATAAAAGGGATAAAAGTTTCCTTTACTCCCCATCTTCTTCCGATTAATAGAGGAATTTTATCCACCTGCTATTTAAATTTAAGGGGTTCTAAAAAAGAAGACGAAGTTTTGGAGGTTTATCAAAAATTTTATCAGAAAGCACCTTTTGTGCGAATCTTTGAACCCCCCAATTTGCCGGAGATAAAATATGTAGCAGGAACGAATTATTGTGATATTGGGTTTGCTATAGATGAGAGGACGGGAAAGATTAAGGTAATTTCGGTGATTGATAATTTACTTAAAGGGGCAGCCGGTCAAGCAGTGCAGAATATGAATATTATGTCTGGTTTCCCTGAGACCTGTGGGCTGGTATAAATTAGAGGTGAAAGGAGTTAAAAATGATGAAAGATGTTTTAGATAAAGAAGATTTTCAGGTTGTTAAAGGAGGCATAACTTATCCTACAGGTATAAAAGCAGCTGGAGTAAAATGCGGGATAAGATTCAATAAAAAAGATTTAGCCTTAATTTATTCGGAAAAAGTAGCCGATGCCTGGGGAACATTTACCACCAATAAATTTAAGGCTGCTCCACTGGTGGTTACCGAGAAAAATTTATCTCTATCGGGAGGTAAATTACAAGCGGTGTTAATAAATAGTGGGATAGCTAATGCCTGTACCGGAGAGAGAGGTTTGAAAGATGCCTGGGAGATGGCCGACTATGTTTCTCAGGGTTTGAAGATTAAAAAAGAACATGTGGCGGTGACCTCGACCGGTAAGATTGGCGAATTTCTACCTTTAGACAAGATAAAGGCTGGAGTAGAAAAGGTTATTTCCTGTTTGGGTTATGCTGGAGGAGCAGAGGCAGCAGAAGCAATATTAACCACTGATACTAAAAAGAAAGAAATAGCAGTCTGTTTTAAATTAGGTGAGCAAAAAGTGAGAATCGGAGGAATGGCTAAAGGTTCAGGGATGATTCATCCTAATATGGCGACTATGTTAGGATTTATTACCAGCGATATTTCCATTAAAGGAGAGTTACTCCAGGAAGCGCTAAAGCAGGTAGTGGAAAAAACCTTCAATATGATTAGTGTAGACGGTGATACGAGCACTAATGATATGGTATTACTTATGGCAAATGGCTTAGCCGGGAATAAATTAATCGATAAGAAGGATGTTGATTATTATAAATTTTTAAGTGCCTTGCAATATTTGGCTGAATACCTGGCTAAATGTATAGTCAAAGATGGAGAGGGAGCTACCAAGATGATTGAGGTAGAAGTTCAAAATGCAGTATCTTTCGGGGAGGCCAGGAAAGTTGCTAAAGCAGTAATTAATTCCCCCCTGGTAAAGACAGCAGTTTTTGGGAAAGACCCAAATTGGGGAAGAATTTTAGCAGCAGTGGGTTACTCAGGAGCAGAGGTAGTACCTGATAAAGTTGACCTTTATTTAAAAGAAAAGATAGTAGAGGATGGGCAACCTTTGACCTTTTCACGACAAAAGTTACACGAATATTTAAAATCTTCTGATGAAGTTAAAATTATAATTGACCTTAAGATGGGAGAAGTAAATGCTACTGCCTGGGGATGTGACCTGACCTATGACTATGTGAAGATAAATACTAAGTACAATTAGTAAATTAGAACTTAATTAGAAGATAAAAGGATGGTGAATAATGATTATAAAGGATAAAGATATAGATAACCGTGGGGAAATTCTTTTGGAAGCTCTCCCTTATATTAAAAAATTCTGGAATAAGATAGTGGTTATAAAATACGGTGGCAGTGCCATGAAGAATAAAACATTAGAGAAACAAATTATAAAAGACATTATTCTTCTGAAATATGTGGGGATGAAGCCGGTGATTATTCATGGCGGTGGGCCAGAGATCTCTGTAGAAATGGAAAAGAGGAACAAAATTCCCCAATTTCTTAACGGACTAAGAGTAACCGATGAAGAGACGATGGAGATAACTGAAATGGTTTTAACCGGTAAGATTAATACTCGTTTGGTAGCAGAGATTAATCTCTATATTTCCGAAGGTCCGGGAAATGGAGTAAAGGGTATCGGCTTGAGCGGGGAAGATGCTCAACTTTTAACGGTTAAGAAACACCGGGTCCCGGAGTTGGGATTGGTAGGCGAAGTGGAAAAAATTAATCCCGAAATATTAACAATTTTACTGGAAAAGAATTATATCCCGGTAATTGCTACGGTCGGAGTGGATAAAGAAGGGATAAGATACAACATTAATGCTGATACTGTAGCAGGCCAGATAGCCATTTCCCTACAAGCAGGGAAGCTGATATATTTGAGCGATGTGGATGGAATATTTAAAGATTTTAAAGACCTAACTTCCTTAATTAGCAGTTTACCCATTAATCAAGCTAAGGAATTAATTAAATCCGGACAGATTCAAAAGGGGATGATTCCCAAAGTAGATTCAGCAGTTCAAGCTTTAGAGGGGGGAGTCAATAAAGTGCATTTCTTAAATGGTAATCATGCTCATTCTATTTTGTTAGAATTATTTACCGATAGTGGAATAGGAACAGAAATTATTTGCTAATTAGTGTGGTTTAAATAAAATCCGTGTAGCCAATCATCATATATATTAAATAAGGAGGACTAAAGGTTATGAAAACTAAAGAATTAATAGAAAACGAAAAAAAATATTTAATGCAGACTTATAGCAGGCCAGGTATGGTATTAGACAAAGGTGAGGGGATGAAGGTATGGGACTTGGAAGGAAAGCAATACTACGATTTTATCGGTGGTATAGCGGTAAATGCCCTGGGATACAGTCATCCTAAATTAGTTCAGGCCATTAAGAATCAGGCAGAAAAATTAATTCATTGTTCTAATCTTTATTATAGCGAACCACAGATAATTTTAGCTCAGATGTTGGTAGAGCTTTCTTGTGGGGATAAAGTATTTTTTGGTAATAGTGGAGCAGAGGTAAATGAAGGCGCAATCAAATTAGCAGTGAAATATTTTAAAGAGCAAAATAAAGATAAACATAAAATAATTTATATGAAAAATTCTTTTCACGGTAGGACTATTGCTACTTTGGCTGCTACCGGTCAATACAAATATCAGAAAGATTACCTTCCTCTTTTGCCTAAATTTAAGGAGGCAATATTTAATGACCTCGAGTCAGTAAAGGCGGCAGTTGATGAAGAAGTAGCAGCAGTACTTGTTGAGCCTATTCAAGGAGAAGGTGGTGTAAAAATTGCTACTCAGGAATTTACAAAGGGATTAAGAGAATTATGTAATAAGGAAGGAATATTGCTTATCTTTGATGAGATCCAGTGCGGTTTGGGTCGAACCGGAAAGATGTTTGCTTACCAACATTATGCTGTAGAACCGGATATTTTAACTATTGCCAAATCTTTGGGAGGTGGAATACCTATCGGAGCATTTATTGCCAAAGATAACATAGCTTCTTCTTTTAAACCCGGTGATCACGGCACTACTTTTGGTGGTAATCCTCTGGCCTGTGCAGTAGCGATAGCTAATTTAAAAGTTTTACAAGATGAGGATTTAGTTAGGAATTGTCAGAAAAAGGGAGAATATTTTAAAGATAAATTAAAAGTTCTCAAAGAAAAGTATCCAGAGAAAATAGAAGAAGTAAGAGGTTTAGGCCTGATGGTGGGGATGGAATTAAAAGAAGAAGGCCAGGATATAGTAAAGAAATGCCTGGAAGAAGGAGCATTGATTAATTGTGCTGCTAAAAAAGTTTTACGTTTTTTACCGCCCTTAATTGTGGAAGAAAAAGAGATAGATTATTTAATAGATATTTTAGATAAAGTATTTCAGGGGTAAACTTTTGTGCCTGGCATAAAAGTTTACTTTAATTATAAATAAAAAATAAGGAGAAATGAAAAAAATGAAAAAAGTAGTTTTAGCTTATTCAGGAGGATTGGATACTTCTGTGGCCATTAAATGGCTAAAAGAGAATTATTGCGAGGAAGTAATTGCGGTGGCAGTTGACCTAGGACAAAATAGTGATTTAGAATATGTAAAAGAAAAAGCTCTTAAAATTGGAGCGAGTAAATCTTACGTTATTGATGCCAAAGAAGAATTTGCCAAGGAATATGTTCTATTAGGGCTGCAAGCAGGTGCGGTTTATGAGTCAAATTATCCTTTAGCTACAGCTTATTCTCGACCCTTAATCTCCAAAATTATGGTTGAGATCGCCGAAAAAGAACAAGCGGAAGCTATTGTTCATGGCTGTACCGGCAAAGGGAACGATCAGGTAAGATTCGAAGTATCTATCGCCGCTTTAAATCCAAACTTGCAGGTAATTGCTCCAGCTCGAGAATGGGGATTTACCCGGGAAGAAGAAATTGAATATGCCAAAAAATATAATATTCCTGTCCCCGTAGATGTAGAAAATCCATACAGTGTGGATCAGAATTTATGGGGGAGGTCTATTGAATGCGGAGTATTAGAAGATCCCTGGGTAGAGCCACCGGAAGAAGGAGGAGTTTACGAATGGACGGTAAGTCCGGAGAAGGCTCCTGACAAACCAACTTATCTGGAGATATATTTTGAAAAAGGAGTGCCGCAGAGAATAAATGGAGAGAATATGTCTCTGACGAATTTAATTTTGAACTTAAATAAAATTGGAGGAGAAAATGGAGTAGGACGAGTAGATATGGTAGAGAATAGATTAGTAGGGATTAAATCTCGAGAAATCTATGAATGCCCAGGTGCAACTATCTTGCTAAAGGCATATCAGTCTTTGGAAGGGTTAGTTTATCCTCGAGAATTATCCCACTTTAAACAGATTATTTCTCAAAAATATTCTGAATTAACCTACTATGGCCTATGGTTTTCTGCCTTAAAAGAGGCCTTGGATGGTTTTGTAAAAGTGATTAAAGATAAGGTAACCGGGACCATAAAAGTTAAACTATTTAAAGGTAATTGTGTAGTTGTAGGAAGAAAATCTAAAAATTCTCTATATGATTTTAACCTGGCTACTTATGCTCAGGGAGACACCTTCAACCAGGATTTTGCTAAAGGATTTATAGAACTTTGGGGCCTGCCTACCAAAGTATATTCATCGGTGAATAAAAAAAGTATATAGTATATCGTATATAGTATATAGTAAAGAAAAAGAAAAAAGTACCATAAACAAGAGCGTAGAGCGTGTAGCGTATAGGAAATACCGTAATAAGTAATAAGTGATGAACAATAAGATGTGGGTTGCAAGTTGCAAGTTACGAGTTTACAAAGAAAAAAGTAGGGGCGTATTGCCATACGCCCAATGACTTTAATCTGTGTAATCAGATATTATATCAGGAGGAAGAAGATGGAAAAACTATGGGGTGGAAGATTTAAAAAAAATATTAACAAGGAGATGGAAAAATTTATCTCCTCTCTCTCTTTTGATAAGAAATTAGTAAAATATGATCTCTTAGGGAGCATTGCCCACTCTCAGATGTTAGGGAAATGCAAAATTATTACTAAAGAAGAAAGAAATAAAATTGTTGAGGGATTAAAACAAATTCTAAAAGAAGTACAAGAGGGTAAGGTAAAAATAATCACAAGAGAAGCAGAAGATATTCATTCCTGGGTAGAGAATAAATTAAAAGAAAAGATAGGGGCTGTGGCTGGGAAGTTACATATTGCTCGAAGCAGAAATGACCAGATAGCTCTTGATGAACGAATATATTTAAAAGAAGAAGTCCTAAAGATCCAGGATTTGCTAAAAAATTTACAAAAATCTCTTATGTTAACTGCCCAGAAAAATTTAGGGATAATTATGCCAGGATATACCCACCTTCGGCATGCTCAGCCTATCCTTTTTTCTCATCACTTGATGGCTTATTTTTATATGTTTGAACGGGACAAGGGAAGGATGCAAGATTTGTATAAACGAGTTGATGTTCTTCCTTTAGGCTCTGCCGCTTTGGCAGGTACTTCTTTTCCTATTGATAGAGAATATGTAGCTACACAATTAGGATTTAATCGGATTTCAGAAAATAGTCTTGATGCAGTAAGTGATAGAGATTTTATTTTAGAATTTTTATCAGCATCGGCTATTTTAATGATGCATTTAAGCCGTTTGAGTGAAGAGATAATTTTGTGGTCTTCTAAAGAATTTAATTTCATAGAACTGGATGATTCTTTTTGTACCGGCAGTAGCATTATGCCTCAGAAGAAAAATCCTGATGCCGCGGAATTAATCAGAGGAAAAACCGGGCGAGTCTATGGAAATTTAATAAATCTTCTAACCATGATGAAAGCCTTACCCCTGGCTTATAATCATGATATGCAGGAAGATAAAGAACCTTTATTTGATACCGTATCTACTTTAGAAACTTCTTTATTCTTAATGAGTAAGATGATAGAGACTATGCAGGTCAATAAAGAAAAGATGGAAACAAGCACCAGGGGAGATTTTTCTACTGCCACCGAATTGGCGGATTATTTAGTAAAGAAGGGCTTAACTTTTAGAGAAGCCCACAAATTAGTAGGCAGCATCGTTATTTATTGTTTAGAAAATAAAAAATATTTGGAGGATTTAACTCTTTCGGAATTGAAATCTTTTCATAAAAATTTCAGTGAGAAAACTTTAGAAATTTTAAAACCCCAAACCGCTATTGATGCCAAAGATTCTGTTGGTGGAACTTCTTTAAAGAGCGTAAAGGAATCTATCCAAAAAGCCAAAAAGATATTGAAACAAGAACAATAATTAATAATTGCTTAATCTAATATTGTTTTTCCGTTTTTATTATTTTAAAGGAATTTTATCTTATATATCTTTCATTTGTCATTCCCTCGAAAGAGGAAATCCAAGCATGTTTCCTCATTTTTCTTTATCAAAAAGAACAACTAAAACAAGGCTTACAGAAATTTTCCCAAAAAATAAGAAAAAAATTTAGAAAATTTTCCCAAAAAATAAGAATTTTTCAAATAAATATAGTATATTATTATAAATAGACTTAATTAATTATTAACTATTTAAAAAGTGTCCTAAGTGTATAAGAGGTATAGGATGAGAGAAATTAAAGCTAATCAGATTAAAGATAAGGTAAAAGAGCTATTCCTTAAAGCTAATTTTTATATAAATCCAGACCTTACACAACGATTGGAAAAAGCCTTAGAAGAGGAGAATTCTCCTATAGGGAAACATGTTTTACAGATGATTATAGAAAATAATAAGATTGCCTCAAGAGAAGAGGTACCTATCTGTCAGGATACCGGATTGGCAGTAGTGTTTGTAGATGTAGGTCAGGAAGTTCATTTAGTTGGTGGTGACTTTACCGAAGCCATAAACCAGGGAGTCCAAGAGGCCTATCAAGAAGGGTATCTCAGAAAATCTGTGGTGGATGACCCGGTCTTTGAAAGAAAAAATACCAAGACCAACACTCCAGCGATTATCTATACTGATATAGTCTCCGGAGATAAAATAAAATTTTTAGTAATGCCCAAAGGATTTGGCAGCGAAAATATGAGTGCTATAGCCATGTTAAAACCAGCTGATGGGCCAGAAGGGACAATAAAATTCATCGTAGAGACGGTAAAGAAAGCCGGTCCCAATCCCTGTCCCCCCACTATTATCGGAGTAGGTATCGGAGGGACTGCGGATAAGGCGATGGTTATTGCCAAAAAAGCTATTGCCCGAAAGATGGGCGAACACAATAAAAACGAGAAATATGCCGATATGGAAAAAGAAGCCCTGGAGAAGATAAACAACTTAGGTATTGGACCAGCAGGTTTAGGTGGCACAACTACTACCTTAGCTGTAAACATAGATTGCCTGCCTACCCATATAGCCGGACTCCCAGTAGCTATAAATGTTTGCTGTCATGCTGCCCGACATGCCGAAGGAATACTATAGAAAGGAAAATGAAAAAATGACCCAAGCAAAAAAGATAACCGCTCCCTTGGATAATAATAGTGTTATGCAATTAAAAACCGGGGATTTTGTAAATATCACTGGCAATATTTATGGTGCCAGAGATGCTGCCCATAAAAGGCTTTTTGAATTAATTGAAAAAGGGAAGAAACTTCCTATAGATCTCAAAGGGCAAATTATTTTTTATGCCGGTCCTACTCCCACTAAGCCAGGATATTCCTGTGGATCTGTTGGTCCTACTACTTCCTATCGTATGGATCCTTATACACCTTCTTTGTTAGAAAAAGGGCTTAAGGGAATGATTGGTAAAGGGTTTCGCTCTAAAGAAGTAATCAATAGTATAAAAAAAAATAAAGCGGTATATTTTGCAGCAGTAGGAGGGGCAGCAGCTTTAATTGCTCGAAGTGTTAAAAGGTCTGAAGTAATAGCCTATAAAGATTTGGGGGCAGAAGCGGTCTTTAGATTTTATGTAGAAGATTTTCCCGCTATAGTAGTAATAGACACTTATGGTAATAATCTTTATGAAACCGAGCCACCAAAATATATGAAATAATTAAATGATTAAATGAATTTAATTTAAAAAGGAGAGTGTAAAATGAATATTTATGAAGAGGCTTTAAAGCTACACGAAGAAAACAAAGGAAAGATCGAAGTAGTAAGTAAGACCAAGATAAAAGACATGCACGATCTAGCTGTAGTCTACACTCCCGGTGTAGCTGAGCCCTGTCGGAAAATCCACCAGGATGTCTCTCAAGTATATAAATATACTACTAAAGGAAACATGGTAGCAGTGGTGACTGATGGAACAGCTGTCTTGGGTTTAGGGGATATTGGTCCAGAAGCCGCTCTTCCGGTGATGGAAGGTAAGGCCGTCCTCTTTAAGCACTTTGCCGGAGTAGATGCTTTTCCTATCTGTCTTGCTACCAAAGATTCGGATAAGATTGTGGAAGCTGTAACTTTAATAGCTCCCAGTTTTGGAGGAATTAATTTAGAAGATATCAGTGCACCCCGTTGTTTTGAAATAGAAGAAAGACTTAAAAAGATACTTGATATTCCGGTATTTCATGATGACCAGCACGGCACTGCAATCGTAGTATTATCCGGTTTAATTAATGCTCTAAAGGTAGTAGGTAAAGATTTAGATAAGGTTAAGGTAGTAGTAAACGGAGCAGGAGCCTCAGCCATAGCAGTATTAAAATTCATTATGTCTGCAGGAGTAAAAAATGCTATCCTTTGTGATTCCAAGGGCATCATCTATGAAGGTAGAAAAGAGAATATGAATTCGGTTAAAGAAGAGATGGCCAAAGTTACTAATCGGAAGATGATTAAAGGTGCTTTAGCTGATGCTATAGTAGGAGCCGATGTATTCTTAGGACTATCAGTAGCAGGAGCCCTAAAACCGGAGATGGTAAAAACTATGGCTTCTGATTCTATTATCTTTGCCATGGCCAACCCCACTCCCGAGATTATGCCCGATGTAGCTAAGGCTGCAGGAGCCCGCATTGTCTGTACCGGCCGTTCAGATTTTCCCAACCAGGTCAACAATTGTTTAGGCTTTCCTGCCATCTTCAAAGGAGCACTAAAAGTAAGAGCCAGCCAAATAAATGAAGAGATGAAATTGGCAGCTGCCTATGCCCTGGCTTCCTTAATCTCTGACGAAGAATTAAATGATGATAATGTGATTGTCGATGCCTTCGATTCCCGCGTGGTAGAACGGGAATCAGAAGCAGTAGCCAAGGCAGCCATAGAGAGTGGAGTGGCGAGGATCTAGCACTAATATAATATATTTAGGTTAGTTGGGAGCAAGAAATAAAATATGAAATTAAAATATGGTAAAGAGGAAATTCAATTACCGATACAAGATAAGAATATTATCCAAATACTCAATTCAAATAAACAGAAGGCCTTATTATACCCGGAAAATAGATTAAAAAACCTTTTGAAAAATCCGATAAACAATCCTTCTTTAAAAGATCTGGTGAACCAGAAAGAAGCCAAGAAGATTTTAATCATTGTAAACGATATAACCAGACCTACGCCCTATGAAGTAATTTTACCTCCTTTATTAGATGAATTACATCAAATAGGCATAAAAAAAGAAAATATAACTTTTATGGTGGCTACCGGAATACATCGCAGTAACTCTCAGGAAGAAATAAAGGAAATATTTGGGGAAAATATTTTTTCGGCGTATAAATTCATTAATCATGACTGTGATGACCCCCACTTAAAAGATTTGGGTAAATTGAAAAGCGGCAATGAGCTCTGGATTAATCCGATTGTCTCGAATATAGATTTTATCATTACCACCGGGGTAATAGTTCCTCATTATTTTGCCGGTTTTTCCGGAGGAAGAAAATCTATCCTTCCCGGCATATGCGGAAGAAGGACTATTGAAGCTAATCATGCTCAGATGGTTCATCCTAATGCCCGCTCCGGGAATCTTAAAGGTAATCCGGTTCACCAAGAAATGCAGGAAGCAGCAGAAAAAGTTAGAGTTGATTTTAATATTAATGTAGTAACCAATGAACATTACGAAATTATTGAAATTGTTGCAGGCGAATTATTAGCTTCATGGCAGCAGGGAGTAGAGATATGCAAGCAAATATACATCTGCCCTATTGAAAAAAAGGCAGACGTTGTCATTGCCAGTGCTGGTGGTTATCCTAAAGATATTAATGTTTATCAAGCTCAGAAAGCCTTAGACAATGCTTACCAAGCAGTCAAATCAGGAGGAACCATTATTCTACTTGCTGAATGTTCTGAGGGTTACGGAGAACCTACTTTTGAAAATTGGATAGAAGAGGCGAGCTCTCCGGATGATATCATTAAACGCTTGAATAAGAAATTTGTTTTAGGGGGCCACAAAGCCTGCAGTATCGCTGAATTAACAAAAGAAGTGGAAGTAATTTTAATTTCTTCCCTGCCTCCGGAAAAAGTTCGTAAATTATTTTTTATTCCCATGGAAAACATTTCTCAAGCTCTAAATTATGTAAAAGATAAATATGGGGAAGATTTTCAGGACTATATTCTTCCTTCAGGTAGTACAGTTTTACCTCAATTAACTTAAAAATTACCTGCAATTAGATATTGTAAATTCATTTTGAATTATCTAAAAATATACTTTTAGAGAAAGAGAGATTTATATTTCAAATGCATCCTTTATATCAGATATTAGCTCAAGCTTCGGGCCGAGAAAAGGTTAATCCCGGGGAATTTATTATTACTAAAGTAGATCTGGCCGAGATTAATGATCTATATTTACAAGTTATCCTGTCTTTTAAAGAAATGAAAGGTGCAAAAGTATGGGACCCTCAAAAAATAGCTTTTGTAATGGACCATTATGCCCCTGCCCCCACCATTGGAGCTGCAGAGAATCAAAAGAAAATGCGTGAATTTGCTAAAGAACAGGGGATAAAATATTTTTTTGATATTAACCGCGGAGTTTGTCATCAAGTCATGCCGGAGGAAGGTTTGGTCTGGCCGGGGATGCTTTTGGTGGCTACTGATTCTCATACTACTACTCATGGAGCTTTCAGTGCTTTTTCTACCGGAATTGGAGCTACAGATATGGCTGCAGTCTTACTTACCGGGGAGATATGGTTTAGAGTTCCGGAAATCATTAAAATCAATATAAGAGGGAAAATAAGGAAGGGGATAATGGCAAAAGATATTATTCTTTATATTATCTCTCAATTGGGCACAGATATTGCTCTATATAAAGCTGTAGAATATACTGGAGAGACAGTGCCGATATGTCTTTAGATGAGCGATTAGTTCTCTGTAATATGGCAGTAGAAATGGGAGCAAAAGCTACTTACATTAAGCCTGATAAAAAGGTATGGGATTATATTTCCCTTGTTAATCCCCAAAAAATTCAGGAATGTATGCCTATTAAACAAATAAATGAGAAAGAAAATGAGGTATACGAGTCTGTCTATAATTTTGATATTTCTAATCTTGAACCACAAGTTGCTCTCCCTCATAGAGTAGATAACGTAGTTCCAGTTTCTCAAGTAGCAGGGGAACCAATTAATCAAGCTTTAATTGGGACTTGCACAGGAGGGAGAATTAATGATATTAAGATAGCGGCTCAAATTTTAAAAGGCAGAAAAATTTTCTCTT
>Ga0268276_1001629_pt1 | contig 21373 bp, 20 predicted proteins | sample saktaG_4_FD_190145 | JGI IMG/M metagenome (GOLD analysis project Ga0268276, IMG submission 190145) | Saline water microbial communities from Sakinaw Lake, British Columbia, Canada - sak_2010_1_5_45m | ecosystem: Environmental > Aquatic > Non-marine Saline and Alkaline > Saline ... | reverse complement strand
TCGAGTTGATCGTGCAGGCGGAGGGGAAAGGCGCTCTCGTCTGAGGCGCCGCCGGGACCGGATTATTCGTCCTTGTCTTCCTTGGCGGCGTTTTCCTCACCCTCGTCGGTCTCGTCGGCCTCGTCGTCGACTTCGGGCCCTTCTTCGAGCTCGACGCCGGGCTCTCCCTCGGGGAGGTCCTTGACAGCGTTCCCCTCGACATCCCCATGCTCGTCGGCGATCCCGGCTCCCACGAAGACGCGATCGTCCCGTTCGGGAACATCGTCCATCCGGTCGGGGATGATCTCGTACTCGATGAGCCCGGCTCGGACCTCGGCCTCGGCGATCCGGATCAGGTTCTTGGATTTGCTCTTGATCTTGGGCTTGGCACCCTTGAGCAGCTGCTTGGCCCGCTTCGCGGCCAGGATGATGAACCGGTATTTGCTGTCGATATTTCCGAATTGATCCACCGTCTATCGGCTCCTCGTAGAGAATTGCCTTGAATGGGCTCCTTACCATACCAAAAAACCGGGGAATTATCAAGCCGGCGGGGGCCTGCGTCATAAAAGTGGGGTAAATCATGCGGTCCGGGACTCCCAGTAGTCTTCGAGGCGGTTGGATTTCATAATACAGCGCAGGGCGATGATGGCATTGGCGCCCCGGACGGACCATTCCATACCGGATTGCTTAAGGCGTTGGCCAATGACGGTCTTACATCCGGCCTCCACGACGCCGGAACCGACGAACAAGCCTTGCGCTCGGAACGTGTTGTAGCGCATCCGCTCTTTATTCTTGTCCAAGTACCGGATTTCAGCCAGTGCGGCCTTCTTCAGGTTGGGATCTTCGGGAAGGAATCGACGAGCCTGGAAGATGATCGTTTCGACCCGTCCCGCGTCCAGGAGCGCCCAGCAGCGCTGACGCCGCCGCTCCATTTTCTTCTCGTCCGATCCGAACAAGGTCCGGCATAACGCCGAGATGTGTTGGCGGGCGTGATAGAGATCGATGATCGAGAGGGCCTGGGGGAAGTGCATCTCGGCCAGATTCTTCACCCACTCCGCCCCGTCTCCCAGGACAACCACCCTCCGGGCCCGGGCCAACCCCCGCCGCCACGCTTCCCCGTAAATCCGCCAACCGAACACTTCGGCCGTTTCAATGCCGCCTACAGACGCCCCTCCTCATCGACGGTGGTCTGGGTAAAGACGCAGCCCAGCTTGGCCTCGCGGGTCTTGGCCACACCGTCGGCGTGCTTGCCCTTGACGCCGATGAGCTCCTCCGGCCTCATGGGCACCCCCGTCCCGTCGTAACTGATGTACATCAGCGGGATGTCCTTCTCGGGTTCCGGCCCGTCCGCCGCGAGCATCTGCTCCCGTTCCTCCCGGCTCCAGATGTCCATCTCCCGGCCGATTCGCTCGGCCACCCGCTCGACATTCTTGGCGCTGACCTCCAGTCCGGCGTAAATCTTGAGGTCGTCGCGTCCGTCCTTGAAGGTCGATTGACTCCCGGCCCGGGCCATCATCCGCCGCAATCCCGGGGAACGCGTGGTCCCGACGACATCCAAGGCCTCGTCGCCCGGATAGCGGACCGCCTGACAGCGGGGACATTGATAACGCGACCGGTCATAAGCGACCGGGCCCAGGATGGTCATCAGTTCCTTGCGCCGGACGCCGCGGCTTTCCATGCGTTGGCCGCACCGGCAGAGGAGCTCTTGCTCCCTCCGCCCCGAACCATGCTCGGCCAACATCTCGGCCAGAACCTTGGCCCCGCAGGCCAACACCGCCACCCGCAGGGCCGATTCCCAGGCCTCCAGGTCGGCCGTCCCCGCCACCTCCAGGAGTCGTTTTACTTCCCGGTCTTGTTCAACCCGGATTTCCAGCGTTTTTTTTCCAGACCGGTTTCCTGTTCGAGTTGACCCAGCTTCTCGGTGATCTGTTCGTACTCCCGACAGAGAGCCTGGAAACGCTTGAAGGCGTCGATGTCCTCCCGGGTTTGTTGGAGAGCCTGGGGAGTGGTTAGGCGCCGGCTGACGGTCTTGGAGCCTTGATGCCGGGTGAAGACATAGTAAGGACCTCGCCGGGCGGCCTGCTTTTGACCCTTGCGCAGAACCGGAAAAAACTGTTCGGTGATGGCCCCGCGACGCATGGAGCGAATGGCCTTGATGTTTTCGAGGACGGCCAGACGTCGAGACTCGATTTGTTGAATGGGATCCATAGTTCCTCCATATGTAGCATTAATGCTACATTATCAGAATCCCGCCCCCTTGTCAAATCTTAAAACCCACTTTTGTGACGTAGGCCCAGCCGGCGGATATTCTTTGACAAGGACCGCCTCCTGTGATATCTAATTTTTCTTCCAAATGACGAGGAGGTCCCATGACTCAAGGCCTGACCATCAACGGCTGGTTTTTCCTGGTTTTAGGCTGGGGGTTCATCCTGACCCTGGCCATGTATTGCTTCTCCCGCGTCCTGTTCGGCAAGAAGCCGGAGGTCGTCGTCGAAGCCGGCGGCCGCGAGCAGTGGGGGACGCGCATCGGCCTCATCCTGGCCGTAGCCGGCAACGCCATCGGCCTGGGGAACTTCCTCCGCTTCCCGGTCAAGGCGGCAGCCAACGGCGGCGGCGCCTTCATGATCCCCTACTTCGTCGCCTTCCTCCTGCTCGGCATCCCGATGATGTGGGTCGAGTGGACGATCGGCCGCATGGGCGGGGTTAGGGGCCACGGCACGACCCCCGGCATGTTCCACGTCATGTGGAAAAAGGCGCCCTCGAAGTACCTCGGCGCCCTGGGCATCGTCATCCCCTTCGTCATCGTCATCTACTACAACTTCATCGAGTCGTGGTGCCTGGGCTACTCCTGGTTCTCGGTGACGGGAAAGTACTTCGGCCACGCCAATCGCGACGCCATGGGCAAGTTCCTGCGCGGCTTCCAGGGGGTCGAGTCGAACGAGTTCTTCAGCTCGCTCGTTCCGATCCTCATCTTCTGGGGTATCACCATCGCCCTCAATTTCTTTTTCCTCTACAAGGGCATCTCTAAGGGCATCGAGATCCTGGCCAAGTACGGCGTGCCGCTCCTCTTTGTCTTCGGCATCATCCTCGTCATCCGGATCCTGACCCTGGGGACACCCGACCCGTCCCATCCTGAGTTGAATGTCGCCAGCGGCCTGGGCTATATCTGGAATCCGGACTTCAGCCGCCTGGGGTCGGCGACCGTCTGGCTGGTCGCGGCCGGGCAGATCTTCTTCACCCTGAGCTTGGGCATGGGCATCATCAACACCTACGCCTCCTACGTCCGGGAAAAGCAGGACATCACCCTGAACGGCATCTCGACCGCGTCGACCAACGAGTTCGCCGAGATCATCCTGGGCGGCACGATCGCCATCCCGGCCGCCGTCATATTCTTCGGATTGGCAGAAACCCAGGCGATCGCCCAGGGCGGCGCCTTCAACCTCGGCTTCCAGGCCCTGCCGGTCATCTTTCAGAAAATCCCGCTCGGCCAGATCTTCGGCGGCATGTTCTTTCTCCTCCTCTTCATCGCCGGCATCACCTCGTCGGTGGCCATGACCCAGCCGGCCATCGCCTTCCTCGAGGACGAGTTCAAGTGGAAGCGGGAGAAGGCTGTCAAGGTCGTCTTCTCCGTCCTCGTCACCATGACGGCTTGCGTCATCGCTTTCTTCAAGTTCGGCTTCCTCGACGAGCTCGACTTCTGGGCCGGCACGTTCGGCCTGGTCGTCTTCGCCACCATGGAGATCATCCTCTTCTCCTGGGTCTTCAAGATCAAGAACGGCTGGGCGGAGATGCACAAGGGCGCCGACCTCAAGGTCCCCAAGATCTTCAAGTTCATCATGACCTACGTCACTCCGGTCTATCTGCTCGTCCTGTTGGGTGTCTGGACCTATCAGGACGCGGTCAAGGAGTTTCTGATGACGGGCAAGGACCCGGCCAACCGGCCCTACCTTTGGGGCGCCCGGGTCATGATCGTCGCCCTGCTCCTCGTCACGCTCCTCCTTATCCGCAAGGCCTGGAACAAGAAGAACGGGGCTAAAGCCGAAGAGCCAGCGGCCTAAGTCGCGGCGTCAGGGCTCGATCGCTTCGCAGACCACCTTGGAAGGGTGTTCCCTGTCGATTGAATTCATACCGCGTCTGTGGTAAATTCATTCTTCGACGCTAAGGAAAAAATGGACAATAGGATCTGGGCAATCGGCGGTGGCAAGGGCGGGACGGGGAAGAGCTTCGTCGCCGCCAGCCTCGGCCTCCATCTCGCTTCGCTCGACCGGAAGGTCGTCCTCGTCGACGCCGACCTCGGCGCCCCCAACCTCCACACCCTGCTGGGCGTCAAGGCCTCCCACCCGGACCTCGGCGATTTCCTGACCAACGCCATCCCCTCGCTCGAGGCGGCGGCCGTCGAAACGCCCTACCGCAACCTGCGGATCGTCAGGGGCTCGGAGAACATCCTTTTCATCGCCAACCTCAATCACTACAAGAAGCTCCGCCTCCTCCGCCATCTCCGCCAGCTCCAGACCCAGAACGTCATCCTCGACCTGGGCACGGGAAGCAGTTTCAACACGCTCGATTTCTTCCTCAGCGCCAACCCCGGGGTTGTCGTCGCCACGCCCGAGCCCACAGCCATCGAGAACACCTACTTGTTCCTGAAGTCCTGCATCATGCGGGTCCTCAAGCTCTACATGGACCACTACAAGATCCCGGACCTTCACCAGAAGATGCTCGACCAGATCGAGAAGAACTCGCAGTCGCTTTATGGTTTCTTCAAATCGCTCATGGAGAACGACCGGTCTTACGGCACCATCCTCTACCGGGCCCTGCGGGCCTTCCGGCCCTGCCTGGTCATGAACAAGACGCGCGATGAGCGGGACGTCCTCCTCGGGCGGTCCGTGGCCGACGTGGCCCGGAAATACCTCCTCATCGACATGAAGTATCTCGGCGCCGTGCCCTATGACGACGACGTCCACGAGTCGCTCCGCGGCCTCAGGCCGTTCTACCTGGAGCATGTCGACTCGGCCGCGGCCCGGGCCATCCGCCAGATGTCCGAAGAGCTGGCCTATTCGATCGAATTCACCCTGCGGACTCCCCCGGAGATCCGGCTTCCGGACGCCTGATGCTCAAGAGGATCGAGGACTGGAATTACTACGAGCTGCTGAGCGTCGAGAGGACCGCCTCCCAGGACGAGATCTGGGAAGCTTATCAAGCCGCGTTGGCCACCTACCGCGATGGTTCGCTCGCCGTCTACGGCCTGGTCGCGGAGGCCGAGCGCGGACTCATCCTTGAGCGTATCCAAGAGGGTTTCCAGACGCTTCGCGACCCCAAGAAGCGTCAGGACTACGACCTGGCCCTCCTCCGGCAGGCCGCCTATTTCCCGCCACAAGCCCCCTTCCGTAAGTCGGTCGGCAAGCTCGAGATCGAGGACGCCCCGCCCAAGAAAAGCCTCTGGGCTCGGCTCAGACGGATCTTCTCTAGAAATCCTTGACGATGTCGTCTTCCGTCTCGAAGGCGCCGTCAGGGCCGGCGGAGCGGAGTCGGAAGGCGGAATCGGAAAGCCTCTCGTAGCGGATCTTTCTACCCCAGACGTCCGCAAGTTCGGCCCCCGTGGGATGGGACCGCCGCAATACATCGAGGCTTTCGGGAAGGCCCTGGCCATCGGCCGCGTATATGAGGACCTCGCGCGAGAGGCTCTCGAGATTGACCGCGGTCAGCCGGATCTTCGTCTGGAGGTACTTGTCGACCTCGATCTGGAGCCCCCCCTTATTGTCGGCCACCTTGGTGAAAAAAATGAAATAGACGGCGACCATCGCCAAGATGACGCCGATGAGCAAGCCCCTGATCTTCATTTCGGCCTCCTAAACAGGTTGCTCCAGGCCCGCCACCCCGTCGGCGTGGGCGGCGATGCGGTTGGCGATCCTCGCGACCACGGCGTCGGGAACGCCGTCCAGATGCGAGGACTGGAGCCTCATGTCGCAGATCTCGTTGACATAATCGACGACGAACAGCCGGCCCCGGACGTCCCTCGCGAGCTCCGTCGAAAAGAACCTGAGACGGGAAACGCGGGCGATCGTCCGCACGATCGGATAGATCGGGCCGAGGGAACGCGCGACGGCCGCGTCATAGCCGAGCTCGGAATAGAGATGCGTCTGGTCGTCCCACCATGTCAGATGGACCTCGCCGAAGACATAGAATCCCCTGAACCAGTACCTTTTCCCGTCCCTCAACTCGGGGACGACCTTCTCCTGGAGAAGATACTTGTCGGCCGGATAGGTCCGGCGCGCGGCGAGGACGTCCGCCGGGCCGGCCGCGTCAGCGACGACGCCGACACTGCCGCCGGTCGTGTTGGCCGGCTTGATGAAGAAGGGGACGCCCAGAGGAGTCAGGGCCTCGGCGCTCAGCGCGAGCTCCGGCTCCGTCACGCAGGAGGGGAGGATCACGGTATAAGGAATACGGATGCCCGCGGTGAGGAACTCGAGGTGCATGGTCGCCTTGTCCGAGGCCCAGCGGAACTTATCCAGGCCTTCGACGACATCCCGGCCCCTTTCAACGGCCAGGGCCTGCAGGCTTATGAAATCCGGAGTGGATCCCGAAGCCCGGTCGAGGAGGACACGGAAGTCGAGCTCCCCCGAACGGAAGGCCTCGACGGCCCTGGCGACCTCGGCCGGGGAGATCGTGATCGTCTTCAGCCCGCGGTTCCGGGAGGATTCCTCGATCAGGCGGATGAATTCCCTGTCGTATTCCCAATCGAAGGTGAGGGCTAAATCGTATCGGGACGTCAACTCCATAATTTCGGCCGCCGGGACGCGGGATCAACCGGAATTCTGACCGAAAACCCGGGGCCTGTCAATCAATCCGTTCGCATCCCCGGTCTGAAGCCCGGGATATGCCGCCTTAGATCTTCCGGAACACATAGACCGCGCCGCGGTTGGTTCCGGACCCATCCTCCCCTGTCGCCCCGGCGAGGAGATAAAGGCCATCGAGCGCTATCGAGCTCCCGAACCAATCCTGATTCGCGCCGTCGCTCGCACGCAGTCGTTGAACCTGGCCCCAGTTATCCGTTCCCCCTTCGTTTTTGGAGAAAAGATAAACCTGGCCCCTCTCCGTGCCGCCGCCGCCGCTAAAGAGAGCACCGGCGAGGATATAGACGCCGTCGACTTTCACGTCGAAGCCGAAGAAGTCGTCGTTCTGGGCGTCGCTCGCGGCAATCTTCTTGATCTGGCCCCAATTGTCCGCGCCACCCTGGTTCCGGCCGAAAAGATAGGCCGCGCCCCGGTTCGTCCCCCCGCTGTCATCCCATGCCGATCCGATGACCAACAGATCCCCGTCGATCGATAGGGCGCTGCCGAACCAGACGTCGTCCGCGGGATCGCTCGGGAGGATCTTCCTGAACTGACCCCAATTGTCCGCGCCGCCCTCGTTTCGGTAGAAGAGGTAGGCCGCGCCCCGGTTCGTCCCGGCCCCGACGCTGTAGGGCGAGCCGACAAGGACGAAATCGCCCTTGATGTCGACCCGATACCCGAAACGGTTGTTGTCCGCGGCGTCATCGGCGGTCAGCTTGAAGAGCTGGCCCCAGTTGTCCGCGCTGCCCTGGTCCCGGTAGAAGAGATAGGCCGCGCCCCGGGTCGTCCCGGCCCCATCTTCGCCGTCCGCGCCGACGACCAGGTAATCCCCATCTATAGCGACGGAATATCCGAACATATCCTCGTTTCCCGTGTCGCTGGCGACGAGCTTCTTGACTTCGCCCCAGTTGTCCGCCCCGCCCTGGTTCCGATAGAAGAGATAGGCCGCGCCTCTCTCCGACCCGGCCCCGTCTTCGCCTTCGGCTCCGACCAGGGCGTAATCACCGGAGATGGCGACCGAAACGCCGAAAACGTCATCGGCCTCCGCATCGCTCGCGATGAGCTTCTTGATCTGGCCCCAACCGTCGAGGCCCCCCTGCGATTGGAGGAACAGGTAGGCCGCGCCGCTGTTGGTCCCGCCCTCGTCCACGCCGGGAGCGCCGACGAGGGCGTAATCACCGGAGAGGGCCACGGAAAGGCCAAAACTGCCGTTATCCACGGGGTCGTTCGGGACGAGCTTCAGGAGTGAACTGAACGTGTCCTGGGGAGTTACGTTATCGTTCGCCTGGCATCCCGCGAGAAAGAGACAGGCCAGGACGCCAAGCGTAAGATTGAGAGGGGATTTCATTTTCACAGGCTGATCCTTTCTTTCCGGCCGAGCAGCGTTTCTCTCGCCTTGCGGGAGGCCGCGACCGCAATAATCTCTAAAACTACTCTTGCAGAAAAATCGTTGCCTGTCAAACGGCGGCAAATTCGCGGCCTCTGTGGATGAAGGGGTCACTTGACGGCGCAGCGGCGGGCGAAATCCACCGCGCTTGCCTGAGAATAGGGGTTGACTTCCGCGTCTATTAATACCATGCTGACGATCCTCGGGAAAGGGCCATATCGGTTCTTTTTCTTCAGCAATGAGAGCAAGGAACCCCGGCATGTTCACGTAGAGTCCGGCGCCGGCTATGCGAAATTCTGGCTCGACCCGGTTGAATTGGCTTTATCGATAGGGTATAACGGAAGAGAACTGAACATGATAAGGCGTTTAGTTCTCGAGAATGTCGACTTCATCAAGGAAAAATGGGATGCGCACTTCGGCCGCTAAAACCTCCGAGATCATGGCCAAAGAAGTCTGGTTTGATCCGGACATGATGCATGTTCGTCTACTGGACGGGAGGATCATCAGCGTTCCCCTGGAGTGGCTCCCCCGCCTCAGGGATGCCATGCCCGGTCAGAGAGATAACTGGAAGTTCATCGGAGGCGGGGTCGGCATCCACTGGCCCGACCTCGATGAGGATGTTTCCGTTTCGGCCTTGCTGAAGTGACCGGGAGAGAGTCTATTTTCCCACGCCGTAAAGCTTGAGATCGTCGAAGGCGCCGGTGTCGTCGAACGAGCCGACGCCGACGAGGCCGTGGCCGAGCGTCCGGTCGCGGGCCGTGAGGATGGGCTTGGTCATGTCATCGAGGTAAGCCCGGACGATCCCCGCCTCCGCATCACAGACGACTTTGAACGCGTGCCATTCCCTGTCCGTGAGCCGAAAGACAGATCCCCCCGCCGGTTCGGCGTTGATCTTGACCCGGTCGGCGCCGTCGACCAGTCCGATGATGTTATGAACCCCGTCGCTCGACCCCGCGAAATGGACGTAATAAAAATGGGTCGGGTCCTGGAAATGGAAGAGGATGCACATGTCGCGGACGGCGACCGTCGGGTCGGTGTCGCAGCGCACCCGGCCGGTGAATTCAAAGGACGCGACGTCGTAGCCGTTCCAGAGCGACCAAGAGGTGGGCGCCCGGACCCGGCCCGATTCGCCGGCGGCTATCAGATCATAGGCCTTTGAGCCGCCGTCATCGACGACACGCCAATGGGAGAGGTCGTTCGGCTGCCAGCCGGCCGCGGAGCCGTTCTCGAAATCGGATTCGGCGAGTAGCGATAGACCGGCCTGATTCGGTTTGCACGCCGTCAAGGAAAGGCCGGCGATGACGGCCAGGGCCAAGATGACGGCGGCACCGCCCTTCAACACGCCTCCCCGTCCCGATATCCCGGCCGCATCCAGGGCATGTGGTTCCCGGCGAAGAACGGCTCGAGCTTGACCGAAAGCCTCGTCATCTCCTCCGGCGAGAGCGGCCGGAAATCCCTAAGGAGCGCGGCGTTTTTTCGAACCACGTCGACGCTGTCCATGCCGACGACGGCGGAATGGATGAGCGGGAGGGTCAGGGCATAGCGGATGAGGTCCGCGGGGGCGAGGCCTTCGACGGTCTCGCGCGGCCGAATGGCCTTGATGATCATGACGCCCATGTCGCGGGCCGACGCCGTCGGGATGGCCCCGCCCTCAAAATCGCCCTTCCTCTCCTGATAGTGGTTGAGGGCTATCAGCATAGTGTCGAAATCATGGCGGCGGGCGGCCGCGGCCATAGCCGCGGCGTCGGCATGACCGGTGAAGCCGATGAATCGCGCGATCTTCTGGTCCTTGATCTTCCTCAAGGCCTCGAGCGCGCCGCCGGGCAGACCGAGCGTGTCCAGGTCGCTCATCGACTGGATGAGGTGGGCCTGGTAGAGGTCGAGGCGGTCGGTCCGGAGGCGCTTCAAGCTCTCCTCGAGCTCGCGCATGACGCCGTCATGGTCGCGGGCCTCGAACTTCGTCGCCAGGAAAACCTCTTTCCGGCGGCCCTCGAGAACCCTCCCCAGCCGCTCCTCGCTGACGATGTCCTTGTTGCGGTAGCTGTAGGCCGTGTCCCAGTAATAGAAGCCGTGATCGAGAGCCGCATGGAGGATCTCGAGCGCCTTGTCCTCGTCCTGGACGGCGCAAAAACGGCTGCCGAGCCCGACCCCGATCCGGGGGACGGCGATGCCCGTCTTACCGAGGACCGCGGTCGGAAGCCCCTTGGCGTCAAAGCCCGGGCGGGCATTGGGACTGTCCCCGGAGGGGACTGTCCCTCTTAACGACGAAACCGTCGTCCCGGCCGCGGCAGCCGCGACCATCGTTTTGAGGAATTCCCGGCGGCGAATGCGCGTTCGGCTCATGGCTTTCCCCTTTCCGAATTCACGGACATGAACGTTTTTTGATATACTGATTTTAATGAGAACATCCGGGGAAATCAACCCATCGACTCCCTAGGGAGGAATTCCATGGACACCAAAAGAGATCCCACGCTTCGCGTGACCCTGATGCCGCGCGACACTAATCGGCACGGCACGATCTTCGGCGGCATCATCATGAGCCACATCGACCTGGCGGGGGCCATCGAAGCCCGGAATGCGTGCGGCCCTCTCAATTTCGTGACGGTGGCTATGGACAACGTCGTTTTCCACAAGCCCGTATTTTTGGGGGATGTCGTCAGCCTTTACACGGAAACGATCAAGGTCGGCCGCACCTCGGTGACGACCCGGGTGATCGTGGAGGCCACCCGGGCCGACTCGCGTGAGACCGTCAGAGTGACCGAGGCCAACGTCGTCTATGTCGCCGTCGATGAGGATTGGAATCCCATTCCGGCCCGGTAGGACCGCGCTTCGCTCACAAGGCCGATGAGATCGCCGCTCTCACCCTGTCCATGAGCTCGGGTATCTTTTCCACAGTCAGGCCGGTAACGGGGATGGGCTCGTGGAAGGTGATCTGGACGGGCCCTTTCCGAACGAGCCATTTTCCTCGCGGCATCAGCTCGTAGGTTCCCTTGACCGAAACGGGAACGATCGGGGCCCCGGACTCGAGGGCCAGGAAAAAGCCCCCTCGCCGGAAACGCAGCAGCTTCCCGTCGAGGCTCCGCGTGCCCTCGGGATAGATGAGGAACGAATAGCTTTTTTCCCGGATCGAACGCGCGGCCCGGGCGATACTCCTTCTCCCCGCGCCGGCGCCTTCCCGGTCCACCGGTACGTAGCCGGAAAACCACATGCCCAATCCTAAGATGGGGATGCGGAGGACGAACCTCTTGACGATCACACGGGCCAGCCGGTCGAGGACGGTCATCAGGAGAGGGCCGTCCAGGAAGCTCAGGTGGTTGGACATGAAGACGCAAGGAGTCCCTCGGTCGAGCCGGTCGAGCCCCGTGACCACAATGTCGATGCCGAGGATGCGGCGGCCGACCCGCATCATCCACCGCCCGTAGGCGAGGAACGCGTCCCGCAGATTGAAGAGCGCGCATACGAGAATGACAGGAATGGCGAGAACCGTCAGGACGAGAAAAACGAGGACGAGGATGGCGTTGCGCATGAGAGAGCCCGATTATAGCACACCCCCCTGACTTGAAAACCCCGCTTTACAGGTGGTACATTGGCCGGGTGGAGAAATCGATCTTGCCTATGAAAAGAACCCTTCCTGCCGCGGGCCTCGTTCTCGTCTCTCTCCTGGGCCTGCTGTCGCTAACGGCCCGGGCCGGCGGCGCGGAGCTCAACCTTCTCCTGGTGACGATCGACACCCTGCGGCCGGACAGGCTGAGCTGCTACAGCCCGAAATACTCGGAGACCCCGCGGATCGACGCCCTTGCGGCAAAAGGCGTCCTGTTCGAACGGGCGTTCGCCCACGACCCCATCACCCTCGCCTCGCACACGAACATCCTCCTGGGCATGACCTCTCTGGTCCACGGCATCTCCGAAAACAGCCTGTCCATCGTGTCTCCCGATTATCTGACCCTGGCCGAACTTCTCAAGGGCCGCGGTTATGCCACGGGCGCCTTCGTCAGCGCGTTTCCCCTGGATTCCCGCTTCGGCCTGGATCAGGGTTTCGACGTATACGACGATTATTATCCGTCAAAACCGACATCCGAAGGGCTCTTCTCGGAGCGCCCGGCGGAAAAAACCATCACCGCCGCACTGAAGTGGCTGGCCGGCAGGAAGGGCCCCTGGTTCTGCTGGATCCACCTCTGGGACCCGCACGCGCCATACGCGGCCCCCGAACCTTACGCCAGCCGGTTCAAGGACAAACCTTATATCGGCGAGGTGGCCTACGTTGACGCGGAGCTGGGGCGGCTTCTGGACGAACTCGGCCGACAAGGGACGATCGGGCAGACGGTCGTCGTGCTGACGGCCGACCACGGCGAGTCCCTGGGCGAGCACGGTGAAATGACGCATGGCTATTTCGCCTACAACTCGACGCTCTGGGTGCCCCTCATCATCTCCGCCCCGGGGGCCAAGGCCGCCCGGGTGAAGGACTGTGTCAGCCACGTGGATATTTTTCCGACCGTCTGCGACCTGCTCGCGGTCGATAAGCCGGCGTCCCTTCATGGGGATTCCCTGGCGCCGTTCCTGAAGGGCAAAACGAGGAAAGCAAGGCCGATCTACTTCGAGTCCCTGGATGCCTACTTGAACAGGGGCTGGGCGCCCATCCGCGGTTTCATCGAGAACGGGAAAAAGTACATCGAGTCGCCGATCCCCGAGATCTACGACCTGGAGAGCGATTTCGGCGAGGAGAAAAACCTGGCCACGGCCGCAAACCTTCCCCCGTACAAGAAAAGGCTGCGGGAGGTCATGGAACTCGGCGCCTCGCCGCTCCTGGCGCAGGCGGGCCGGCAGACGACGGACCGCGAAACGAAGGAACGGCTGCGCAGCCTCGGCTACACGGCGTCTCGTGCCGCCCAGACCAAGGCCTCCTATGGCCCGGAAGACGATCTCAAAACGCTCCTTCCCTTCGAACAGAAGGCCGACGCGGCCCTCCAGCTCCAAAAGCAGGGACGACTGGCCGAAAGCGTCCGCCTCCTCGAGGACATCATCAAGGAGAGGAAGGATTTCGGCAAGGCCTACGACCAGCTCTTCGAGATCTATCGCTCGCAGGGCCTTCTCGACGACGGCTTCCAGGTCCTCGAACGGGCCTTCACCGCCAATCCCGGCAACTACCTGATCGTCTCGGGATATGGGATCGCCCTGGTCAAGAACGGGCGGGACCGGAAGGGCGCCGAGATCCTGGAGAAGGCCATCGGCCTTTATGATCGAGACGCGACGGCCTGGAACTCCCTCGGCGTGGCCTACGGGAAGACGGGCGATTTCGAAAAGGCCCGCGCCGCTTTCGTCAGGGCTTTAGACCTGGCTCCGGACGACGCGCTTTTCAACGATAATTTCGGCTCATACTACGTCACGGTGGCCGTAAAGACCAAGGATGCGGAGGCGGCCCGGCAGTCCGTCGGGTATTTCGAAAAGGCCATCGCCGCCGACCCGTCCCTGGCCGCCGCCTACAACGGCCTGGGCGGCGCCCTCAACCTCCTGGGCCGGAATGACGAGGCCATCAAGAACTGGGAGAAAGCCCTGGAGCTCGACCCGAGCTTCGCGTTCGCCGCCTATAACCTGGCCCTGGCCTACCTGGAGAAGGGGGACAAGGCCAAAGCCCTCGAGAATTGCCAGAAGTATCTCCTCATCCGAGGCCGAAGCATCACCGCGGAAGAGCGGAACGAGATCGACGCCCTCATCAAGAAGATCAAAGGGTAAAGCGTCAGCTTTCGTTCGGAAGGGGGGCGGCTGGCATCTTTGGGATTGCAGGGAGTCTAAAAAAACGGAATGACCCGTGTAGGACTCGAACCTACAACCCACAGATTAAGAGTCTGTTGCTCTACCAATTGAGCTAACGGGCCGAAAAATCTTCTCTAGTTTAGATGAGTCGGGCCGCCTTGTCAAACGCCGCGGAAACCGTTGATTCTACTCCTTGATCCCGGCCAGGTCGAGCATGAAAGCGTACTCCATGGCCGTTTGTTTCAGCCTCCGGAAGCGCCCGCTCACACCGCCGTGCCCGCCCTCCATGTTCGTCCAGAGCAGGAGCGGGTTCTTGCCCGTCTGCATGGCCCGCAGCTTGGCCACCCACTTGGCCGGCTCGAAATACTGGACCTGGGAGTCCTGCCAGCCCGTGGTCACGAGCAGGGCCGGGTATTTCTTGGCCTCGACCTGGTCATAGGGGGAATAGGAGAGCATGTAGTCGTAGTATTCCTTGAGCTCGGGGTTCCCCCACTCGTCGAACTCGCCCGTCGTCAGCGGAATGCTCTTGTCGAGCATGGTCGTGACGACGTCGACGAAAGGCACGCCGGCGACGACGCCCTTGAAGAGGTCGGGCCGCAGATTGACCACGGCGCCCATGAGAAGCCCGCCCGCGCTGCCGCCGTTGGCGAAGAGGAGACCGGGATTCGTGAACTTCTGGGCGACGAGATAGTCGCCGCAGTCGACGAAGTCCGTGAACGTGTTCTTTTTCTTGAGGAGCTTGCCGTCCTCGTACCAAGCCCGGCCCATCTCCTGCCCGCCCCGGATATGGGCGATGGCGTAGACAAAGCCCCTGTCGAGCAGGCTCAGGCGAGCCGAGCTGAAGCCGGCGTCCGAGCTCGACCCGTACGATCCGTAGCCATAGAGCAGGCAGGGGTTGGCGCCGTTCTTGACCAGTCCCTTTCTATAGACGAGCGAGATGGGCACCTTGACGCCGTCGCGGGCCACGGCATAGTGCCGCTCGGCCTGATAGTTCGCGGCGTCGAAGCCGCCGAGGACTTCCTCCTGTTTCATAAGCTTTTTCTCGTGCGTGACCATGTTGTAATCGAATGTGGACGAGGGCGTCGTCAAGGAGGTGTAGGCGTAACGGAGCCATTCGGCGTCGAACTCGGGATTGGTCGAGATCCGGGCGCTATAAGTCTCCTCGCCGAAATCCAGATAATGCTCGGCGCTCTTGTCCCAGGGCATGATCCGGATCTGGATGAGGCCGTTCTTCCTCTCCTCGAGGACGAGAGCACCCTTGAACATCTCGAAGCCCTCGAAGTAGACGTCGTCCCGGTTCGGGATGAGCTCGACCCAATCGGTCTTGCCCGTCTTGTCCAGGGCCGCCGTCATCAAGCGGAAGTTCCCGGCGCCCATGTTGGTGCGGACATAGAATTTGTCCTGGTAGTGGTCGACGTCGTATTCGAGGTCCCTTTCCCTCGCCTGGAAAACCTTGAACTCGGCCAAGGGCCTGTCGGCGGGGATGAACCGGTACTCGTTCGAGAGCGTGCTCGACGAGGCGATGAAGATGAATTTCTTGGATTTCGTCTTGAACGCGCCGACGTTGAAGGTCTCGTCGGCCTCGTGGAAGACGAGGACGTCGGATTCGTCCGGGGTCCCCAGGACGTGCCGGAAGATCTTCTGGGGCCGGAGGGTGGTGTCGTCGATTTGGGTGTAAAAGACGGTCTTGTTATCGTTGGCCCAGGTCGCGGATCCCGTCGTGTTGACGATGGCGTCGGGCAGGATCTCGCCCGTGGCCAGATTCTTGAACTGGAGCGTGTACTTCCTCCGGCTGACCGTGTCCACGCCGAAAGAGAGAAGCATGTTGTTCGCGCTCACCGCGACGCCGCCGACGGAGTAATAATTGTGCCCCTGGGCCATCTCGTTGACGTTGAGGAGGACCTCCTCGGCGCCCTCGAGACTGCCTTTTTTCCGGCAATAGACGGGATAGTCCTTCCCCTCCTCGTTGCGCGAATAGTAATAGTAGCCCTCGGAGCGGTAGGGCACGGAGAGGTCGGTCTGCTTGATCCGGCCGACGATCTCGTTATAGAGCTTTTCCTGGAGGGCCTCGGTGGGCTTCAGCACGGCCAGGGTGTATTCGTTCTCGGCCTTGAGGTAGTCGAGGACCTTGGGATTTTCCCGCTCGTTGAGCCAGTAGTAATTATCGATCCGGGTGTGGCCGTGGATGGTCAATTCCTTGGGGATGATCTGGGCCATGGGCGGCTTGAGACCGCCCGCCGCCTTGCTGGCCGGCTTGCACGCGACCGCGGAGAGAGAGAACGCGGCGGCCAGGCCGAGGACGAGGAAAAGAGAGGTCAGTTTGCCGACTGAACGTTCGGTGGTTTTCATGATGGCGGATGCCTCCTCCGGGGATTTCGGACCAGAGTGAGTTACCCTATCATCCGTGCCCGCCGAAGTCAATCGCGGCCCGGTATCCAGGACGGCCGGTTTGGATTAAAATAGGTTTGTGGAACTCCCCATCGACGGCGTCCTCGACCTCCATGCATTCAGCCCCAAGGACATCAAGGACCTGGTGCCCGAATACATCGAGGAATGCCTGCGCCGGGGGATCACGGAGCTGCGCATCATCCACGGCAAGGGCAGCGGGACGCTCAAAGGCATCGTCCATGGCCTTCTCGAAAAAGACCCCCACGTCGAGAGTTTCAAGGACGCCGGAATGGGCGGCGGCGGCTGGGGCGCCACCGAAGTGCGGCTCCGGACCCCGCGGTAAGCTTTCCTATAGCTCGAAGCGGTAGGAGAACTTGACCATGAAGATGTTCGCGCCGGGGGCCTGGAAGAGGTCGCCCATGTCCCGCCAGAGCTCGAAGTCGCCGGGATGGGAGTAGTCGGCACGCCTCTGCGTCCAGACGAAATAGAGCATCGACCCCGGCCTATACTCCCAGCGCAGGACGACCGTGCCGCGCAGGGACTTGAGATTGAAGTCGGGGTCGCGGAAGGTGAACGAAGCCGCCGGCCCCCCCGCCCCGTCCGGATCGACCGTGTAGATACCGTCCGCATAGGCGATCGTCGAATCCCCGTCTCCGTAGTAATCGAAGTCGAAGGTCCGGGCGGCGTGGAGCTCCTTGAAGGCGTAGAAATCGCCCGTCCCGATATAGGGCTGGAGATAGGCCTGGAGACTCAGCCGCGGCGTGAAGGTCCAGTTGACGCGGATCTCGATGGGCAGTGTTTTCTGGTCGATGTCGGAGAGCACGTAGCGGACACCGTAGGTCGAGACCTTAAGGGGGTCGACGACACTTCGGACCCACTGGCCCTCGGCGTAGCGGAAAGAATAGCTCGGGCCGACCGATAGGCTGAAGTTGGGGCTCGGCTTCCAGGTCAAACCGCCGCCGAACGAAATGGTATAGCCGCCGGTCGGGTGCCAACGGTACATGCCCGTGAAGCGGACGATGAGGGACTTTCGGTCGTCGCTCGCCAGGTTGAAGTTCGCCGTGGCGCCCTCGGGGTAAAACGCCATCGGACCGCCCCGTGTCAGGTAATGGCTGTTCTTGCAGGGCTCGTAATCGAGGTGGAGCGCCGCCGTCCAGTAGTTGAGGAACTGGCCCTTGCCGTCGAGGTAGATGTATTCGCCTACGCGGTTCCAACCGAAGTCGTAGTTCCGGTAATAAGAAGTCGTGACCGTCCAGGTGCGGAAGAGCTGGCCCGGATGGAGGGCCCGGTAGCCCGCCTCGACGTGGCCGTTGAAGACGTCGCCGCGGTTGTGGTAGCCCAGGTCGTTGGTCTCGAAGCCGGGCGACATGGCCCCCAGGGCCGCGTTGAAGACGACATTCCCTTTCTGCTTGTTGATGTAGAGCCGGCCGGCCCAGCCGGAGAGCGACGTGGCGTTCTCGTCGACTGCGACCCAGTCGGCGTCGGGACGCTGGAAGTAATGGAGGGAGGAGAGCTGGAGGTCGGTGATGGCTTGGGTGCTGCCGCGGACCGTCGAGAGGCCGGCCCAACCGGCCAGGGCCCAACCCCTGTCCTTATCGAGAAACGTCCAGCCGTCGACGCCCAGGGCGAGGGCGCTTCGGCCGAGGGACGCTTCGAGCTCTCCCCCGCGGAGGTCACGCAGGACCGAAGTGGCGATAAAGCCGAGGCCGTTCCGGCCCGCATCGAATTCCTTCAGGCCGCGAACGACGCCGTAGTGGCTGAACGGCTCGACCTCGGTCTGTGAGCGCACGCCCTCATCGTCGATCCGGGCGAATTCCCGCTCGGTCAGCGCGCTGACCACGCCCAAGTTGAAATCGCGGCCGATCTTGCCGGTCACCTTGGCCGCGGAGAGGATCGTCGTCCAATCGGGCATATCGGAGAACCCGGGCCCCGTAGGGCTTCCCTGAGGAGAGCGCCCGATGCGGCGGCTGTAGAAAAAGTCGGGGTCGGACCAACCGAACGACCGGTAGACGTTGGGACCGCCCCGGCCGAAATTGAATATGCTCGACCCCTCGATGAAAAAGGGACGTTTCTCCCGGTAATAGGTCTCCTGGTCGCTGATGTTGATGACGGCCGGGTCGACCTCGACCTGGCCGAAGTCGGGGTTGACGGAGAGGTCGAGGGTCAGGTTGCTGCTCAAACCGCCCTTGAGGTCGAAGCCGGCACTCGCCGCGAGCTCTCGTCCGGTGCGGAACGGGTTGCCGGGTTCTTCGGGGCTGAACTTCGCCTGGGATACGGCGAAGGGCGAGATCTCGAGCCGCCGGCCGGCGGCGATGCCGACGAGACCGGTGAGTTCGGCGAAGCGGGAGACGAGCCCGCTCTCCTCCTTCGGCACCCAGGCGAAATGACTCTCTTCGTTCTTGCGTTTGATCACCCGCTGGAAATTGATGCCCCAGACATAGACGTCCTGCCTCTTGAATCGGAGCTGGTCGAAGGGGATGCGGATCTCGACCGCCCAACCGAGCTCATCGATCCGCGCGGCGCTCTCCCAGATGCCGTCCCAGGTCGAGTCGGTCTGCTCATCGTTGGAGAGCGTGCCGTCCTCGATCGAGCCGGAGGGATTGACGCCGAAGTAATACCCGCTCCGCCGATCGTGATAAGGATCGACGCCGACGTCGAACAAGTCCGACTCCACGGATTCATCGCGGCGGCCGAGCCGGCCGACGATCTTGGACGGTTCGGAGTCGGCCAGCCGAGCGGCGATATAGAGGTACTTATGGTCGAACGCGACCCAGACGGTCGTCGGCTCGGTCGCAGGTTGGCCGTCCTGGGGGTCCCGCTGGGTGAAACCGCCGTAGCCGGCCGTTTTCCAAACGCTTTCGGAAAGGACGCCGTCGATGGCGATCGGCTCGGCCGTTGGCACGGCCGCGATCGTCCGGGTGGTCCTCGGGTCAGCCTGTGTGTCTTGGGAAACGGCCCCTTCCGGAACGACCGGATCTTCACCGACCGCCCAGAGGGCGAAAGACGGCGCGAGGAACAGGGCTATCAGGATAAGCTGGATCGTACGTCGCATAATGAACAAGAGAGCTGATATATCAGCACGGCAGCCCCCCTGTCAAGGCAATCGACGTTCTATTTCGTTAAGGCGGGGTTGTTCGTCTTCTCCTCGCCGACCGGTGTCGTCTTTCCGTGCCCGGGGCAAACAAGAGTGTCATCAGGCAGCCCCAGAAGCTTGGCCCGGATGGCTTGGATCATTTTCTTGCGGCTCTCGCCCCGCTTCTTCGCGTTCTCGACTCCGATCGACCCGATGTGCCATTATCTTTGCCTTGAAAACGGCAGGGCTGGGACATTGCCCGCGGCCCATTTGTAAAGAAATTTTAAAATGCGGTTACCGGTTCCTCTCCGCTCGGGCTTTGGAGACGATGTCCTTGACGTCCCGCATCAAGGAGCGCGAAGTCCATCAGTATGTGTACCTCAGGAGATAGTTCTCGCCCCGGGCCAGGACCGCCGCGGAATTTTTTTCCACGGTCAGGGGGACGATCGCACGGGGGCCGCCCGTTCCAAAATCGAGCCTTTCCGCCGGCAGCTTGGACAGGTTCGTCACGAGGCATCCCTTATCCGGATCATAGGGGCGGAACTCGCCCCACCTCTCTTCGTCGATCATCCGCTCGAGCCCGGTGAGATAACCGATATACCCCTCCCGCGACACTCGAGGCATCGACCTTCTGACCCGGGCGGCCATTTCCTTCACGGACAGATCGGCCCATCCTTCCTGACCGAGCTCCAGGCCATGGAGCATGATGGCGTTACCGAAAAAGCGCCGGCCGTAATCCTTGATCCGGCCGCGGACGTCGATCGGTATCGTCAAACGGAATCCCGTTCCCGAAGTCCCGCCGCGGATCCCCGCCAATTTCTTTACGACCATGGCCGAAAGGACGTCGTTGGAAGACACCCTGAGGTTGTTGTCGACCGCGGCCTCCCTGACCAGGGCTTGGATTTCGCGTTTGGGAATTTCCACGGTCTCGATGGTCAACCGGTCCCCCGGGACGGCAGGCCCCGGCCCCTCGGCCCGAAGACAGAATTCCTTGAGTCCCGTCCGGCGGTGATCGGGCCTGAACAGGGCCTTGATGAACGGCGCGCTGAATGGGAAGAAAGCCGCCCGCGTGAGAGCGGCCAGGGCCGACAGGAAAAGAAAGTAGCTGTAGCCGTCCCCGGCCACGTGGTTCATCTTGGGGACGAGGACGAGGCCGTTCGTGAACCGGGTCGCCTTCAGGAAAAAGAGTTTCTTCATCTCTTTCTGCCCGAAACGGGCGATGACGTCCCGGCCCGGGCCTTCCGTATCCGCCGGGTCGAGAGCGCGCCCGACGGATTCCTCGTCGAAGAAATCCTCTTCCCGGTAGCGTTCGAAAGAGAGGACGCCGTCATCATATTCGCCGAAGACGGGCCAGAAGACCGGGGCCAGTTTCCGCAACGCCCGGCGCATCCTCTTCGTGGAGAACCCGTCTTGGTAGACAAGCAGCAGCTCGATCGGATAGCTGCCGTTCGCGAACAGCGCGTCGACTTGCGATATGGAGACCTTTTTCATGCCCATCCCCCCTGCGCCGTGCCGTTCGGCATCTCGATCTCCATCTTATTTCTCGACTCCCCGGCGGTCCGTCCGGACGAGCTCGACCTCGACGCCCTTCGCGGCGACCTCGAGCTCGGCGCGCCAGGGATAGTCCCAGTCGCCCGTTAGGAGCATTGGCACCGGCCGGCCATCCTGGAGAAGGTCGTAGGCCGTATGGGCGGGAAGCGACAGCCGCAAGACCGTATGATGGACGTCCGCCGTGCGGTTCTCGACGGTGAAGGCGATCTTGTCGAGGCTCTTGTCCATGACGATCCGACCGTCGGCCGCGAATCCGTCGCGCCCGAGCTCGAGCTTGAGCCGGCGGATGTCCTCGGGAAACGGCAGGGCCGCGTCGGGGATGACGACATGAAGCCGCCGCCGCAGGCCGTCGCGTGGATCGATCTCGAGTTCCCCTCCCCTCTCCGTCATCGCGCCGCCGTAGGCGAACCAGCC
>Ga0268276_1001628_pt1 | contig 21390 bp, 19 predicted proteins | sample saktaG_4_FD_190145 | JGI IMG/M metagenome (GOLD analysis project Ga0268276, IMG submission 190145) | Saline water microbial communities from Sakinaw Lake, British Columbia, Canada - sak_2010_1_5_45m | ecosystem: Environmental > Aquatic > Non-marine Saline and Alkaline > Saline ... | reverse complement strand
AACGAGTAGAGAGCATTCCCATCGTCCACCGCTCTCGTCGCCCGCTATCGTGAGCCGAAACGCTCAGTCCTCATACATGCTGAGATTACTCATAGGTTGGACTGAACTGAACCCCGTGAACGGCTACCAAAAATGATAGCCCAAGCGCGGAGAAGAAGCAAGTGGATTTTTTAATTATTTTTGACCCCTTATTTTCGCACTCGTCGGCCCGATCATTGACGACGAAGATTGCGACAAGGATCGTGACAACGATAGAGACAACGATTGTGACAACGCGCGAATCCTGTTCATCGTGTGTCGAAAAATCAGCAGGTTTGTGCTCAAATTCCGACTCGATGCGCGGTTTATTTGAAATCAGAAATCAGGAAATCAGGAAGGGAAATCAACACGCGCTGGCCACACCCTTCAACCCTTCTGCAGGTGTTTTCGTTTCGAAAGAAAGGCGCACAGGCGAGCGGCGGCCCTGCAGGGTTTTCCTGATTTCCTGATTTCAAATTGAAATATTGCGTGCTGTTCAACGAAGCGCACATTGGACTCAGGGGTCGACTCGGACCCATTACGACCGAGTTCCAGCAATTCTGAGTTTGATCGCATCCGACCAGCCGAGATCGAAATCGCTATCGGTATCGGGGTCGAATCCCCCCGTTTTCTTCCATTTCGATCGCGATAGCGATTTGGATCCCGATAGCGGCGGCCATAATTAGAGCCTGTCCGAAAAGGGTTCAAGCCTCCTGAACGCTGGATTTCATAAGCTTTGTCGTGAGCTTTGTCGCGAGCTTTGTCGAATTCTTCTTCTTTCACCTTCCTTTTACGACAAAGCTCGCGACAAAGCTCGCGACAAAGGGCGGCGGAGCCGCTGTTTCCAGCCTCCCAACGCCTCCCAACCTTTTCGGACTGCCTCTAGATTGCGCCTCCCAATCGTCATCCGTTCTCGTAAACGACAAAGTGTGCGACGACGTGTGGGACGACGTGTGGGAGCTAGATGTCATCCCTGACCGCCTTTGAGAGTTGTCTGAGCATGCCGCAACCCGCCGGGGCAGATCGTCCAGCAGTGTCTTGCGCATGGACGCGAACGGCATGCCTTTCTGGTAGACGTTCAGTCTCTCGTGGCCAACGTGCTCTGCCATACCTGCTGCTTCTATCCATGCCACGCCACACTTCGTCGCTTTCTTCGTCCCACGCATTGTCGTCTACGCTTCGTCGCAAGACTTTGTCGAGGCTGATGGGAGGCCCGTCCCGAATGGCGCTAAGTTAAGCGGTTCTGATAGACGAACCTTTGTCGCGAGCTTTGTCGCGAGCTTTGTCGAACCCTCTATGGGCGAACCGGTTGCGATTCGACAAAGCTCGCGACAAAGCTCGCGACAAAGAGGGTGGAAAGGCTTAACTTAGCGCCATTCAGGCCCGTCCCTAATCCGCCCCCGGCCCCTTGACCACGGTCTCGATCACCCATCTGCTCAGATTGCGCGTCTTGCGGCTGAAGGCCGCGCCGATCACGGTGACGCGGCGGCCATCGGCCAGGAACGGATCGAAGTAGCGTTTCTCGAAAATCTGGCGCAGGGCCTGTTTCGCCGAGCCCCTGAGCTTGAACTCGAATAGAAAGATATCGGTCTTCGTCTTCACCACCGCATCGATGCGGCCGATGCTGGTGCGCGCTTCGGCCTCGATCCGCGCGCCAATGAGGGTGAAGACCGTGAAGAAGATGGTCTGGTAGTACTTCTCGTTCGCGATCGCGATGTCGCAGGGGATCTTTTCGAAGAACACTTTCAGCGTTTCGAGCATCTCGTCCACGCGCCCCTCGTTCAACGCGGCGACCATCCGCTGCAGGGCCCCGGTGAGGTCTTCGCCGGGCAGGCGGCTGAATCCCTGCGCCAGCCAGCGGCTGAACGATTCCTCGATCTCGTAGTTCGGATACCCGAGCCGGAAGACCCGACTCCGACCGGTCGTCTCCGCGGACTTGATCGTCAGATAGCCCGTCTGCACCAGAAGGGGAAGCGGGGCGAGATCGACCGGGTCGTAGGTCGAGAAGTCCGTCTCGGCCGCGGTCAGATCGTCGAACTTCACCGGCGAGCGCCGTAGCAGGTCCACCAGGAACGTCGGCGTGCCGGTCTCGAACCAGTAGTTCTTGAACTTCAACTCCTGAAAGCATTTCATCACCGAGACGGGGTTGTAGACCGTCTCGGCGGTCTCCTCGAATCGGTAACCGTTGTACCAGTCGCGCAGTTCGGCGAGGGTCTCCTCGCGGGATTTGCCCAACTCACCGGCCAGCGCGGCGATGTAGTCCGGAAAGTTCGCTTCCAGTTCGCCCTGCGTATAACCCAGCAGCGTAGCCGCCGAACGGTTCATGGTCAGGTCGGTCAGGTTGTTCAGGTCGGAGAAGATCGAGACCTTGGAGAACTTGCTCACGCCGGTGATGAGCACAAAGCGCTGGGAGGCCTCCGTGCTCTTGATCACCCCGTAGAAGGCTTTGAGGACGGTCTGGATCTCCCGCACGCCGGGTTGACCAAGCTGACCGAGCAGCGGCTTGTCGTATTCGTCCACGAGAATGACGACCTTGCCGTCGCGCGCGGCGAGTCCATCAATCAATTCGCGGAAACGCGGGCCCTCCCCCTGCCGCGTCAGCGACACGCCGTTCGCGGCAGCCTGATCGTCGAGCAGGTAGGTCAACATACGCCGCAACTCGTCCGCCGAGCCGGCCTGACAACTTCCCATATCCAGGTGAATCACCGGGTACGGCTTCCAGTTGTAGTCGGTTTTGGCGATGGCCAGGCCATCGAACAGCTCGCGCCGGCCCTGAAAGATCGCCTTGAGCGTGCTCACCAGCAGCGATTTGCCGAACCGGCGCGGGCGGGCGAGGAAATACTGCGCGAACGCGGGCCGGAGCAGATCGAGAATGCCGGCCGTCTTGTCCACATACAAAAACCCGCCCTCGACGAGTTTGCTGAACGTGTACACGCTGGTGGTCAACGGTTTCATGGCAAGTATTATACCACGGAGGGCGGAGGAAAAGCAACGCCGTGCGTAATGGATCAGTTATGGGGGGTGCGAAGAGAGAGAGAGTGTGTGGGTGAGTGAGTGTGTGGGTGTGTGGGTGTGTGGGTGAGTGAGTGTGTGGGTGAGTGAGTGTGTGGGTGGGTGTGTGGGTGTGTGGGTGTGTGGGTGGGTGCGCAGCAGGTGGGGCAGCGGCGTTCTCGCCGCGCCGCAGGCAAATGATAAATGGCAAACGGTGGCGGCGCGCAGCGCTTTTCCCGCAGCCTTCGGCGCGGCGGGGACGCCGCAGCCCTACCTGCGGATGTTCGATGTCGGCGTCAGCCTGGAGCAGGCCTGCCCTCAGGCCGGCAGGACTATGGGATTGCCAACGGCCGGGGTGAGGGCACCCCGGCTCCAGGCCAGACGGCCTGCGACGAGCGCAGGCCCTACGCGCCAGTGTCTCCGTTGGATGTTGGGCGTTGGATGTTGAATGTTGGATGTTTCTCACCCATTCACCTTCGGCGCGGCGGGGACGCCGCAGCCCTACCGATTGCTGCGCGCCCGCACCGATAACCGATAACCCTTAAAACCGGAAGTTGAAACCACAAAGATCGCAAAGAGCACAAAGAGAGAAGGATTTACAGAGAATACATCCGGCACCAAATGGTGCCCCCTATGCACTAATCCTAACATTCTTTCTCTGTGTTCCTTGTGTTCTTTGTGGTGAATTATCTGCCGTTTTCAGGATAACTTCCGCCACGCCGTCAGCCAATGGAAAGGCGCCGCGCACGAGGGCGACGGCGTCCCCGCCGCGCCGCAGGATTTTGGAAAGGAACCTGAAGGCGCTTGCAAAACCGCCGGTTTGCCAGAACCTCGCCAGGGACAGCCCTTCCCGCATTTCTCTTTCCTGATTTTCTGACATGGATCACAAAGCGCCGGCCCTACGGAACGAATGGCAAGAAACAAAAGTGTCGCGCGCCTGTCGGCCACCCGCCCCCGACACGCGACACTCTGTTTCCTTGGATAACCGAGAACCGCACACCGACAACCGGTTCTCCCCCTCCCCCCTACCGACATAGGTGTTAAGCTAAGATGCCTTTGCTGGTTTCTTAACGGTTTATTGCTCAATGGGTTATAACCATGAGAACAACATCCAACATCCAACACCCAACGCCCAATGGCGGAACTGTCAATCATCCCTTGGAATTTGGGCGTTGGGTGTTGGGCGTTTTCAGTGGGGCCTCTGGCGCGGTGCCGCCAGATGGATCAAAATGAGAATGGCTGTGATTTCCAACTACTCCCGTGAATCGGTTTATGATATGCTGGGCGGCAACCAGGAGGATACCATGTTATCACGAAACGTTGTGGGTGCAGTCATGCTGGCGTTCGGGCTTTCGGCCCAGGCGCAATCGTCATCGGTTTATCTGGTCAAGATAACGGACATGGCGAAAGTGGATGCGTATGAGGTGATGTCGCGTGAGGAGGTGAGCGCGCTGCAGAAGGCGATCGGCGAGGAGAGCCGTATCTTCACGGCCGCGATGTCTGCTGCCAAAAAGGGATGGAGCGAAGACGAACTGACCAAGGGAACGACGTTTCCCGCAGCCGCGTTCAACCTCCGGAAGATGCAACAGCAGGGACCTTTCTCCCAGGAACAGGCCCTGAAGAAGAAGGAAAAAGCCCTCGAACGGGAAGCGGCTTCCTTGGAGCGGGAGATGGAGCGGAACAAGAAGAAAGGGTCGAAGACGGATGCGGCCAAAGAGGCTTTGCGGGAGATGTCGATACGTAATGCCTATGACCTCTTGCTGACGAAGATGAATGAATTGCTCAAGCGCGACGTGCCCCGAAACGGATTCTGATGCTGACGACCGGAGTGACGGGGCGGAATGGGGTGGAGTGCGCGATGGCCTTTCGAATAGCGGCATGGTCTCTGAAACGGCGTAACCGGGCGGTGGAGGCCTTTTTGAACCGTCCGGCGTTTGACAGTCGGGCCGAGACGGCCGCCGCGGAGGTGCTGGCGGCGATCCGGCGCGAGGGCGAATCCGCCATTCTGGCGGCCGCAAAGCGATTTCAGGGCGGGGTTGATCTGACCGGCCGGACGTTGCGCGTCACGGCGGGTGAGCTTCGCAAGGCCCTGCGGGGCGTTCCGCCCGCTGCGGTGCAGGCGGTCTGCGAGGCGCACGCCCGCGTGACGGCGTTCGCCCGTGCCGGTCTGCGCCGGCCGTGGACGATGCGGACGCCCCGGGGCGGCGTCCTCGGTGAGCAGTACGCGCCGCTCGACCGGGTCGGCGTCTATATCCCGGGAGGCACGGCGCCGCTGGCGTCGACGGCGGTGATGACCGCGACGCTGGCCCAGGTGGCGGGTGTTCCTGAAATTGTCGCCTGCACGCCGTGCGCGCCCGACGGCGCGGTCAATCCGGTGTTGCTGTTCGCGCTGACGCTCTCGGGCGCAACGGAGATTTACCGGGTTGGTGGCATCCAGGCAATCGGACTGATGGCGTATGGGACGCGGCGGGTGAGGCCGGTTCAAAAAATCGTCGGTCCTGGCAATGCCTATGTCACCGCGGCCAAGCGCCAGGTGTACGGCACGGTGGCCATCGACCTGGTGGCCGGGCCGAGCGAGATCGCGATTCTGGCTGACGCGTCAGCCAGGGCCTCATGGGTGGCGGCGGATCTGCTGTCGCAGGCTGAGCACGGCAGCGGACTGGAAAAGGCCTTGCTGGTGACGGACAGCGCGAAACTGGCGCGTGCGGTGGCGGCCGAGTTTTCGCGCCAGACGGCCTTGTTGCCGCGGCGGGAAGCGGTTGAGGCGGTGCTGCACAACGGCGGGTTGCTGGCGGTGGTCGTGCCCGATCTCGACCAGGGGATGGAATTGTGCAACCGGTTCGCGCCCGAGCATTTCGAACTGATGACGGCGGACGCTCCGGCGCGCGTCAAGGCGGTGCGGGCGGCGGGTGCGGTGTTTGTCGGCGGGTGGACCCCGGAGTCAGTGGGTGATTTCATCGCCGGCCCGAGCCATGTGCTGCCGACCGGCGGCGCCGCGCGGATGTTTTCGGGTCTGACGGCGGACGATTTCCGCAGGCGGACCAGTCTGGTGCGGTTTACCCGGCGTGACCTGGTCGACACGCGGGCGGCGATCGAAACCTTCGGCGCTGTGGAGGGGCTCGACGCCCATGCGCGGGCGGCGGCTGTCAGGTTTGGCAAGAGGTGAGGAGCTTGCGAATGAACCGATACGTGACACAAGCGGTGCAGACACTGGAGGCCTATACGCCGGGCCAGCAGCCCAAGACCGTGGGCATCGTCAAACTCAATACCAATGAAAACCCCTATCCGCCGAGTCCGGCGGTAGGCAACGTGCTGGCGGCCTTTGATCCGGCCCGTTTGCGTCTCTATCCCGACCCGCTGTCGGTCAAGACGCGCGCGCGAATTGCCTCCATTCACGGCTGTTCGCCGCAGCAGGTGTTTGTCGGCAACGGGTCGGACGAGATTCTGGCGTTGTGTACGCGGGCGTTTGTCGAGGACACCGGTTCGATCGGTTATTTCGAGCCATCCTACTCGCTTTATCCCGTATTGGCGGCTATCCGCAAGGCGGACAAGCGGCCGGTCGGGCTGACCGACGATTTCCGCTGGCAGATGCCGGCGCGGTATCAGGCCTCGCTGTTTTTTCTGACCAACCCCAACGCGCCGACGAGCCTGTTGTTCGATTTCGCGACCGTGGGGGCTTTTTGCAAGCGGTTTGACGGGGTGGTGCTCATTGACGAGGCGTATGCCGATTTCGCACGGTGCACCTGCATGGAGCTGGCGTTGCGTCCGGGGAATGCCAACACGCTGGTGATGCGGACGTTATCCAAGGCGTTTTCGTTGGCCGGTCTGCGGTTCGGATATGTCGTCGGTCCCGAGGCCCTGATCACCGCGCTGACCAAGATCAAGGACTCCTACAACATGGACGTGCTGTCTCAGGTGGTCGGGTTGGCGGCTTTGAATGACCTGGGGCACATGCAGGCGAACGTGCGCCGCATCCAGGAGACCCGCGCGCGTCTGACGATCGAACTGAGGCGGCGGGAGTGGACGGTGCTCGATTCCGAGACCAACTTTCTTTTTGCGCGTCCGCCGCATGACAACGCGGCCGAACGATTTGAACTGTTGCGCGACGCCGGCATCTATGTCCGTTATTTCCCGGGACCCCGTACGGGCGCCCACCTGCGCATCACCGTCGGAACGGACGAACAGGTCGATGCCTTTCTGAAACAGATTTCAAACTAGCATTCCGCGTGGATGAGTCCTCATGCAACAACCCCGGACAACCGAAACCCTGAACCAGCGCAACCCGTCCTTTGATAACCGGCTGCGTCCGGCGCGGTTTGAAGATTTTGTGGGACAGGAGCGGGTGCGTGAGCGGCTGTTGCTGGCCGTCGAGGCGGCCAAGCGCCGCGGCGAGTCTCTCGACCATGTGATGCTCTCGGGGCCGCCGGGGCTGGGCAAGACGACGCTGGCCTTCATCCTGGGCGAAGCCATGGGGGTGCATGTAAAGGCCACATCGGGTCCCGTGATCGACAAACCGGGTGATCTTGCCGGATTGCTCACCTCGCTCGAACCGGGCGATATCCTTTTCATCGACGAGATCCACCGGATGCAGCGCGCGGTCGAGGAGTACCTCTACTCGGCGATGGAGGACTTCGTGATCGACATCATGATCGATCAGGGACCCAACGCCCGGTCGGTACGGCTGGATCTTCCCCGGTTCACGCTCGTGGGTGCGACCACCCGAAGCGGTCTGATCTCGGCGCCGCTCCGGTCCCGGTTCGGCATCGCCAACCGGCTTGACTATTATCCGGTTGAGACGCTGCAGGAAATCATCACCCGATCGGCCGCGCGCCTCGACGTGGCGATTGACCACGACGGCGCACGGGAAATCGCCTCGCGCGCTCGCGGGACTCCCCGCATCGCCAATAACCTCCTGCGCCGGGTGCGTGATTACGCCGAGGTCCGCGCCGACAGCTTCATCACCCGCGAGGTCGCGGCCGCGGCGCTGGCGATGCTGGAGATCGATCCCCACGGATTGGACGAGATGGACAAGCGGTTGCTGGAGGCGTTGGTGGTGAAATTCGGCGGCGGCCCCGTCGGTCTGACCAATCTGGCGGTTGCGGTGGGGGAGGAGCCCGACACGATCGAAGAGGTCTATGAACCCTACTTGATCCAGGAGGGGTACCTGGAACGCACGCTCCGGGGCCGGATGGCGACAGACCTCTGTTACGCGCGCCTGGGGCTGAGCACGGAAAAGCGCCGCTAGTACATGAAGGCGTTGGCGCCGTACATCTGCTGGTAGATCACGTAGATCAGGACTCCGATCGCGATGATCGATATCGAAGCCGCAACAATAAAGAACGGATGACAGGTGTCGACGATCAGACGCGGGGGCTCATCCGCCTGAATCGCGGTCATGGTGACAGCGCCCTCGGATTCAGCGGAGGCGGATGTCGCGGTGGAGACCGAACCGGGGCGCTTGACACGGATGGTCCGCTTTTGCGTCAACGGCACGGACGTGGCGGCTGCGGAAACCAGCGGAACCCCGGACTCGGCCAGCCTGGATGTTTTCTTTGAAGACGGAAGCCCCGGGATGTGTGCGGTGTAACGCGATTTGGGCATGGAGGAGGGCGTGCCCGGAAGAACGGCAGGGACTCTCAAGGTCGGCATTTCAGCCGGGCGTTTCAGCCGGATCGTTTTGGGCGGGGCATCCATGTCGGCGTAGGTCGTGGCAGCAGGTGCAGACGTGTCCACAGCGCCGGCACTGATAGCCGACTCCAACGAAATACGGGATGTTTTCGACTTGGACGCCTGGATTTGCGGATCGGACGGCGGTTTGGGCCCCGGGGGCAACGGATTGGAACCCGGCCGGGGCGGGTTTCCCGAAGATCCGGGGGCGGTCGGGCGAAGCACACGGATGGTCTTTAAAGGCGTTACGCCTGCAGGGAGCGCTCCGGGATCCGGAGTCTCGTGCGAAGCGGAGGGGGCTTCCGATATGTCGGTGTTGTCGACAGTGGAATCGGTCTTGGGGAACGGCGACTCTTTCGGGGGTGGAGTCGGGATGGGTGTCTCTTCCAGCTCTGCCATGGGATGCCTCCAGTTACGATGACGGTCAAACCGCCATTACTTCCGCTTCCTTGTTTTTGAGATCTTTGTCAATCTGACCGATGTGGGCGTCGGTCGATTTTTGGATTTCGACGAGTCCGGCGTCGCGGTCATCCTCGGTGACGTCGCCGTTCTTTTGAAGTCCTTTGACCGCATCATTGGCGTCACGTCGGACGTTGCGGATGGCGACACGGGTTTCTTCCGACAACCGCTTGGCCACCTTGACGATCTCCTTGCGGCGTTCTTCGCTCAACTCGGGAATCGGCACCCGTATGACGCGGCCGTCGTTGCGGGGCGTGACGCCGATGTTGGCCGCCAGGATTGCCTTTTCGATGTCGGCCAGTGCGGTGGGGTCGTAAGCATTGATCACGATCAGGCGGGGTTCGGGCGCCGAGATGCCGGCAATGTCGCGCAGTCGGGTCGGCACACCGTAATACGGCACCTGTACATTCTCCACCAAGGCCGGAGAGGCCTTTCCGGTGCGGAGTCCGGTAAACTGCTCTTTCAACATCTTGACGGTGTTGTCCATCTTCTCTTCCGCGTCCAAAAGCACATCATCCACGGTTTTCATCTCACATACTCCTCATGGTACGGATCTATTCTCCCGGGGCATCTGTCACCAGCGTACCGATCTGCGCGCCGCAGACAATCTGTTCCAAGGCCTGCTTGTCAAAAAAGTTGAACACTATGATGGGGATTTTGTTGTCCATGCACAAGGCAAAAGCGGCGGAATCCATAATCCGCAGCCGCTCCCGGAGCGCGACCTGGTAGGACACCGTCTCGTAACGGACGGCGTCCGGGTTTGTGTGGGGGTCGGAGGAATAGATCCCGTCGACCTTGGTTGCCTTGAGCAACACGTCGGCGCCGACTTCGTTTGCCCGGAGTGCGGCGGCGGTATCGGTGCTGAAGTAAGGGTTGCCTGTTCCACCCGCAAAAATGACCACCCGCCCCTTTTCCAGATGGCGGACGGCCCGTCGCTGGATGAAGGGTTCGGCCACCTGGGGCATGTCGATCGAGGTTTGCAACCGGGATTCCATTCCCATGTGTTCGATGGCATCCTGTAAGGCGAGGCCGTTGATGATGGTCGCGAGCATGCCCATGTAGTCGCCCGTCGTCCGGGCGAGGCCTCTGGCTTCACCGGTGGCGCCTCGGAAAATGTTGCCACCGCCAAGCACCACGGCGACCTGAACGCCCAGTTCGGAGATCCTCCGAATACGCTGGGCGACATCCGCGATAACCGCAGGGGCGATGCACTCGCCCGTGGCGGCGTTGCCCAGCACCTCGCCGCTGAGCTTCAACAAAATCCGGTTATAACGAATCTCAGGTTTTTGCTCCGTAGCCAAAAAACACCTCGGTGCTTGTTTTAACGTGCAGTCATAGTAACGGAAAAAGGCCTGCAGGACAATACGAAAAAAGAACGTCTGCAACATTGACAGCCCGATGTCGATTTGATACATTCTGCGCCTTCGTTGTCACGGCAGTAGTAGAGTCAGGAATCACACATGGCCATTCATCAGCAAGCAACACGCGCAAAACCGAAAGCAAAGCCCCCCGCGTCTGATTCAGCGAAAAAAAAAGGGGGCGTGGCGTCTGGGGCTCGGAAAGTGGCTGGCGGGAAGCGTGATGCCGTTCGGTCCGGCAAACACACCCGACCGTCGGCGGCACCCCCGAAAAAACCCGCCGTGGCACCCTTGGCTCGGAAGAAGCCGGTTGCTTCGCGCGCGGTCATGCGCGGCGGCAAGGCGTCGGCGGCATCCGCTCGCGTGCCAGTGAAGTCCGCCGTCCGGCCAGTTGCCGCTCCTGTTACGCACGTCTCCACCAAGACGAGTCACCACGGGACCGTCAAATTTTCAAAGAAAGATATGGAGGGATTTCGCAAGGAACTGATCATTCTGTACGAAGACCTGACCGGACAAATCGGAAAAATGCGGAAGAGCGCCCTCACGCGTGACGACGAGGTAAATCTGGAGGAGGATGGGTCGGATGCCTTTGACCGGCTGTTTACCCTGGAACGGGCCGGTACCGAGCAGGAGACCATCAATCAGGTCGTGAATGCGCTGCGTGCGATCCGTGATGGCGCCTACGGTTTGTGCGACGCATGCGGGTGCCTGATCGAAAAGGCCCGACTTCAGGCGCTGCCGTTTGTGAAGAAGTGCGTGGCCTGTCAATCGGAGGTCGAACGGCACCGCGCGCACGGCAACACGGTCTCGCGCAGGATGATTCCATGATCGCCCGCGCGCTAGCCGTCACGGGGCTGATTATCGCGTCTGATCAGTGGACCAAGTTATGCATCCTGCGCGCGTTTCCTGTCGTGGGCGACGGTTTTGTGCTGATTCCGGGTGTCTTGGACATTCGCCATGTGCAGAATTCGGGGGCGGCCTGGGGCATGCTCCAAGGCCGGCACGTGCTGCTGATCGTCTGTGCGGCTGCCGCGCTGATCTGGATGACGGCCCAGATGAAGCGCACATTCCTCCCGCTGCGTTTCGGCTGGGTGATCTGGGGGCTTCTGACCGGCGGCATTATCGGCAACGTGATCGACCGGGTGTGGCGTGGGTTCGTCGTGGATTTCATAGACGTTCACGGTATCCATTTTCCCACATTCAACGTTGCCGATGCGGCTATTTCGCTGGGTGTCGTGGGCCTGATCCTGTCGCAATGGTTTCAGGAGCGGCAACAGAAACACGCGCTGACGGGGAGCCGGTGAGGCTGTTAAGCTATGAAGTTCAGGCTTCGCATCGTACGTTCCCGGCCGGGGACGCCTCACGCGACTCGCACGGATCTCGAGAACGCGGGGGATTCCCCGTTGCAACCGAAGCCCAGCAGCTTCCCGTGCGTTCGTTCTCTCAACCTGTCACCCGCGAGACGGTTTCTGTCGGCTGCGTGGGGCGAGTGTAGAAACCACGCGCGGGCCGTGTTCGTCTTGACGCCTGAGGAACGCCGGGTGGTCATGCTGGTGACGGCCCTGTTTATCCTCGGTTTGGCCGTCCGGCTGGTGCGGGGATGCGCCGCCGCGCCGCAGGAAACGTACCCCGGACGCGTTCCAGACACACCCCGAACGGAAGACACAGCCCCCCCGGGATTCCGTTGATGACGGGTGGCCGACAGGCGCAAGCGCGTGTCTTTCGGTGGCGATGCTCGTGATTACGGATAGAGCGTGATCGCGTGCACATACGACAGCTTGGCCAAGCGGTTTAGCACGGCCTTGAATGCCGGTTGACGTGTTGATCCGACGCACAGCACCCGCCGTGATCCGCAGATGCGCGCGCCCTGAGGGCTTTCATCAAACCGCACGCTCGGATCGATGCGCGCGACTTGCGAGCGGGACAGGGCGTTGTCGGGGATGCAAAACATATACGACAGCCCGCCGGCATCATCCGTGCCGCCATCTGTCGTGTCACGCAGTGCGCAAAGTTCCGGAGCAATCAGCAGAATCTCCGAGCGTACCGGGTGTTCCATGCAGCCTGCCGCCAGCCACGCACAGGCCGTTATGGCAACCCCGATCCGAAACTGCCTGCCGGTGCGCCCGGGTGCGGAAACGGGTGAACGTAAAGCCATAAAAGAGCTACTGATGGGGCTTCGCCTCATGCGCAATTCCAGCCAGACGCGCCTCGATCGCGGCGACTTTGGCCTTCAGGCGTTCGAGCTGACGCGGAACCGCCAGCGTGCTGACGAACGCCCGCTTTGATTGGGCCGGGGCACCCAGCACGAACTCGCCCGGGGGAACGTCTTTGGAGACGCCGGCTTGTGGCCCCACTTGCGAGCGGTCGCCAATGGTGATATGCCCGGCAATTCCCGCCTGCGCCCATACCATCACGCCGGACCCGATCTTTGAGCTTCCGGCCACGCCGACCTGCGCCACAATGCCGCTCATGTCGCCGATTTGCACGTTGTGGCCGATTTGGACCAGATTATCGATTTTGACGGCATTGCCGATCCGCGTGCGTCCGAAACGAGCCCGGTCGATCGTCGTGTTGGCGCCGATCTCCACGTTATCGCCCAACTCCACGATGCCCATTTGCGGAATCTTTTCAACCCGGAGGGACGCATCCGGCCCCTGTTCCACGGCATACCCATATCCGTCACTGCCGATGCGCACCCCACTGTGCAAGATTACGCGATCACCGATCAAGCACCCTTCCCGGACCGTCACCTGGGGGTACAACAGACCGTCACACCCGATACGGGCGTTTGAACCAATCCAGCACTGGGCTTCGATCCGCGTGCGGTCGCCGATGACCGCCTGATCCTCGATCACCACATACGGGCCGATGAAGACGTCCTGGCCCAGGCGGACACCCTCGCCCAGCACGGCGGTCGGATGGATGCCGGGCTGGCGTGTCACGGGCTTCGGACAGAACAGGGCCGCCAGTGCGGCGAAGGCCTTGTCGGGATTGTCAACACGGATCAGGGCGCGGCACGACCAGGTGCCCGTCCATGCCGTTTCGACCAGAACGGCCGAGGCACGCACGTGGGGCATCAGGTGCTCGTAACGGAGATTTGCCAGGAACGACACATCTCCCGGACGCGCGTCATCGAGCGACGACAAGGCGACAATCCGCTCGGTCGCATCTCCTTCGACAGAGCCTTTGAGCGAGGCGGCAAGTTGGGCGACTGTCCGAGTCATGGCGCGCGCTCCATTTTCACGAGATTTCCACACACGCGACTCATGGGGCGGCCTTAGGCGCCGCGGCGGCGGGTGCCTTAGGCGCTGGGGCGGCGGGTGCTTCAGGCGCCGGGGCGGCGGCGGGTGCTTCTTCAGGCGCCGCATCCGGCGATGCGTCAACCGGTACAACCGCGGCCGGATCCACGCCCAACGCCCGCAGAACGTCGGCCGTGATGTCCAGCGTGGCGTCATGATAGAGCACCGGCGCCGTCGGCAACACAAGCGTGATCTGTTTCTCGTCGGCGATCTTCTTCACGACCGAGCGGATGTCGTCGGTCGTCCGCTTCAACAGCATCCGCTCGCGCTCGTTCAACTGCATCCGGTGGAGGTCTTCCAACTGCTTCAACTCGTCGCTTGCAATTTTCGCCTCGTCATATTTCTTCTTGGCATCGACCTCGGCCTTTTTGCGCGCCGTCTCGCTGAGAACCGGGCTCTGGACCTCCTGGGCGGCATCCTCAAAGGCCTTGACCGCCTTGCTGACCTTGGCGGCTTTGGCGTCACCCTCAGCCTTGAGGGTGTTGTAGGTGTCTTCAATCGCCTTGCGATCACCGGCCGTGTTCGGATGCAGTCTGACAATCCGCTCGAAATCAACCACCGCGACCTGCGCCGCAGCCGAACACACGCCGAGACACGCGGCGATCCCCAGAATCTGTGCACATTTCATCTGCTTCATAAAGCCTCCCTTGTCGGCTGTGCCGATCTGTTGCCTATTCAAATCCAATCCAGAAGATAAACGCCTGCTTCTCGGTGTTGTCGGGTTCAATGATCGGCCATGCATAGTCCACGCGGATCGGAAAACCGGGGATGTCGATCCGCAGGCCCATGCCCATGCTCGCGGCGAATTCCGACAGGTCGGGCGAGAAGGCGTCGGCATCCAGGCTGCCCGCGTCGACAAACGTAGCGAACCGCAGCGCCTTGAAAACCGGGATGGTGTACTCCGCCGACGCGCAGGCGAGTGTCTTCCCGCCGACGGGGTACCAGGTGTCGCCGTCCGCGCTCACCTTCGGTCCCACGCTGCGGTAGTCAAAGCCGCGGACGGTCCGGCCGCCGCCGAGGAAGAGTCGCTCGTTGATCGGCACCTCGTCATCGCCGTAGGCGTCAACGGTCTCGAGACGCGCCCGCAGACTCAGCACATGGCCGCCTTTCCACGGCATTCCGTACCACTTGCGCACGTCGAAGCCGAACGTGTAGATGTCGTACTCGCCGCCCAGAATCGATCCGCCGAGCTCGGCGAACACCGTTGCCTCCATCCCGCGGGTGGGCACGAACGGCTTGTTGCGGGTGTCATAATTCCAGAACACGCGAAGCATGCTGTTGAAACCGGAATCCGTATCGGTAAAGTCAAAATCAGTTCCATCCGCAAAGGCGTACGTATCGCCGTTCAGGAAGATGACGCTATCCAGACTCACTTGCTCAAGCGTCTGTTTGAAGCCGATGCGGCCGACCCGGACCGGGTAGGAGATTCCGACAGCCACGCCTGTGCGCAGGTCATCGAACTCATCATAGCTGCGGACCCGCCGGTAGGCGTCGACCTGCAAGACCATGGGCCGGTCAAACAGCCAGGGTTGGATCCAGTTTGCTTCGAGGGTCTGCCGCTCGGACCCGAGTTCGGCCCCCAGACGGGCTTTCTGGCCGCCCCCCGTGAAGGAGGGCCAGTTCAGGATGTCGAAATTGTTCTGCGAGACTTCAACAAACCCCATGAAGTTGTCGATGGTGGAGAAGCCGGCGCCGATCATGAAGTTGCCAGTGCGCTGTTCGGTCACGTTGACGATCAAATCCGACACGGCCGCTGTTTCGGTCTCGACCAGCGACTCGCGCACCTCGCTGAAATAGTTGAGATTGCGCAGCCGGTTCATGCTGCGCTCGATCCGCACGGCGTCGGCCTCGTCGCCGGGCGCGACGAGAATCTCACGGCGGATCACCTTGTCCTGGGTGCGAGTGTTGCCGTGAATGATGATGTTGCGCAAGGTGACCAGATCCCCCTCGGTGACTTGCAGGGAGACATTTACGATGCCGGGGGTTTCAGGCGGTGTGTCGAGCGTCGTCCGCACCCAGGCGTTGACATACCCGCGCGAGGTGAAATACTCGCGCACCCGCTTGATGGCGGCCGAGACCGGTTCACCGGCGTTCTCCCCCCCGCGGATCGCGGCGGTCGCTTCAACCTGTTCGACGGGGAAGAGGGTCACACCGGAGATGGTGAATGTCCCGAGCGTGTAGCACACCCCTTCGGTGATGTCATAAACCGCGCGCACCTTTTTGGGGTTGTCCCGCACCGGATCCAGCCGGACCGGTGAGATGGCCGCATCGAGATAGCCCCGTTCGCGATAAAAAGCCAGCATCCCTTCGCGCGCATCTTCAAACTGCTGTTCGTCATACATCCGTTCGCTGAACCAGTTCCGGGGGTCCCACCAGGTGTACTGCTTGAAGGTGCCTTTCAGTTCCCCGGCAGAAAACGTGGTGTTTCCCGTGAAGAGAAAGCCCTTGAGCACAATCTTGTCGCCTTCTTCAATGGTGACGGTGACGGCGGCGAGTCCGGTGGCCGGGTCGACCGACGTGAACTGTCCCGTGACCTGAACATTGGGGTATTGCCGCTTCATGTACTCGTCACGCACCTTTGAACATCGGACGCCGAGAAGCTGTTCGTCAATGTAGGCGCCCTCTTTCAGCGCGATCCAGTCACGCACTTTGGAACGGCTCACCGCATGCATGCCGAGCACGTCGACGGGGGCGGCCAACCGGTAGCGGCGACGCACCACGTAGATCACCTTCACCCCGTTCTCCACCTCGGCGATCTCGACCCCTGCGTACGAAAACCGCTGCGAATCGTTCAGCCGGCGCACGTCGTCAAACAGGATCGCTTGCGACACTTCGTCGCCCCGTTTCGATCCGCACATCCCCAGTACGTCACCGGTGTCAGCGATCAGGCCGTCCAACTGACGCACCTCGACATCCTGGATGACCTGAGCCCCCGCCGTCACGGATGCCAACACGGCCACCGCTATCCATTTTGTGAGACGCATTCTCCTGCTCCTTTGTTACGCGCGGACACGCGGGCGTAACACCCCGCGGCCGGAACTGAAAAGACACGCATGCCATTGCCCCGCCATCTTACCGCAACACCCCCTGCCGCGTCCAATCGTAAATAACGGGGGCCTTCTCAGCGGCCGCGCGCCTGGTAGAAGCGCGTCATCTTGTCGCCGATGTCACGGTAGGCGATGTCGGCACCGTAAACCTCCTTGTACCACGTAAACGCGCGCTCCTGGTCGCCGGCGGCTTCGGCGATCTCACCCAACTCGAAGAGGACGCGCTTGCGCGCGTCATCCATCGTTGGCAATTGATCCAGGGCGGTCTCCAACTGCATCGTGGCCAGGTCGGCCTGTCCTTTCTGGCGGAAGCAGCGCGCGAGGAAATAAAGCGCGTCCGTGCGCTCCTTCGGACTCCGTTGCGCCAGTTGGAGTTGCTGGATGGCCTCGTCCCACGAGCCTTTCTCGAAGTACTGCAGCCCCAGTTCGTATCGCAGCCGCAAATCATTCGGATACCGCTCGGTACGGGCCAGAGCGTCGTCAAACACAAACTGGTTGCGTTCCACTTCCAGTGCGGCGACCGCTTCGGCCGTCCCCGTCTCTTTCACGGCCGCGATGCGGGCGTCGAGGTTGAGCACCTTCAGTTCGCTCAGCAGCCGGTCGAGATCGGGGTCGGCCTTGTTCACGGTAAGCGCCTCTTCCGCCGCCGCGATCGCCAGGGGGAAGTTCTTGTTCTGTCGATAGAGGCGTATCAGCGCGCGATAGGCGTTGATGTTGTTGGGATTCTGGGCAATGGCCGACCGCTGTAGCGCCACCAGCGTCTCCAGGTCGTCACCGGTGACGACAGCCTTCGCCCGAATGTCCTGCGTCTTCGCCACATCCTGATCCTTGATCAGTTCGCGATAGCCATTCTGCTTGTCAGACGCCTGCTCCCAGCCGCCGATCTGCATCGAGTCGCGGGCTTCTACATCCCGGAGCAACTTGGCGGTTTCCGAGTCGTGCGGCCGTAACACAACCACCCGCTCATAGGCATTCTTGGCCATGCTGTAATTGCCGGTCTCGTTGTAAAGGTCGCCGCTGGCGCGCACCAAAACGGCGTTATCGGGCACCGCGTCTACCGCCAGCTCCAGCGACTGCAGCGCTGCGTCAAGTTGACCGGCAAGTCGTGCCGCATTGACAAAGAACGCGAGAAAGACCGGGTTCAGCGGGTTGATCGCCAGCAGCTTTTCGGCGATCACCAACGCCCGCGCGCCGTTGCCCGGTTTCAGCGCGAGTTTGCCGCGCAGGTAGGTGGGCAAACCGGCCAGGTCCGCGAGCCGGCGCAACAGACCGGGCAGCCCGGCTTTCTTGACCCGGTGGATTTCAACGATGCGGAGAAAACGACGGGCCCGGATGAAACTGGGCACGTCCACCACACAGCGGGTGAGAAGGTCAACGGCAATGTCCAAATTACCCCGCTCAAATGCCGAAAACCCTTTTTCGAAGAGCTTTTGCGTCACCGCAGGTATCGTATCGGGTTTCACATCGGTCATTGAGCGCCTCTCGGGACTCAGACTCAAAGCACACGGGACATCAATCCATAGCCACAGAGACCCGCTACTATACCGTGGAGTGGGGGGACCCGGCAATGTTAATTTTGGGAAAACAGCAGGGCGGTGTTGCAGCCGCCGAAGCCGGCGGAATTGGAGAGGACGGTGTGCAGCGCCGCCGGGTGCGGAGAGGTAATCAGGGTGACCGGGCACGCCGGGTCGGGCGTCTCGAAATGGAGGGTCGGCGGGATCGTCTGGCGCAGCAGCGTGAGCACGGAAATCACGGCCTCGACCGCGCCGGCGGCGCCCAGCATGTGCCCGAGCGCCGATTTTGGGGCGGTGACCGGAAGGGTGCGCGCGCGCGGCCCCAGGACGGCCTCAAGCGCCTCGAACTCGGTGACGTCATTGGGCTTGGTGCCCGTGCCGTGCGCATTGAAATGGCCAATCGCATCGGGCAGGACCCCCGCCCGGTGGATCGCCTCCCGCATGACGTGCGCCGAGCCGGCCCCCTGAGGAGCCGGAGCCGTCATGTGAAACCCGTTGTTGCCGGTCGCCCAGCCGATCAGGCGGGCCAACGGCACGGCGCCGCGACGGGCGGCCGAGGCGGCCGACTCGACGACCAGGGCGGCGGCGCCCTCGGCGAAGATCGTGCCGGAACGGTTCAGATCGAAGGGGCGAACGGTGTCCTGGGTCATCGTGCGCAGGGAACAGAGACCCGACCAGGCGCAGCGCGAGATGGCGTCGAAGCCGATGACCACGGCGCGGTCCACTTCGCCCCGGCTGATGCGGCCGGCGGCATAGGCGAGTGCGGTCGCCCCCGAAGCGCAGGAGAGCGAAAGGGTGATGGGCGGGCCGCCCAGACGAAGGCTGTCGGCGACGCCGCGGGTGACGGAGCCGTGTGCGAGGCAGGCGTGACGGGAGTCGGCGGCGGCCGTGGCCAGCACCTCCTCACCCGCATCAAGCGCGCCAAAATTTGAGGCGGCGATCACGGCCGTGCCGTCGCCGGGAATCAGCCCTGCCTGCGTCGCCGCCTGGATGGCCGCGCCGCGGGCGAAGGCCTCGGCCAAACTCGCGGGCGGCCGGCCGGCGCGTGGCGGTTCGTACCCGCGGATCAAGCCGGCACGGGTGCAGGCGATGCCGCCCGTATCGAAGCGGTCCAGGACCGACAGGGCGTCCACCCCCGAAAGAAGCGCGTCCCACAGGCCGGCGACCGTCACGGCAGCAGGCGTGACGGCTCCCAGACCGGTGATGACGAGAGGATGCGGGGGAGTCATGGTTGTGTTCATCCTATAAAAGGGCAGAAGACTGTGAGACTGTGAGGTTGTAAGGATTAGGAGGCAATCGGTTATGCAAACGGGGCAGGTCAGCTTTACCATTCGCTCTAAGTGAACAGTTAACAGTGAACAGTCATCAGTGGGCTTCGCGCCAAATGGTGATGCCCGTGGTTATGCACACATCCAACTGATCACCGATCACTGATAACTACTCCTTTTAGGATTATGGCAGCCGCCATCGGGATCCAAATCGGGATCGGGACCGAAATCGACGAGAACGCAAGGAACTCGACCCCGACCCCGACCCCGATTTCGATTTCGACCGGTCGGATGTGCTCAAAAATAGAATTGCCGTACAACCTCCAAATGTCATCACACTATACCCCGTTAGCCCCATGACGGTCAACCTAGTGCTCAGGGCGAACAGCAATTCTAATTATGAGGCTATTGGGCCATCGGGGTCGGTATCGGAATCGGGGTCGAATTTCCGTTGGTTTTATCGATACCGATACCGACCCCGACGCCGATGGTCCCATCTCCAAAATGAGAATTGCTCAGGGCGAACGCATCTAAATTTCTTCCCCTGCTTCACAAAAAGGAACACTTTTCGCAAAAACCGCAAAATATGAGCGAATGTTTCGGCCGCCTCCTTAATCCGCCTCATCTGCCTCTCCTTTTGCTCCGATTCGGTTGACGATTACGGCGACGATAACGGTGGACGATTGTATTCATTCTCCCTCGTCGACCGTAATCGTCGCCCGTAATCGTCCACCGTTCTCCCATCGTTGTCATAATCCTTGTCCCGATCGTTGTCGACAACGATTGCGACAAAGCTTGAGACGCCCAACGTCCAAGGTCCGTCCCTAATCCGCCTAATCCGCCGTACTCGCCCCTGCGTGAACCCCGCTGGGCTGACGCGATGACCCGTTGACCTGATGACGCCCGGACATCATCTGCTTGGGCGTCATCAGGTCACGCGGTCACCGCGTCACGATCACCACCGTCCACCCTGACGCGACGGGGACGTCGCGTCTACCCAGACGAAACAGGGCGGGACCGGCTTGCGCCAGACCCGCCCCGCGTCGCTTCCTTCTCCGGTCTTGATCTCCGGTCTTTATCTCGGGTCTTTATCTTTCTGCGGAAAGATTAAGACTGGAGATTAGGACCGGTGATTAAGACTCAAGACACCGACACACTGACTCCTGTCCGCTGGCACCCCGCGCCCTTGGCGCGCCGTAGCCCCGACTCCCAAGCGGGAGTCGGGGCGAAGAAGGCTACCGCATCATGAACAGGGTGCCTTTGGGCGGCGGTGGGGCGTAGCGGATAATCACGATGCCGGCGCCGCCGCCACCGCCGCCGCCCACGACCAGGACTTCGACCTTCCTATCACCATAGACCGTGAGCGTTCCGCTATTCGTGAAGATATGCGCGGTCCAATTCGTTTGGTTAGGAGCTGTTCCAGACATGTAATTCGTCACGGTCCCGCCCGTGGCCAAAACCGCCTCCGCCCGCGGCGCGAATGCGGCCATCATCCCCGCGACCAGCGCGACGCCAGCCACCACCGACAACCGATTTACGATTGACGGCAACCATCCTCGATTCCTGCTTCCTGTCTGCTTTCTCATGCCTTTCGTCTCCTGTTTGGGTTTGTTTGTTTGGTCGGATTGGTCTGACCGGTCTCTTTCAGCTTTTCAGCTTTCAGCTTTTGTCCTTCAGCCTTCAGCTTTTCAGCCCGGCCGGTTGCCCGGCCTTTTTGGACCCGGTGACGCGATGACCCGGTGACCCGGTGACGCCGTGTTCGGCGGGCT
>Ga0268276_1001627_pt1 | contig 21394 bp, 20 predicted proteins | sample saktaG_4_FD_190145 | JGI IMG/M metagenome (GOLD analysis project Ga0268276, IMG submission 190145) | Saline water microbial communities from Sakinaw Lake, British Columbia, Canada - sak_2010_1_5_45m | ecosystem: Environmental > Aquatic > Non-marine Saline and Alkaline > Saline ... | reverse complement strand
CTTCGCGCCGTCATTGGCGGCTTTCACCTGCTCCAGGCGAGCGACGCGCGTCTGGATCGGACCGCCGCCGCGTTGCGGTCGTTGGAGCCGGACTTGGTCGTCCCTTGTCATTGCACCGGTGACAGGGGTGTCGCGGCGCTTCGGGCCGTGCTGGGAGAACGGGTTTCGCCCGGCGAGGCCGGAAAGACCTACCTGTTCTGATCCGGGCCCCAGTTCCGGAAAAAGAACGTGCGGCGGCGCTAAGCGCTCGGATGCGGCAGGACGATGGCGTCGGCGACGACTTCGATCACCGTCTTGATCTCGGTGCCCAGTTTGTACTCCCGGCTGAGTTCGGTCAGCTGGTCGATGCAGTTATGGCACGGGGCGACGACGATCTTGGCTTCGGTTTTTCGGATCTGCTCGGCCTTGATGCGGCCCGCGGCGAGCCGGCGCTTCGCGTAGCGGGTCATCGCGAGCTGGCCGCCGCCTCCGCCGCAACAGTAGTTCTTCTGACGGTTGGGGGTCATCTCGATGAAGTTCGTGGCGGCTTTATTCAGCAGATAGCGCTGCTCCTCGATAACCCCTCCCAGGCGGACGAGGTTGCAGGGGTCGTGGAGGGTGACCGGTTTCTGGTTGCGGGAAGGGTCGAGGGTGATCTTTCCCGCCCGGACGTAGTCCGTGGCCACCTCGAGGACGCTTTTAACCGGGAACGGAAACCGTTTGTTCAGCCACTGCGGGGCCTCCCATCGGGTCGAGGCGAAGCCGTGCCCGCATTCGCCCAGGACAAGGATTTCGGCTCCGAGCTCTTCCTTGGCCGTGACCAGCCGGTTGGAGAGGAGTCCGGCGTGGGCGTCGTCTCCTGAGTAGAGGCCGTAGTTCGTCACGTCATAATAATCCGACGAGAAAGTCCAGCTTTCTCCGGCAGCGTAGAACATCTTGGCCGCGGCGAGAAGGGACAGGGGAAAAAACTTGGGCTCGCGGGGATTGACGGTGTAGAGAAGCCGTGCTCCCTTGGCGTCGATGGGGATCCGGGCCTGGGGGTCGCCCGTTTCCGCTTGGAGTTCTTCCTCGATCCAGGCGACCGTGTCCAGCCATTCCTGGCGGGGGATGCCCATGTTGTTGCCCTGCTCGACGGCCATCATGACCGTGGATTGGAGCTCGGGCGGGACCAGGCCGGCCGCGGCCAGGGCACCGCGGGCGGCGCGGATCAGGGCATGGATGTTGATGCCCGAGGTGCAATTGATGGTGCAGCGGCCGCAACCGCTGCAGCGGCCGAAGAGCGCGTCCACCCATTCCCGTACCATGGCCGCGTCGAGCTTCTTGGCTCCTGTCCAGCGGCCGAAGAGCTTCCCGGCCGTCGTGAAATGGCGCTTGAATACGCCCAGGACCAGGTTCAGCTTGTAGGCCGGCAGGTCCTCGAGCTCGCCGCCCGTCAGATAATAATGGCAGGCGTCGGCGCACAGCCCGCAGCGGATACAGGTGTGGACGGCGGCGACGTCGGCCGAGCGGAAGCGTCGCCGGAACTCGGCCAAGATGAGCGCGATGTCCGCGTCCGTCAGATGCTGCAATTTTTCTTCATAGGGATCTTTTTTAACGGGCGTCAGTTCCATGATCAGGCCTCGCGGGAAGAACCGGGCAGGGCGCCCCGCCGGCCGTAGTGCAGGCCGAAGACGAAGCGGGTGTAGAAAAAGAAAAAACAGTGGCGGATCTTGCCGACCGGAACATAGATGAAGAGGAGGATGGAGACGGACAGCAGGGCGGGCTCGAGCGACGGGAAAATCGTGTGAGCGAAGGCCAAGACCAGGAAGACATCGACGAACGCGTTGGCGAAGAAGTCATCCGGGCAGCTGAGGCGTCTCAGGTGAGGCTTGGCCGCGCGTTTGATGAGCAGGCTTATTCCTACCGCGGCGCCGGCGAGGAGAATGGGCCGGAAGGCCCAAAGGGGTGGCCCGGTTCTCGGCAGAAGCACCGTCCAGAAGAGATAGAGCAGGCCGGCGAATATGGCCCCGTGGTAGAGGATGCCGCCGATGAAGGTCGGCCTGTGGAGGGCGACGCTTTCTTTTTCGAGCATCCCCCGGCCGAACGCGTAGATGATGCCGTTTCCGGCGTAGCCTCGAGGGGCCGAGAGATATTCACGACGGCCGAAAGCGAACGTGCGGGAGATCAGGAAAACAAGGGCCGCGAAGCTGAAGGCGGCCGAGGCGATGGTCAGGACGCGGAGGAGCCCGATGAGTGTCATCGCCGGTCAGACGCAACCGTCGGGTTTGGGCAGGCCGGCCAGCTTACAGGCGCCCTTGGCAGGTCCGGAGGGGAAGAGCTCGTAGATCTGACGCAGCTGCAAGTTCGTAGTCTTGCAGATGGCGCGGACCATGGGAGCGAGCTTCTTCTCCAAATAGTAGCCGCGGATGAAACGGATGACGGCCCAATGCTCTGGCGAGAGGACGTCGAGGCTCTCCTGATCCTTGGCCAGAAATAAGGCGATGTCTTCGGTCCATTCTTCCGGGTTGACCAGAAAACCTTCTTCGTTCAGTTCCAGTTGATGACCCTGATATTCGACCGTCGGCATGAAGCGATCTCCAAGCAAAATATTAAAGAACACTATAGCATACTTCGACGATCCCGGCCAGGGAACGGCCGCTTTTCTGCGTGTTAACAGAAAATTGAGCCGGTCTTAATCGTTTCTTGATTTATCTCCCCTATATTGTATGTGGACACTCGGCGTGTTCCCTCCCCAGAACGCCAAGTCAAGGGAGGTCAAGGTGCACCGAAGCTTGGCAAGAGAATTGAAAAAAACGTGAGAAAGGAGAAACACGAATGACTCGCAAACACAAGATCGCACCGCTTCTTTTCCTCGGTTTCATGATCCTGTCCTCGGCGGCCCTGATGGCCCAGCAGACCTTCAGCACGACGATCTACCTCGACTACCGGCTCTTCATGACGGACGCGGGACCGATCACACTCAAGCCGGCCAGCGACACGACGGCCTACCTCAGCAACGCGTTCCTGTTCCGCCGGGCCTACTTCAACTACGAGAACAAGATCAACGACAACCTCAAGTTCCGTTTTAGGTTGGACGCCGACAACACGGCCAATGTCACCGGGGTCACTTTGACAGGCACCCCGGTCACGGGGACTTCGCTTAGCAAGGACGACAAGCTGCGCCCGTTCATCAAGCACCTCTTCCTCCAGTACGACAACTTCCTCGTTGAAAAAATGACCCTGAACGTCGGCATGATCGAGACCCTGACCTTCAAGCCGGCCGAAGAACGCTGGGGCCTGCGGAGCGTCGCCAAGACCTTCGTGGACGGGTACAAGGACATCTTCAAGAAGGATATCGCCGCCACGAGCGCCGATATCGGCGCGAGCCTGAAATACTCTTTCGCCAAGTTCTTCCGCATGGCGGTCGGGTATTACAACGGGGGCGGCTACGGCCACGCCGAAACCGACCAGTACAAAGAGGTCGAGGTCCAGGCTCAGGTCATCCCGGTCCCGGGGATCTCCGTCGTCGGCTACTTTGAATATGAGCGGAAGCTGCCGGTCGTGTCCCTCCCGGCCGAAACGAAGCCCAAGGGTCAAACGTACAAGCTCGACGCCTACTTTGAAATGGTCAAGGACCTGGTCATCGGCGGCGAGTGGGTCACCTACAAGAACGACTTCTACCAGACGGACGGCGAGAAGTACAACGTGGGCGGCTGGTCCGTTTTCGGTCGCTACACCATCGAGTCCGACAAGCTCGCCCTCTTCGCCCGGTACGACAGCTATAACCCGAACAGCCTGGACCCTGACATGGACATGAGCCTGGTCATCGCCGGCTTCGACTGGGCCCCGAACAACAAGAGCTGGAGGCTCCAGCCGAACGTCTGGTTCACCAACTATGCTAACAGACTCCGCTACAACGCCAACGCCACGAAGAACAGCGACGTCGTCTTCAACCTGACGTTCTTCCTGTCTTTCTGACGGGGCGATGACGCGAATATTGAACACGTCTATAAAGGAGTAAAGTTATGAAAAAAATCATCACGACGACTCTCGTGATCATGGGGCTCCTTCTTGGGCTCGGCGGCCTGGCCTCCGCCCAGAAGGCGAAGATGATCCAGGTCAAGGGCTCCGACACCCTGGTCAACCTCGTCCAGGTCCTGGCCGAGCAGTACATGGAAAGGAACCCCGGCAAGGCCCTGGCCGTCATGGGCGGCGGTTCCAGCACGGGCATCGCGGCCCTGACCAACGGTACCTGCGACATCGCCGACCACTCCCGTGTGTGGAAACAAAAAGAGATTGACCTGGCCTGGGAGAAGGGCGTCAATCCCCGTTTCTTCGTCGTGGCCGTCGACGGCGTCAGCATCATCGTCAACGAGAAAAACACCCTCGACAAGATGACCATGGCCGATGTCGGCGCTCTCTACCGCGGCGACATTAAGAACTGGAAGGCCGTCGGCGGACCGGACAAGGCCGTCTCGCTCTATGGGCGCCAGTCCAACTCCGGCACCTACGTCTTCATGCAGGAGCACGTCCTCGGAAACAAAAACTATTCGACCGATATGAAAGAGATGAACGGCAATGCCCAGATCATCGAGGGCGTCCTTCAGGACGAGGGCGGCATCGGTTACGTTGGCGTCGGCTACCTCTTCGACCAGACCGGAAAGGTCCGCAAGGGCCTCAAAGTCCTCAATATTTCCAGGACGGCCGACGGGCAGGCCTATTCGCCGCTGGACAAGGCTGCCGTGGATTCCGGAAACTATCCCATCGCCCGGGGTCTCTACCAGGCGACCAACGGCAAACCGTCCGCCGCCGTGGCTGACTTCATCCGTTTCGAGATCAGCGACGAGGGCCAGCAGATCGTCGTGAAAGAAGGGTTCTTCGCCATCAGCCCCGCTCACAAGGCCAGTGACGAGAAGAACCTCAGGTAAGCTGAGAAAGGCTCTGGTCGGGCGATGCGCAAGAAGAAGTTGTCGAAGCTCAAAGAAGCTGCGATCAGAGCCTTTTTCTTCACCTCCGCCGTTCTGGCGATCCTCGTCCTGGTCGGCATTTTCGCCACGCTGATAACCACCGCTTTCCCGGTTTTTAAAGAGATCAATATCGGACGCTTTCTCAGCGGCAAGACCTGGGATCCCACGTCTCCCGAGAAGGCGGAATACGGGATCCTGTCTATGATCATGAGCACGCTCCTCGTGACCGTGGGGGCGCTCGCGATCGCCGTGCCGATCGGCATCGGCGTCGCCGCCTACCTTTCGGACGTCGCTCATTGGCGTGTCCGGGAGATCGTCAAGCCCGTCGTCGAGATCCTCGCCGGAATTCCCTCCGTGGTCATCGGTTTTCTGGGGATGGTCCTGTTCGCCCCCACCATTGCCAAGGTATTTCACGTTCCACATGGATTGACTGCCTTGAACGGGAGCCTGCTCCTGGCGATCATGGCGCTTCCCACGATCATCAGCATTTCCGAAGACTCCTTGAACGCCGTCCCGGCCATTTACAGTGAAGCTTCGCTCGCCCTGGGGGCATCCCGCTGGCAGACGCTCGTCCGGGTGAAGCTTCCGGCCGCCCTCTCAGGCATCATCGCCGCCTCCATGCTTGGCATGGGCCGGGCCATCGGCGAGACGATAACCGTCCTCATGGCCACGGGCAACGCCCGGACGTTCCCCCACCTGCCCCAGGCGCTCCTCGAATCGGTCCGGACCATGACGGCCAACATCGCCATCGAGCTCGGCGAGGTCCCGTACTATACGACCCACTATTATGCCCTGTTCGCCATAGGCCTCGTCCTTTTCGTCATGACATTCATCGTCAACCTGGTGGCAGACGTTGTCCTCAGGAAATATCAGGAGCGGGAGCAATGAATCAGCGGGCCCGGAAGAAAATCACGCAGGCCATCGGGTTCGTCCTGCTCCGGGTCTGCCTCTATCTCGTCCTGGCTGTTCTCCTGCTGTTCCTTTACGACATCGGCAGCAAGGGTGGGGGAGTGATCAGCTGGGAGTTTCTCAGCCAAGCTCCTCGTCGGGGGATGACTGAGGGCGGCATTTTCCCGGCCATCTTCGGGACGTTCATCGTCACGATGATCACGGCCATCCTGGCCATCCCGCTGGGGATGAGCGCCGCGATCTACCTCAACGAATATGCCCGGCAGTCCCGACTGACCCGGCTCATAAGGCTCTCGATCCGGAACCTGTCCGGAGTGCCCTCTATCGTCTACGGCATTTTCGGTGTCATCCTGTTCGTCAACATCATGCACTTCGGAACGTCGCTCCTTTCGGCCGGGCTGACGCTGGGGCTGATGACCCTGCCCTGGACGATCACTGCCAGCGAGGAAGCCCTGAAGACCATCCCCCAATCCTACCGCGAAGGGGCCCTGGCCCTGGGGGCCACGAAGTGGCAGTCCATCCGGACCAACGTCCTGCCATACGCCGTGCCGGGCATGCTGACGGGAACCGTACTCGGGCTGGCCAGGGCGGCCGGCGAGACGGCGCCGATCATGTTCACGGGGGCCGCTTTCTTCCTGCCCTACCTTCCGAAATCCCCGGGAGACCAGTTCATGGCCCTCCCATATCACCTCTATATCATGGCCACCCAGCACCACGCGATCCTCCAGGTCCGGCCCCTGGCCTACGGGACGGCCCTTGTCCTGATCGTGCTTGTCCTGGGAATGAACATGACGGCCGTCATCATCCGGTACCGTCTGAGAAGGAAACAAAGATGAGCGCCGAACCGCTGAAGATCAGGATGGAGGCCAGGGGCCTGGATTTCTATTACGGGGCCAAGAAGGCGCTCAACAAGGTCGATATCGCCTGCTTCGAGAACCGGGTCACGGCCATTATCGGTCCGTCGGGATGCGGGAAGTCGACGTTCATCCGGACCCTGAACCGGATGAACGATGTCATCCCGGGCACGCGAATGGAGGGGACGATCCTGCTCGACGGGAAAAACATCCACGATCCGGACGTCGACGTGGTCGAATTGAGGCGCCGCGTCGGCATGGTCTTCCAGAAACCGAATCCCTTCCCCAAGTCCATTTTCGACAACATCGCCTATGGGCTCCGGATCAACGGGATGAGAGACAAGAGGAAGCTCGAGGAGGTGGCCGAGCGGAGCCTCCGCGGGGCCGCGCTCTGGGAAGAGGTCAAGGACCGTCTCGACGAGAACGCCTTCTCGCTCTCCGGCGGCCAACAGCAGCGCCTCTGTATCGCCCGGGCCTTGGCCGTCGAGCCCGAGGTCATCCTCTTCGACGAGCCCTGCTCGGCCATCGACCCCATCGCCACGGCCAAGTTCGAGGACTTGATTGAAACCCTCAAAAAAAGCTACACTGTCATCATCGTGACCCACAACATGCAGCAGGCGGCCCGCGTGTCCGACTTCACGGCCTTCATGATGCTCGGAGAGCTCGTCGAGTTCGGTGTCACGGACAAGATCTTCACGAACCCGACGAACAAGCTCACCGAGGAGTACGTCACGGGGCGGTTCGGCTAAGGCGGGGCCTTCCCCGCGGCCGGAGGAGTAATCAAGATGATCAAGGAACGCCCGTTCGATGAAGAGCTGAAGTCGCTCAAGGAGAAGCTTCTGGAGATGGCGGCGCGCGCCGAGGAGCAGATCGCCCTGTCCGTCCGGGGCCTCAAGGACCGCGACGAGAGACTCGCCTGCCAGGTCCTCGAGCGGGAGGAGGCCATCAACATCCTCGACGTCGAAGTCGACGAAATGGCTATGCGCCTGCTCGCCCTTCGTCAACCGATGGCGACGGACCTGCGCTTCATCACTTCGGCCATGAAGATCGGCAGCGACCTCGAGCGCATCGGCGACCTGGCCGTCAACATCGCCGAACGAACCATGGACCTTCTCAAGCATCCGCAGCTCAAGCCGCTCATCGACATCCCCCGGATGGCCGAGCTGGCCCAGGAGATGGTTCGCGACGCTCTCAACGCCTTCATCAACGGTGACGACAAGCTGGCCAAGGACGTCTGCGAGCGGGACGACCGCGTGGACCAGCTGAACGAACAGGTCTTCCGGGAGCTGCTGACGTTCATGATGGCCGACGCGACGACCATCCCCCGGGCCGTGGACCTGATCCTCGTCGGCCGCCACCTCGAGCGCATCGCCGACCACGCCACCAACATCGGCGAGAACGTGATCTACATGGTCCGGGGCAGGACCATCAAGCACCACATGGAAGAGGGACGGGAGGCGGAGCTTAAAACCTGCGCCGAGGGCAAATAAAGCGTATCCGCCCCCAGGTCGGCCGGCCCGCGGCCGGACGTGTCAGCTGAGCTTCCGGACCCGGACCTCGATGTCCTTTTCTCTCTGGAGAAGCTTCACCAAATTGGACGTGTCCGTATCCCCGTAGTGGTAGGGATAGAGGATCTTCGGGCGGAAGGCGCGAGCGGCGTCGGCCACCATCTCGGGCGTCATCGTGTAGGGCAGGTTCATCGGCAGGAAGGCCACGTCGATGTCCCGGAGGGCTTTCATCTCGGGAGTATTCTCGGTATCTCCGGCGATATAGACCCGCTTGTCGCCGAAGGCGACGACGTAGCCGTTCCCCTCACCCCTAGGGTGGAACGGCTTACCATCGGGCCTCATGTGGGCGATGTTGTAGGCGGGCACGGCTTCGATGGTCAGACCGAGGACGGTCCGGGTCTCGCCGTTGGCCATGATAAGGGCCTTGGGCAGTTTGGCGACACACGACTTGGCGGCCACGACCTGGGTATCCGGCCGGAGGATGGCTTGGGTGGCCTTCGGATCGAGGTGGTCGAAATGATCGTGGGTGACGAGGATGAGGTCGGCCTTGGGGAGGGCGCCGTAGTCGGCGACCTCGCCATAGGGGTCGACGTGTATCGTTTTCCCGCCAAAGGTCATCATCAAGCTGCCGTGCCCGAGAAACGTGATCTCGAGATCGCCCTTTGACGTCGGGATGACATCTCGATCGAACTTCCGTTGGGCCGACGTGATCCCGGCCAAGCCGAAAATAAGGAATAAGAGGGGGATGACGAGTTTGCTCATGACATGCTCCTGCGAACGGTTTTTTTAATTATATACCGGCGGCGGATCGAGCACAACGGAAAGGCGTCGCTCCAATCGCCTTGTAAAAGCGGACCGATCGGAATCCGGATTCCCAGGCGTTCCCTAACTTCCGCTTCCAATCAAACGGGCCAATATTAAGGTCTGATAAAAGGCGAAAAAAATCGGTGTCAAATGACAACTTTTTCATTATAATGACCCCTCATGAGAGGAGCGAGGTGACGGATGCCTCCTGTGATCGCCGCCCTTGACGACGAAGCCGATATCCTCGAGCTTCTGAGGGTCAGTCTTCAGAAATCCGGCTACCGGTTCGAAGGCTTCCAAGAAGCGGAAGACCTCTACCGGTATCTGGCCCGCGAGAAGCCGAGTCTTATCCTGCTCGACCTGATGCTCCCGGACACCGACGGACTCGAGGTTTGCCGGCAGATCCGGAAATCCGACGAGCTCGCCCAAGTCCCCATCATCATGCTGACGGCCCGGGGGGACGAATCGGACAAGGTCGTCGGGCTCGAACTCGGCGCCGATGATTACATGACCAAGCCCTTTTCCGTCAAAGAGCTCGTGGCCCGGATCCACGCCGTGCTGCGGCGGCCCAGGGGGGGGGAGGGGGCGCGGAGGATCGTGGTGGGGACGCTCGTCATCGACCTCGACAAGTTCGAGGTCACGGCGGAAGGGGCGAAGGTCGAGCTGACGGCGACGGAATTCAAGATCCTCCAGCTACTGGCTTCGCGCCGGGGAAGGGTGCTCACCCGCGACCAGATCCTCGACTTCCTCTGGGGCACCGAAAAGGCCGTCGTCGACAGGACCGTAGACGTCCATATCCGCAACCTGCGGGAGAAACTGGGAGCGGCGGCCTTGTTGGTCAAGAATATCCGTGGCGTGGGGTATAAGCTCGAAGAATGAAAAAGACGCTTTTTCTAAGGGTTTTTTTAGGATACGCGGCGGTCATCGGCCTGCTTGTCGCCGCCGTGACGCTCGTCGTCCCGCCGCTGTTACGGAAGCATTACAACGAGGAGCAGGCCTCCGGCCTGGAGCACATGGCCCGCCTCCTCGAGAGTCAGGTGATCCCTTTCCTCACGGGCTCCGGCACGGGCGACCTAGGCAAGCTCGTGACGGAAACGAGTGGGAAAACGGGGACGCGCGTGACCGTGATCGACCCGGCCGGAACCGTTTTGGCCGACTCGGAGAAGGAAGCCCGGGACATGGAAAACCATTTCTACAGGCCGGAGATCCAGGCTTCCCTCCAAGGGGAGAAGCGGATGTCCATCCGCTTCAGCTCGACGCTCAAAGCGGAGATGATGTACATGAGCATTCCGCTCAAAGCGGACGGCCGGATCGTCGGCGCTCTTCGCCTGAGCCTGTTCGCGAAGGACCTCGAAGCCGTTTTGGCCTCCCTGCGCGGCGACTTGCTGAAAGTCGTCGGTTTGGCGACCTGCGTCGCCTTGATCCTGGCTTTTTTCCTCACCCGATCGGTCGCCGCTCCCGTCCGCGAGCTCATCGACGCCTCCTCCCGGGTGTCCTCGGGCGATTTCGATGTCGCCGTCTCGACGCGGCGGAACGGAGAGTTCAAAGACTTCGCCCGGAGCTTCAACGCGATGACCGGAAAGCTCAAGGACATGTTCGGGGAGATCCGGGTGCAGAACGAGGAGATCAACGGCATCCTGGCCTCCATCCGGGATGGACTTTGCGTCCTGGACAGGGATTCGCGGATCGTCCTGTGTAACGCGAGCTTTCGCCGGATCGCCGGGATGAACGCCCCGGAAGGACGGCATTTTTGGGAGGTTGTCCGGAGCTCGGCGCTGGGCGAGGTCATCCGGCGGGTCCGGGCGGCCAAGGCCGAAGCGGCCGAAGAGGCGGAGATCGGCGATCGAACCTATTTTTGCAACGCCGCGTATCTTGCCGCGGGCGACCGCATTGTCGTGACCTTATACGACATCACGGAGCTGAGGGACCTCGAAAGGATCAAGAAGGATTTCGTCGTCAACGTCTCGCACGAGCTCAAGACGCCGCTGACGGCGATCAAGGGATTCGTCGAAACCATGGAGCCTCGGGCGGGCGACGAGAATCGGGCTTACCTTGAGATCATCCGCCGGAACACCGACCGGATGATCGCCATCGTCGAGGACCTCCTCACCCTGTCCCAACTCGAGGACCGGGGGATGAAGGTCGAGAAAACAGAGGTTCCCATGCGACCGCTGGCCGAGAACATCCTCGGGCTGTTCGAGAAACTGGCGCGTGAAAAGGGCCTCACCCTTTCTCTCGAGGCGTCCCCCGACTTGCCCCCGATCCAGGCCGATCCTCTCCAGGTCGAGGGCCTTCTGCTCAACCTCTTCGACAACGCCGTGAAATACACCGACAAGGGGAGCGTGACGGTCCGGCTGGGCGCCAAGGACGGGCGCTTCCTTATCGAGGTGGCGGACACGGGTCTTGGCATAGACTCCAGCCACCTTCCCCATATCTTCGAGCGGTTTTACGTCGTCGATAAGTCCCGTTCGAAGAAGCTCGGTGGCACGGGCCTCGGATTGTCCATCGTCAAGCACATCGTCCTCGCCCATCGGGGGACGGTAGCGGTCAAGAGCCGGCGGGGCGAGGGGACGACCGTCACGATACTCCTACCCTTAGCCTGATAGAGTGGGGCAGGATGTCGTCGGGGGAAAGCCTCCGGGGGAGGCTTCCGGACTCAGCGCTTCATCATGCGGAGAGCCGCGATCTCTCCGACCGCCCGGATAGCCGTCCGGATGTCGCCCTCGGTGTTGAACGGGCCGATCCCGAACCTGACGGCCCCGTGGATCTTGTCGGTCCCCATCTGTTCGTGGACGAGAGGCGCGCAGTGGAGGCCGGTCCGGCAAGCGATGCCGAAATCCACGTCCAGCATCGTCCCCACGTCGGCCGCGTCCATCCCATCGACATTGAAAGAAAGGACGGCGATATGGTTGTCGAGGTTGTCCAGGCAGTAAAGCCTGACGCGGGGGATGGCCCGGAGGCCGTCGAGGAGGATCCGGGTGAGTCTCATCTCCTCGGCGTGGACGGTTTCGAGTCCCTTGCCCAGGAGCCAGGTCAACCCGGCTTTGAGGCCGGCGATGCCCACGACATTGGGAGTTCCGTATTCGAGACGGTAGGGGTATTCGTCGAGATGAGACCGGACGGCGGAGCGCACGCCCGTGCCTCCGGCCCGGGTGTGCCGGATCTCGACGCCCTCACGGACGTAGAGCCCGCCGATGCCCGTCGGGCCGAGAAGGGACTTATGGCCGGTGAAGGCCACGACGTCGAAGAACTGGGCGTCCATGTCGACCGGGATCTTGCCCGCCGACTGCGAAGCGTCTATGGCGAAGGGAATGCCGGCCTCCCGGCAGTGCTTGCCGATGGCGGCGATGGGCTGGACCGTGCCGATGACGTTCGAGGCGTGGTTGACGATCACCAGGCGCGTGTTGGGCCGGAACTTCTTGCGGATCTCGTCCGGGTCGACGAAGCCGGCCCCGTCGAAAGGCACGAAGTCGACCTCGACGCCCTCCCGGCGCAGGTGGTAGAGCGGGCGGAGGACGGAATTGTGCTCGACGGTCGTCGAGATGGCATGGTCGCCGGGACGGAGCATGCCGAAGATGATCAGGTTCAGGGCGTCGGTCGAGTTATAGCCGAAGCAGAGACGGTTGGGGTCCGTGCCGTGGAAGAACTCGGTCAACATTTTCCGGGTCTCCTCGACCACAAGCCCGGCCTCCATGCACAGGTCGTAGCCGGACCGTCCGGGGTTGACGCCGAAGTGCCGGTAGAAATTGTCCATGTAGGTGTAGACTTCTTCGGGCTTGGGGAAAGACGTCGCCCCGTTGTCGAGGAAGATCAGCTTGCTCATGCTCTTTCTCCGTTCCGTGTCTTCCCGGGATCCATCCCGGGAGGGCTAATACTAAACAAAGCCTTTCCAAATTGCAACCGTGGACCGCATTTGTATAAGATGGGGAGGAGGTGAGACGTGGTCTATTTCCTGAGCCTCGGCAGCAACCTGGGAGACAGGACAAGGAACCTGGCCCGGGCCAGAAAGCTCCTCCGCGAGAGCGGAGCGGAGGTCCTCCGGGCTTCGTCGGTCTATGAGACCGAGCCGGTCGACCACCTCGACCAGGGCTGGTTCCTGAACCAGGTCCTCGAGGTCCGTTCCTTCCTCGACCCGCGGGCCCTGCTCAAGCTCGCGAAGTCGATCGAGGCCCGGCAGGAACGCGTCCCGACGGTCGATAAGGGCCCCCGGACGATCGATATCGACATCCTTCTTGCCGGTGATACGGTCCTGGAAAGCCCGGATCTTGTCGTCCCGCATCCGCGGCTGGCCCAAAGGAATTTCGTCCTGGTCCCTTTGTGTGAGATCGCCCCCAAAACCCGCCATCCCGTCCTGGGCAAGACCATCCGGGAGCTGGCTTTGTCATCTTCCGACCCCGCGCGAGTGATCGCCCGGAAGCGCAAGCGCACTTGAGTGAGGGCCGGAACCTGCCGACCCTTGAAGGTTACAGCGCCCATCGTCGAGAGATCCGCCATGCTCATGGAAGAATCCGGCCCTTTTCTATGTCTAAAAGAAAGAGGAAAGAGCTATGCATAAAAGGACCGTCATCATCATCTTCGTATGCGCCATGCTGAGCGTCGCGGCCCAGGCCATGGAGATCCGCGGCAACGTGGTCAGTCCCGTTCAGAATCCGGTCGTCGGGGCCGTCGTCCTTCACCGGCCAACGGGCGTCAAGACGGAGACGGCCGCCGACGGCGGCTTCGTCCTGGACGTGCCGGAGGCCGACCGCGTCCGGCTCGAGATCGTTCACCCCGATTACTACGAGCGTGAATTCCTGATCGAGCGCAAGGCCTTCGGCAAGAAGGTCCAGCTCGTTCTCGTCCCGCTGATCAAGCAAAACGAGGAGATCCTTGTCACGGCCCTCCGGTACCCCGAGCCGTCGATCAGCGTTCCGGCGGCCAACACGGTCATATCGGGAGAGACCCTGTCAGAAAAAATGCTCCCGAACATCACCGAGGCCCTGCAGGATGTCCCGGGTGTCGGGGCTCTCGGTTCGGCCGGCTTCTCGCTGGTCCCTTCGGTGCGGGGTCTGGCCCGCCGCAGGGTCCTCTATCTCATCGACGGCGCCCGGCTCGAAAGCGACCGCCGGACGGGGCCCAACGCCTCGTTCGTCAGCCCGGAGGACATCGAACGGATCGAGGTCCTCAGAAGCTCCTCTTCGGTCTTCTATGGCTCCGATGCCATAGGCGGTGTCATTCACGTCATGACCCGGACCCCCCGCTTCGACGGCGGTATCCACGGCCGTCTCCTCACGGGATACGCCACGGTCAACGGAGAGACCGGGGTAGGCCTGTCCCTGGAGGGTTCGGTCAAGTCGTGGGCGTTCTCCCTTTCCTTCCAAAACGCGGACGCCGGGGAATACCGGGCTCCGGGCGGGATGAAGGTCCCTCAGTCCCAATACACCCAAGGAAGCCTCCTCGCCAAGATCGCCCACCGCACCGATAAGAGGGAAGTCGACATCAGCTTTCTAGGGGCGCGGGGGACGGACATCGGCAAGCCGAATACTACGGCCGCGACCAAACCGACGTGGTATCCCAGGGAAAGCCAGAACCTCCTGCAGCTCCACTGGAAGGAAAAGAATGTCGGGAAGGACGGTGAAATCCTCTTCCACGCCTTCGTCAATCCTAATTTCCTGGAAACCCTGACCGACACCTACTCCGGCTTCCTGACCATGGAATCCTTCGCCAAGACAGACAGCACCGAGTCCGGTGCCCAGTTGTCCTACGCCAAGAAGCTCGCGCCTTCCCTCAGGCTCGAGGGCGGAGTCGATTACTTCGGGCGGGGCACGGCCGATGCTTACAACAAATACACGTCCTTCGACGAATTCGGCGGCGTGACCGGGATCGTCGAGGAATATCCTTACGTCGACGGCAGCCGGGACGATCTTGGCTTCTTCCTGTCCGCGGATTATTCTGGGATCGAGCGGCTGGATATCCTGGGGGGGATACGCTACGATTTCCTCGGGATGAAGGCCCTGCCCCTGGGAGAAGAATCGCCTGTCGTAACAAAGGACGGGCAGCCGACCGGCTTCCTGGCCGTCTCCTACAAGCTCGTGCAAAACCTGACGGCCTTCGTCAACCTGTCCAGGGCCTACCGCCTGGCCAGCATCAACGAGCGCTTCTACACCGGGATAAGCGGCCGCGGCTTCATCGTCGGAAACCCGGACCTTCGGCCCGAAAGCAGCCTCAATCTAGACGGCGGGCTGAAACTCCTCGGCCGGCGTCATTTCTTCGGGCTCTACGCCTTCCGCTATCAGATCGACGACATGATCGAGCGCTATCGGCTCGACCCTTCGACCTACACCTACGGGAACATCGAGAAGGGCCGACTGCAGGGACTCGAGTTCGAGGCCGAGGCGTTCCTCCTGCCCGGCTGGAAGGTCTTTGGGAACGTCGCCACCATCCGCGGCAGGAGTCTGGAGACCGGCGTCCCCCTGAACGACATACCCCCCTTCCAGATCTACACGGGGACGAGGGTTTGGAAGGGGAAGTTCTCGGCGGAGCTCAACGCCACCTTCCGCCTGGCCAAGTCAACTCCGGGACCGGCGGAGATCGATGTCGCCTCATCGGAGCTCGTCAATCTCAAGGCGACCTGTCTCTGGCGCGGCTTGAATTTCTATGTCACTCTCGGGAACATTTTCAACGCGGCCTACGTCGCCAGGGCCGATTCCGAGGCCATGGTCGAACCGGGAAGGAACCTCCGCCTCGGGTTCGTCTACGCGTTCTAGAGTCGGCAACCTCAAAAAGCGTCGACGAAGTGTTCGAGCCGGTAGCCGTTCCCGTCATCGAACAGGATGGAGATGACGTCGAAACGGCAGGCGGCGTCGCCGAGGGGGTTCTCCACCAAGTAGCCCTGGGCGATCTTCCGGATCTGCCGCTGCTTGCCGGGTGTCACCGCGTCCTCCGGCCGCCCGAAGGATTCGTCGGCCCGGGCCTTGACCTCGACGAAGACGAGCGTCGCGCCGTCCCTGGCGATGATGTCGATCTCGCCGTGGAACATGCGGAAGCGCCGGGTAACGATGGCGTATTTTTTCTTCTTGAGATAGGCGCAGGCGATCTCTTCGCCCCGCATGCCCAGGGCCTGAGTGCTGCGCTTGCCGTCGGTCACGGTCCTTGAATGGCTCCTTCGAAAACTTCAGGTCCGCGGGGGGGCGATTATTTTCCAGCGGACGCCGTCCTTGGTGTCCTCGAGGAGGATGCCTTCCCGCAGCAGCTCGTCGCGGATCTCGTCGGCCAGAGTGAAGTCCTTGTCCGCCCGAGCCTTCTGCCGGGCCTCGATCTTTTCTTGGATCTCGCTGTCCAGCTGGTTTGGCACATCCGAAGGCTGTTTTTTGACGACGGTGCCGACCGCTCCTGTCGCCAAAACGCCGGTGAGAGCCGCGATCTTGCCCGATGCCGATCTGATAGGGGAGGGCTTGATCGCCAGGACTTCGTCGAGCGAAGAGAAAAGATCGAGGACTTTTTGAGCGTCACTCTTAGACACCTCTCCCCGGGAGAGAAGGGGATTGAGGCTCTTGATGAGGCTGAAAATTGCGGCCATGGACTCCGAAATGTTGAGGTCGTCTTCGAGCCCGGCGATAAAGCCATTTCGAGCGTTCGCGATGAGTCCCGCTATCTCCGGATTCGTCGCCCTTTCCTGGGTGACATCCTTGAGCTCGCCGAGGAAATTCCCGAGCCTCAACCGCGCCGCTTTGGCTTGGTCCAGGGCCTCAAACGTGAAATTAAGCATTTTCCGGTAGTGCGTGGAGATCAGCAGGAAACGGACGTCGAGGGAGTCATGACCGAGGGCGAGGATATCCGAGAGCGTGTAGAAGTTGCCCTTGGACTTGGCCATTTTTTCGCCGTCGACGACGAGGTGGTGGCAGTGCAGCCAGAAGTTGACGAACTTGACGCCGTTGGCCGCCTCGGATTGGGCGATCTCGTTCTCGTGATGGGGGAAGATGTTGTCCACCCCGCCGCAATGGATGTCGAACGTCCGGCCGAGGTACTTTGAGCTCATGGCCGAACATTCGATGTGCCAGCCGGGCCGGCCGGGCCCGATCTCGGTCTCCCAGACGGGCTCGCCCTCCTTGGGCGCCTTCCACAGGGCGAAATCATGGACGCTTTCCTTCTCGTATTCGTCGGCGTCGCCGCGGCTGCCCGGGCGGAGGTCGTCGAGATTGATCTTGGACAGACGGCCGTAGCCGGGGAACTTGGCGATGGCGAAGTAGACCGAACCGTCCTTTTTGTAGGCGAAGCCCTTGTCGAGGAGGCCCTTGATGATCGCGACCATCTCCGGGATGTGTTCGGTCGCCCGCGGGTAGTGGTCGGCGGGGAGGATGTTCAGGATGTCGCGTTCGCGATCGAAGGCCTCGATGAACGGCCGGGTGTACTCGCCGAGGCCGACGCCCTTGGCCCGGGCGCCGCGGATCGTCTTGTCGTCGACATCGGTGATGTTCATGACATGAGTGACCTTGAAGCCTTGGAACACCAGGAAGCGCTTGAGCAGGTCCTCGAAGACGTAGGCGCGCCAGTTGCCGATATGGGGGAAATCGTAAACCGTGGGCCCGCAGGTGTAGAGCTTGACCAAGCCGGGCTCGATCGGTTCGAACGCCTCGACCTTGCCGCCCAGGGTGTTGTGAAACCGGATCATCTCCGCTCATCTTATTGATTCGCCCCTCCGCCGTCAACCCTCAAAGAGGGACGTCCCCTGGAGCGGAGTTGAACGCCCCGGACGATTGTGACATAATCATCTTCTATCATATTATCGCCAAAGGCATTCATCATGAACATCAAGGTCGGCATCCGCAGAGAGGACGTCAACAAGTGGGAGAAGCGGGTTCCGCTGATCCCGTCTCACGTTCGGGAGCTCGTCGACAGGCATCCCCTCGACATCCGGATCCAGCCCTCGGAGATCCGGGTCTTCAACGACGAGGACTACCGCCTATCGGGGATCCCGGTCGAGGAGAAACTCTCGCCTTGCTCCGTCGTCTTCGCCCTCAAGGAGATCCCCATCGGCCTCATCGAGAAAGACAAGGTCTATGTCTTTTTCTCCCACACCGCCAAGGGCCAGAGCCAGAACATGCCCATGCTCAAACGGATGATGGACCTCGGTTGTTCCGTCATCGACTACGAGAGGATGGTCGATGAGCAGGGCCGGAGGGTCCTCTATTTCGGCAACTACGCGGGGCACGCCGGTATGGTCGACACCCTCTGGGCGCTAGGCCGCCGCCTCGATGTCGAAGGCATGGCCAACCCCTTCACCACCCTCCAGCCGGCCCACCATTACACGAGCCTGGTCGAGGTCAAAGAGGCCGTCGGGAAGCTGGCCTGGAAGGTCATCCGGGAAGGGCTCCCCAAGGAGCTCGGCCCCGTCGTCTTCGGTTTCTTCGGGTACGGCCACGTTTCCCAGGGCGCCCAGGGGATCTTCGATATCCTGCCGGTCGAAACGGTCCGACCGGCCGACATCCCCAAGCTCTTCGAGGGCGGGGGAGGGGCGCCTCGGACGCTCTACAAGGCCGTCTTCAAGGAAGAGGACATGGTCAGGCCCGTCGACCCGGCCAAGCCCTTCGACCTCCAGGATTATTATGCGAACCCGGAAAGATACAGGCCGGTGGTCGAGAAGGCCGTCCCGTATCTCACGGCCATCGTCAACGGGATCTACTGGACCCCGAAATTCCCGAAATTCGTCACCAAGGGTTTCCTGAAAACGCTCTATGGTCCCGGGTCGCGGCCGCGGCTCCGGGTCCTTGGCGACATCACCTGCGACATCAACGGGTCTTTCGAATGCACCGTCCAGGCCACGGACTCCGAAAACCCGGTCTATGTCTACGACCCGGCCGCGGATAAGCCCCTCATGGGATTCGAGGGGAACGGCCCGGTTGTCCTGGCCGTCTACAATCTGCCGGCGGAGCTGCCACTCGAATCGTCGACCTATTTCAGCGGCAAGCTGAAAGAGCATGTCCCGGCGGTCGCCGCCGCCCATTTCGACAGGCCGTTCTCCGAGTGCGGTCTGCCGGACGTCCTGCGCCGGGCGGTCATCGTCTACCGGGGCAAGCTCACCCCGGACTACGCTTATCTCAGCCGATCCATCGGATAGGCCACGACGCGCCGTGGAGAAAGCCATGAAAAAGATCCTCGTTCTGGGCGCCGGGCTGGTGGCCGGACCGCTGGTGAAATATCTTCTCGACCAGCCAGGTTTTTCGGTCGTCGTCGCCGACGTCGAAGTCGCTAGGGCCCGAAAGCTCGTCGCCGGCCATCCCCGTGGTCAGGCCGAATTGCTGGACATTTCGGACAAGGCGGCGCTCGCGGCCGCGATCGGACGGGCCGACCTGGTCGTCAGCATGGTCCCCTACACCTTTCATCCGGTCGTCGCCTCTCTTGCGATCGAGCAGGGGAAAAACATGGTCACGGCCTCCTATGTCAGCCCGGCGATGCGAGAGCTCGATGCTAGGGCCAGAGAGAAAGGTGTCCTCCTCCTGAACGAACTGGGTCTCGATCCCGGGATCGACCACATGGAAGCCATGCGGATCATCCATGAGGTCCATGACTCCGGCGGCCAGGTCCATTCCTTCACCTCTTACTGCGGCGGACTGCCCGCCCCAGAGGCCAACAACAACCTGTTTGGCTACAAGTTTTCCTGGAGCCCACGCGGCGTTCTACTTGCTTCCAAGAATTCGGCCAGATTTCTCAAGGACGGCCAAGTCGTCTCCATTCCGGCCGAGGACCTCTTCGCCAGGCCCGAGATCATCCCCATTTCCGGGCTCGGCGCGTTCGAAGGCTACCCCAACCGGGATTCTGTCCCATATCGGGACATCTACGGTATCCCCGAGGCCCGTTCCATTTTCAGGGGAACTCTCCGTTACACGGGCTGGTGTGCCACGCTCAAAAAAATGGTCGAGCTGGGCCTTCTCGACGACACGCCGAAGGATAGGACAGGCTTGACTTTCCTCGGGCTCATGCGGGAGCTTTCCCGGAGCACCCCCGACGAGGATCTCTATGCGGCCATCGCCCGCCGGCTTGACCTCGAAACCGGCTCCAAAATCATCTCTAAGCTGGAGTGGCTGGGACTCTTCGAAGAGAGGAAGCTGCCGGCGGAAAAGGGCTCGGCCCTGGACAACCTTGCCGCCCTGATGATCGAGAAGCTCGCTTATGCCGGTGGAGAAAGGGACATGATCGTCCTTCAGCACGAATTCCTGGTCAGGACGGAATCGGGGCGTAGCGAACGGGTTGTCTCGACGCTCATCGATTACGGAGTGCCCGGCGGCGATTCGTCCATGTCCCGTACCGTCGGCCTGCCCGCGGCCATCGCCGCCCGCCTTGTCTGCGAAGGGAAGATCCGCATGACGGGAGTCCATATTCCCGTCCATCCCAATATCTACGGGCCCATCCTCGAGGAACTGAGGACGCTCGGGGTCCATTTCGTGGAGAAGAGCCGGGTGATCTGACCATCCATGAAAAGAAAAGCCTTCGTCGCCGGCCAGTTCTACCCCGGCGACAGCGAGCGGCTGCGCCGGTCGATCGAAGAGATGTCGGGGTCTCCGGTGGCCCCCAAGAAGGCCCTCGCGGTCGTCTCCCCGCACGCCGGCTACGTGTATTCCGGGCCTGTCGCCGCGGCGGTTTTTTCGTCGACCGTTGTCCCCGGGACGGTCGTCATCCTCGGCCCCGGGCACAGGGAGATCGGATCGATCTTCGCCATCCAGGGCCGAGGTAGCTGGCTGACGCCCCTCGGTGAAAGCCCGATCGAGGCGGAACTGGCCTCGCAGATCATAAAACGCTGTGCGTTCGTCGAAGAAGACGAGCAGGCCCATCTCGGAGAGCATTCTTTGGAGGTCCAGCTGCCTTTCATCCAATACTATCGAAAGGACGCCGCCATCGTGCCCATCTGCGTTTCCCATGTCGCCGCGTACGGCCAGCTCGAGGCCCTCGGCCAGGGCCTGGCCGAGGCCATCTGCGGGTTCGGGAAGGAGACGCTCATCGTGGCCAGCACGGATATGAGCCACTACATCAGTCAAAAGGCGGCCGAGAAGAAGGACATGTTGGCCATTCGCAAGATCCTCGACCTCGATCCGGCCGGTCTCTTTGAAACCGTGAGGGAGGAGGGGATCTCGATGTGCGGCTACCAGCCGACCACGGCTGCCCTCGTCGCGGCCATCGGGCTGGGCGCGTCCGCAGCCGAGCTTGTCCGCTACCAAACTTCGGGCGAAAGGACTGGGGATTACGACCAAGTCGTTGGATATGCTGGAATTAGGGTCTTCTCGGAAGGGGCGACCTGACTGTCAGTCATTTGACAGCAAATCGCTTTTAATGCTATAAAAAGCCCTTAAGGAATCGGATGATCAGGTCTATATTGCGCGACAAGGACAAGATTGTCCTGACCCTCGTCATCGAGAGCTAC
>Ga0268276_1001624_pt1 | contig 21421 bp, 15 predicted proteins | sample saktaG_4_FD_190145 | JGI IMG/M metagenome (GOLD analysis project Ga0268276, IMG submission 190145) | Saline water microbial communities from Sakinaw Lake, British Columbia, Canada - sak_2010_1_5_45m | ecosystem: Environmental > Aquatic > Non-marine Saline and Alkaline > Saline ... | reverse complement strand
TTGGATTTCAAAAATGCCTTTAAAATTGCGGAAAAATACCATGCCGAGGCGCTTTGCGCCGAGGCTGTTTCTTACGATTTCACAAAAAGTGAAAATTGGCGGAGAGGGTGGGATTCGAATGCAGAGCGTATCTAGAAAATTAGCTCCGATTATTTCTGGGGCGGGACGAGGGCAGAGACTAGTTTGGAGTAGTTGAGCTGGCGACCGTAATCGGGGTTGATGAAGCCGTCATTAGAGTAGAACTCGCTGTTTCCGGAGTGGAACTCGCGCTGACGCCGACGAGACAGACGCCTTGCCAAGGAACATAATGAGAAGAAAATCTTCGTTCTTGAATCGGAGTGGTAGTTGAACCTTCCGGGTAAATCACCTTGTAATCAAAGAAAGCGTCGGCGCCGTTATGAGAACTTTCAGTACATTTCTTTTGCCCCGGCTCAAGATTTGTTGTTTCGATTATTTTTGTCGGCGCCGGTTTTACTATATTATAGATTGTCGGGTAAGTTGTGGTGGCGATGCGGCCGTCTTTAGTTCCCCAGAAATCAAAATACAAATCATCCTTGATTATTCGGGCTTGGATTAGAATATAGTTTCCGGTATCGTTGATAAAACGCAGATCCGGCCTAGGATTATAAATAGTCGCGTCCATCCCGGCCGGCTCGTAATAAGAAACGCGGTAGGAGTGGTTTTGGCGCATAGTTATCGACAATCCGGAACTTAAGGCCGATCGGAAGACGGTGGTTCCTATCTGGCATAAGCCGCCGCCGAACTCAGGGATTGTCTTATCCCCCTTGATAACCAGTTCTTGCAAATAGCCGGTGCTGGCGTCGATTGTTCCCAGGGCTGTTAGTAAAGAAAATTCTTCATTCGGTTTGATGAGTATCCCATGCAAGGTGTCAGCCCCATTTTTTATATTTTTTCTTCGATTAATCGGCGAGCCGGCGAAGTTTGAGTGCCCGGTACCGAGTATTTCTTTTATTTGGAGATTGTTGTCCGGGCTGATGTCTTGGCCGCTGGTTTTCTTGATTATCAAACCGGTTTCATTTTGGCCACCGAGAAGATTGACGGTTATCGCTTGGGCGCTGGCTTCCAAATCTACTTTTCTTCCATCTTTACCGGTTTGCCAGCTGGAAACCTTCCCGTTTTTAATCTCAAAGCGCGGCAGGACATTTTCTTCGTCAACTTCCGGGGCTATTTCGGTTTTTAGATACTCCTTAATTTTTTCTTGATCCAGAAAAATAGTCGTATTATTTTGAGTTTTTATCAAACTTATCCAAGTGGCTAACTTATCCGGTTTTATTTTCCAGTATTTTATCGTTGAGCTGGCTTTTCCGAATTCATTGAAACTGATGGTTAATTCGCCGCGGCCGATAATTTTTTTAGCTTCAGCCTCCAAGCCGACCAAGTCGGCCTGTTTTATTTCCGGATATAAAGATGTCGTTCTGATGGTGATAACCGGCGCTTCCAGATCAGTCAGGTTATTATGGATAGCGCTGAAAATTTTGGCATAGTCTACGCCTTTTCCGAGTTTTTCCTGGTTAGAGATAATTTTTGTCTCCAGGCTGGATTTTTCCAGAGAAAAATAAGCGTTCTCCGGCGCGATATTCAGTTCCTTAAAATTGTCGTCCAAGAAAGCTTTAACTGTTTCTTCGTCCAGGGAGTAAATCGGGAATAGTTTTTTATCGGTTTCGCTTATAAATCTGGATATCAGGTAGCGGCCGAAGCTGTTATGGTCTTTAGGATTAAAAATATTAATCAGAGACGCCTCTAAATCAAAAATCAGGGTCGGACGAGCTAAATCAGAATCAAAAGAGATAACGTCAAGATCCAGCCTTTCTGATTGTTTATCATGTTGGAAGGACAGGCCGGCTTTATTTATTTGTTGGAAGCGCTCGTCTATCGCTTTTTTGGCTTCGTCTCTGGTTTGGCCGCTTAGGCTTAAATCGCCGATAGATTCTTTCGGATAGAATTTCCCTCGATAATTATTTTGCCAAATAAAATAATTAATCGCCAAGAAGACGATTAATAAGAAAAAAATCGAAATAGAGATGATTGAGACGTTCTTAGAGGGAGCCTTCATAGGCGAGAGATGATTGTCTAAAAGGGCGATGGTTAATCTTTAGTTTTAATTTCAATGGCTTTGGGGGTGGTTTTATATAAAGAAATCGTGAGAACGCCATTTTCCAATTCCGCTTCCACGCGTTTATTGTCGACCTCGGCCGGCAAGATTATGGAGCGGGAGAACGACCCCCAATAACACTCGCGGTAAAGATAGTCTTCTTCGGTTATTTCCGCGTCGGCCGAGCGCGTTCCTTTGATGGTCAGAAGATCATGATGGAGGGAAATTTTCAAATTTTCCGGCTTGACCCCGGCGATCGTGGATTTAATTATTATCTTTTTGTCGGTCTGATAGACATCAATGGCGAGTTGCCCTTCCGTTTCCGGCTCTTCATAATCCAACCATTCGGTCGGATTGTCCGCTCCGCTATCGACGCTTGGCTTAAGATGGTTCTTTTTATTGAAAAACATATATTTTATTTCATCTATAATTTACCAATATTTTAGCAAATTGTAAATAAGGAAAATAAAATACGCCGCTGTAAGCGGCGTATTTTCTAAGCGGTGGGCCCGACAGGATTCGAACCTGTGACCTCTACGATGTCAACGTAGCGCTCTAACCAACTGAGCTACGAGCCCTCTTTATCTGATTGTGGGCATAGATGGACTTGAACCATCGACCCCCGCTTTATAAGAGCGGTGCTCTAACCGACTGAGCTATATGCCCTATTATAATGGCCGTCAAAAAAGAATGCAAGAAAGAATGCAAGTTTGCTTGGTTGTAATGTTTAGTAGTTATTTTATACCATTATAAGCTTAATTTTTCAAGCTTATTTTGGAGTTTAGGGATTATTTGGCTGATGGCCGTTTTTATCCCCATATTTAAAGTCGCTTGAGCCGTTTTTATTCCGCCTAAAGCCCCATATTCCCTGATAAAATCCAGAACATTGATGTTTTTTAGAGAATAAGCCAAGAGCGTGGTTTTATCAGGCGTTTCTTCGCAGAAAATAAGGATAATTTTAGCGCTGGGGACGGTGGCGATAAGCTCGTCTATAATATCACTTAAACTGTCCATTGTCGCTCCAGTCTCTTTAAAATCATTATTGTCCAGCTTTGACCACAACAATTCATTCTTTTTTTCCGCCTGAAGGTTGTTGAGTATTTTCCCCCACAGCTTTAAAGAGGACATATCTCTTGACCGATAAAGATGGGTGATTATTTCTTCCCGCCGCGCCCCGAGGGTTATTAATTCGGAAGTGGTTAAAAGGACGCGCGGCGTCAAATTGGCGGTCTTAAAGTTTTTGGTTCGCTGGATGATGCCGGCTAAAAGACAGGTGGCGATATCTTCGGAAATCATTTCCGGCTTGTAATTTTTTAAGAGATAAAAAATTATTTCCGCGGTGGTGATAGCGTTCAAGTCGACGAAATTAATCTGTCCGAATTCCTCGTTCGCCGCTTGCTGATCGATATTTATAATGGTGGTCTTGTAGAAGAATTCCACGTTGTCGTCGTAGAGTTTTTCTAAGGCTTCCAGATCGCTGACGCCGACGGTGAAGATGAGATCATATTTAAATTCGCCTGTTCGCGTGGAGACGTCTTCCGGCTTGAACCAGCCGGTTTTTGGGGAAATAATAAAATTAAGCTGATCGGCATCGACGGAATATTTAATTTGGTTGACTTTGGCCTGGCTGATATCGAGGGAGACGACGAAGCGCCGGAGATTATCCAGCTGTTTTTTTATTTCCTGGTAAGACGGCAAGAAAAAAAAGGATTCGGATCGATCATCATTTTTAAATCCGGCGATTTCTGTTTCCACTCCAATTTTTTTTAGGAACAGAAAAAGAGCCAGAGCCGAAGCTATCGCGTCATTATCCCGATCGGCCGGAAAAACTATCAGGACATTTTTTGATTTTTCCAGTTGCCGAAAAATTTGTTGTTCTAAATTTAACATTTTTCAATTATAAACTTCCGCCAATTAGCTTGAGCTTAACTCTTTAATATATAGTTATTTACTGCCAAAGTCAAGGTAAAACTTGATTGATTTAGGGGAATTCGGTTGACTTAAGCTCGTTTTTTTGGTAATTTTAATTCATGAAACAAGAACTAGATAAAACTTATAACCCCTCTGAAACCGAGGATAATATTTATCAAAAATGGGAAAAATCCGGATTCTTTAACCCTGATAACCTGGATTTGCCGAAAAACGCTCCTGCTTATACCATTATTCTCCCTCCTCCCAATATTACCGCTAAATTACATATCGGTCATAGCGCCATGCTGGCGATAGAAGATCTTTTGATAAGATACCGCCGTTTGTCCGGTTTTAGGACTCTCTGGGTGCCGGGGACTGACCATGCCGCCATCGCCACTCAGAGCGTGGTTGAGAAGAAAATTCTGAAAGAACAAGGAAAGACTCGTAACGATTTAGGGCGCGAGACTTTTCTGGCAGAAGTTTGGAAATTTGTCAATGAAACTCAAGCCACGATTCTCCATCAAACTAAAAAAATGGGATCTTCCCTGGATTGGTCGCGCCTGGCTTTTACTCTTGATGAAACCAGACAAAAAGCGGTGGCAAGAATGTTTATTGACATGTATCAGGAAGGGGTGATTTATCGCGGCGAAAGAATAGTTAATTGGTGTCCGCGTTGCCACTCGACTTTAGCGGACGATGAAGTTGAATACAAGGAACAGACCGCCAAGCTTTATATTTTTAAGTATTCTTTGGATTTTCCGATAGCTATTTCAACGACCCGGCCGGAAACAAAACTGGGTGACACTGCCGTGGCGGTAAATCCGAAAGATGAGCGTTATCACCGGTATATCGGCAAGCAGTATAAAGTTAATTTTTGCGGCCAGGAGCTTAATATCGGGATAATCGCCGATTATAACGTGGATTCGGAATTCGGTACGGGAGCTTTAGGCGTCACCCCGGCTCACTCCGCAATTGATTGGCAAATGGCCCAGGCTAATAGTCTGCCGATAATTAAAGTTATCAATGAAGCCGGCCTGATTAGGGATGGCTTTGGCGTTTATTCTGGTTTAAGGGCGGTGGCGGCGCGCGATTTGATAGTGGCCAAATTACAGGAGCAGGGATTATTGGAAAAAGAGGAAGAGATTAATAATAACTTGTCGGTTTGTTACCGCTGTGAAACCGCGATTGAACCCCTCCCCTCTAAACAATGGTTTATCGGCATTGATAAGAAGCTAGAACGTTTGGGCGGAAAATCTTTGAAAGAAAAAGCTTTGGAAGCCGCGGATAAGAAAAAAATTATTTTTATTCCGGAAAGATTTAATAAAAATTATTGCGATTGGATGAATAACCTTCATGATTGGTGTATCTCGCGTCAGATTTGGTTCGGGCATCAAATTCCGGTCTGGTATAAGGGTGAAGAAATCTTTGTCGGGACGGAAATGCCGTCTGGAACCGGTTGGGTTCAGGATCCCGATACTTTAGACACCTGGTTTTCTGCGGGCATGTGGACATTTTCAACTTTGGGCTGGCCGGATAATTTTAAGGATGGTGTTAAGAGCGGCGATTTGAAGCGTTTTCATCCGACCCAAGTGCTGGAAACCGGCTACGAAATATTAACTCTCTGGATATCACGCATGATTATGATGTCCTTTTTCGCCTTGGGAGAAATCCCTTTCTCGACAGTTTATTTGCATGGCACTATTTTAGATAAGCAGGGCAAAAAAATGTCTAAGTCTAAAGGTAATGGCGTTGACCCGGTAGAAGCGATAGGCCAATACGGCGCCGATGCTGTCCGGTTGTCTCTGCTCATGGGCTCTACTCCAGGCAATGATACCCGCTATAGCGACGACAAAGTTGAATCCAAGCGCAACTTCGTCAATAAGCTTTGGAATATTTCCCGCTTTATCCTCTCTGCCGCCGATGAAAAGTTTTATGCCACCGCTTACCAGACGGCTCCGATCGCGCCAACTTTGGCGGATAAATGGATTTTAAATAATTTGGCGGCTAGCGCTAAAACCGTTACCGAACATTTGGAAAATTTTAATTTTTCTCTAGCCGCCGAGGAACTAAATGAGTTTACTTGGAACAAGCTGGCTGATTGGTATTTGGAAATCGCTAAGATAGAAAAAAATAAGGAGGAAATATTGATTTATATATTAAAGAACGTGTTGATTTTGTGGCATCCGTTCATTCCGTTCGTTACTGAAAAAATCTGGTCGAATTTTAATGCCGATTTATTGATGGTCGCTAAGTGGCCGCAAAACATAGCGGCCAAGCTGGCGATCGATGAAGCCGTCGCGGCCTGCCAAAAATTTCAAAAAATTCAGGATTTGGTTATTGCTATCAGGAACGTCCGCGGTGAGAATAAAGTAGAACCGGCGAAGAAACTGGAGGCGGTAATCTACGGTCACGAGGACTCAGGGTTGTTAAAAGAGCAAGCGGAAATAATTATCAATCTTAAAACCGGTCTGAAATCTTTAGAAATAAAAGATAGCGGCGTTAAGATAGATAAGGCGATTGCTACGGTTGTCGGCGGTTGGGAAGTTTATCTTTTGGGCGGCGCCAATGAGAAGAAAGAAAAAGAACGTTTAGCGAAAGAAAAAGAAAATTTAGAAAAAATAATCGGCTTGCAGTCAGCAAAATTGGGCAATGCCGATTTTGTCGATCACGCGCCCGAGGAAATTGTGGCCGCGGCCAAGAGCAAACTCGCTGCCTATCGGGCGGAGTTAGAAAAAATAGTCAAAATAATCCAAGACCTATGACTTTAAAAAAATATTTATGGGTGATGTCCGTTCTGACAGTCGTCTGCTGGGGGATTTTTCTGTTCGTGGCCGGCATCGTCGACCCGACAGCGACTAATTGGCTGGGATTTCTCTTATTTTACCTGGCTCTTTTCGCCTCTCTAAGCGGGACCATCTCCTTAATCGGTTTTTTGTTCCGTTTCGTGGTTATAAAAAAAGAGTTGGCCTTTAATTCCGTCAAAGTGGCGTTCCGCCAGTCGTTCTTATTTTCCTTGTTTATAATTCTGCTTTTAATCTTAAAGGCCGCTAATCTGTTTAATTGGCTCAACCTTCTTTTGCTTATAATAATTTTTTCCATCCTGGAGCTATTTTTAATAAGTTATAAAACCAGCCGATAAAAATATGAAAAACAAATTTAATCAATTGCGCGACGAATTCATGGAACAGTTGGCGCGAGTCAAGAATAACGAACATTTAAAGGAGCTAGAGTTGAAATTTTTGTCGCGCCGAGGAAGATTGAGCGAATTAATGGGCGGGCTTAAAGATTTAAACTCCGATCTTAAGAAAGAAGCGGGTGAACTGGCCAATAACGTCAAGAAGGAACTGCAAGAAAAATTTAACGCGCTGAGCGAATCTTTGAATAATTTTACCGCGAAAGATAATGAAATCGATGTTACTTTGCCCGGCGCCAATCTGGCGCAAGGTCATTTGAATCCGATCACTCTTGTTCAGAACGAACTGGAAGACATTTTTTCATCTTTAGGTTTTATGATTCTCGACGGTCCGGAGTTGGAAAGCGATTATTATAATTTTACCGCCCTTAATGTTCCTCCGGATCATCCCGCCAGAGACATGCAGGACACTTTTTATGTTGATTATAAGAATAAGGACGGCCAATATGATTTATTGATGCGTACCCAGACTTCCCCGGTTCAAATCAGGGCAATGCAGAAATACGGCGCGCCTCTGAAAGCGCTTATTCCCGGACGCTGTTTCAGGAACGAAGCGACGGACGCGCGTCATGAGCATACCTTTTATCAAGTAGAAGGATTATTAGTCGGTAAAAATATTAATTTTGCTAACCTGAAGAGTTTTTTGGAAATAGTCGGACAGCGTTTGTTCGGCTCGAACACTAAATTAAGGATGCGGCCGAAGTTTTTTCCGTTCGTCGAACCGGGCAACAACGGCGAATATACTTGTTTCTTGTGCCAAGGCCGTGGCTGTCGCGTTTGTAAGCAGACCGGCTGGTTGGAAATAGTCGGCGCCGGCTTGATTCATCCGGAAGTTCTTCGCGCCGGCGGCATTGATCCGGAAATTTATTCGGGGCTGGCTTTCGGTTTTGGTTTGGACCGCTTAGCGATGTTGAAATATAATATTAGCGATGTCCGTCTGTTTAATAGCGGCGATCTTAAATTTTTAGAGCAATTTTAATTATATGTACATATCTCTTAATTGGTTGAAAGACTACGTGAAGATTCCGTTGAAAATAAAACCGGAAGATATCGCCGAGGGATTGACCAACCATACGGTTGAAGTCGAGGGTTTGGTTAATTCCGCCGAACAATTTAATAAAATTGTCGTCGGGAAAGTCTTGGAAGTGATTAAACATCCTAATGCCGATCGTTTGCGCCTAACCGTCGTGGATGTAAAAAAGAAAAAACTGAATATCGTCTGCGGCGCGCCGAATGTCGCCCCCGGTCAGATGGTGGCGGTCGCCATGATCGGAGCGCTCTTGCCTAACGGCTTAGAAATAAAAGGATCTTTGATCCGCGGCCAGAAATCGGAAGGAATGATTTGCGCCGAGGATGAATTAGGATTGGGCGAAAATCATGAGGGGATAATGGTTTTAAAGGAGAACGCTAAAATCGGAGAAGCGTTCGCGAAATATTTAGGGGCCGATGATATTATTTTTGAAATAGACAATAAATCCTTATCTAATCGACCTGACCTTTTAAACCATTATGGTTTAGCGCGCGAACTGGCGGCCATTTTTAACCTGCGCCTGTTGCCTTATGAAAAAAAGTTCGCTCGCCAAGGGGATTTCTTGGACGCTAAAAATAACCAGCTCGAGGTGAAAGTCTCGGCGCCTGGCGCCTGCCCGCGTTATCTGGCGGTTAAAGTGAGCGGCATAGAAATTAAGGAATCACCGGCTTGGCTCAAGGAAAGATTAGTGGCCGTTAATCAGCGTCCGATTAACAACATCGTGGATTTGACTAATTACGTCATGCTTGATTGCGGCCAGCCGATGCATGCCTTTGACGCCGCGAAAATAAAGAGGATTCTTGTCCGTCAGGCGGAGAAAAATGAGACGATAGAAACTCTGGACGAGAAAGAACGGGTTTTATCGGTTGATGATTTGGTTATTACCGACGGCCGTCAAGCCGTGGCTTTGGCCGGTATCATGGGCGGGCGCAATAGCGAAATAACCGTTGAAACTAAAGAATTGGTCTTGGAATCCGCTAATTTTTCCGCCGCCACCGTCCGTAAAACTTCGCAGAAATTGGGTTTACGCACTGAATCATCGGTTCGTTTTGAGAAAGCCCTTGACCCGGCCCTGCCCGAGACCGCTATTTCCCGTTTCCTGGCGCTTTTAAAAGAAATCTGTCCGAGTATGAAGATAACTAGCGCCCTGGTAGACATTAATAACACGCGCCCGAAGCAATTAACGGTTGGATTGGATTTAGGTTGGCTGAAAAATAAGATCGGTCAAGAGATTCCCCGGGCTGACGTTATTAATATCCTGGAAAAACTTGGTTTTTCCTTGGATGACAAGTTAGAGGAAATTTTGAAAGTTTCTATCCCTGCTTGGCGCGCGACTAAAGACATTTCCAACAAAGAAGATTTGGTCGAAGAAATTCTCAGACTTTACGGCTATGACAAGATTGAGGCGAAACTGCCGATTTTAGCGATGGATCTTCCGGAAGTTAATGAGACTAGAAAAATAGAGAGGAAAGTAAAAAATATTCTGTGTCTGGGAGGTTCTCTTAGTGAGGCTTATAATTATTCTTTTGTCGGCGAAGATCAGCTGAAGAAATTAAATATTGATTTTTTCAATTATCTTAAACTGGCCAATCCTCTTTCCGGAATTCAGAATCTTTTGCGCCAGTCGCTCGCGCCCGGATTATTCGCCAATATCAAGACCAATCAATTCAAGAGCGATGATTTCGGTTTTTTCGAAATCGGCAACGTTTTCTTTAAGACGATGGGCAGTGTGAGAAAAGATAATATCGAGGGAAATTTTTTACCTTATCAGGAAAAACATCTCGGACTCGTTATCGCCGGAGGGGGTGATTTGTTCGGCCGTCTGAAAAGCGTTATTAATAGTTTGTTCAAGAATTTATTTAATCCCGGGGTAGAAACGGAATTTTTGGTTCTTGATAATCTCCCCGGTTGGGCGGATAGATATTTAGCGGCTAAAGTCGTGGTCCTGGGCCGGGAATTGGGAGTGGTCGGCTTGCTTAGCCGTGAAGCGACAGTCAATCTGAATTTGAAGAAAGCCACGGCCTTAGCGGAATTGAATTTCAATAAGCTGGTTGAGTTGATTCTTAATCAACCGCCTTTCCGTTTTACCGAAGCGCCGAAATATCCGCCGCTAATGCGCGACTTGGCCTTTGTCGCCCCGAACGAAGTATTGTATAATGATTTAAGGAGAGAAATGAGCCGATTCAATCCGCTTATCAAGTCAGTTGAACTGTTTGATATTTATATCGGAAATAAATTAGCCGGCGGACAGAAAAGCTTGGCGTTTCATTTATCTTATCGGGCTGAAGACCGAACCCTGACCGCCGAAGAAGTTGATAAAATTCAAGCCGCGCTAATCGCTTATCTGGCGCAGAAATTTGAAGCGAAACTAAGAGACTTTTAAATCATTAAATAAAAAAATATGTTTTCCACTTCTAATGACATTTTAAATCTGGTCTTAGCCGTCTGTTTGGCTTTATTGACTTTCTTCTTATGTTGGGCGATTTATTATTTTGTCGCCAGCGTCCAAAAAATCCATAAGCTGATTAAAAGGGTGGAAAACGGCGTGAGCAAAGCGGAAGGAATTATCGATCTGGCGAAAGATAAGTTGAAAAATAGCGCCACTTACTTTATGATTTTGGGAGAGATAGCCAAGAAGGCCATGGAATTCGTTCAAGAAAAAAGAGATAAGAAAGCCTCGTCTAAGAAGAAATAGACCGATAAGAAGATAAATTACGAATCAAGATTTTAGAAAATAAAAGAGCCCCGTCCTTTTTCGGATAGGGCTCTTTCGTGTCTGAGGAGATTATTTTTTATATTTACAGCCTCGATTACTGCACTTGATCTCTCCGTTTTTATCGGTGACCAGTAGGGCTTCGCAATCCGGGCATTTTTCTCCGGTCGGCTGGCCCCAATAAGCGTTTTTACACTTCGGATAATTATTGCAAGCGTAAAAGGCGCCGCGTTTGCTGAATTTTTTGACGATTTTGCCGTCGCCGCAAATCGGACAAGCGACTTCTTGGCCGTCTCCGGGTTGGGCGATATTTTTAATGTTTTTACATTTGGGATAAGCGGAGCAGGCTAAGAACGGACCATACTTTCCCACTCTTACTCTCATCGCCGCGCCGCATTTAGCGCAGACTTCGCCGGCATATTTTTTTTCAAGTTCTAAGGTCTTCGCGTCCGGTTCCCTTTTTTCACCGCCTTGGTCGCCGGCCATTTTTTTGATATTGCGACAATCGGGAAACGCGCCGCAAGCCAGGAATTTTCCGTAGCGCCCGGTTTTAATGACCATCGCCGCGCCGCATTTATCGCAGACTTCAGTTGATTTTTCTTCCGGCATAATATCATTTTTATTAATTTCCATATATTTTTTTTGTAAATTATCGTGGAAGTCCTTGTAAAAATCGCCAATGACCGGTTGCCAGCCCTTTTTTCCGTCGGCGATGAGGTCTAAATTATTTTCCATATCGGCGGTGAATTGGTAATCGACGATTTTTTGGAAGTGATTCAATAATAAATCGGTGACGACGAAGGCGATACTGGTCGGTTTAAGTTTCTTATTTTCATCTCGTTCTACGTAATTGCGGACAATAATCGTATTAATGGTCGGCGCGTAAGTAGACGGGCGGCCGATGCCATGCTTTTCCAATTCCTTGACCAGGCTGGCATCCGAATATCGCGCCGGCGGATTAGTGGAATGCTGGTCGGAGCGCAAATCTAGCAAGGCGGCCGATTGCTTTTCTTCTAGGAGCGGCAATTCCTGTTCCTTGGTCTTTTCCGGCCAGATTTTCAGATAACCGGGGAAAACTAGCGTCTGTCCGTTGGCGCGGAAAATATAAATTTCTTTATTGTTTACGGTTTTGACGTCGATGGCGGTCGTGGCCAGTTTAGCGGCCGGCATTTGGCTGGCAATCGCTCTTTGCCAGATTAAGCGGTATAAACGTTCTTGGCTTTTATCCAATTTAGCCCCCAGCTCTTCCGGAGTATTATCGGCTTCGGTCGGGCGAATCGCCTCATGAGCCTCTTGGGCGTTTTTGCTTTTATTTTTAAAAACGCGCCCGCCCTTAATCGCGTAATCGGCGCCTAAATTTTTCTTAAGCCAGGCCTCGGCTTCGCTTAAAAATTTCGGAGACAGATTGAGCGAATCGGTTCGCATGTAAGTGATATGCCCTTCTTCATACAATTTTTGGGCGACGGCCATAGTCTGTTTGGCGCTGAATCCGAGGTGGCGATTGGCGGATTGCTGTAAAGTCGAAGTCGTGAAAGGCGCGCCCGGATTTTTACCGACCTCTTTTTTTTCTACTTTGTCGATGGTATAATCGGCCGGCTGGAGTATTTTTTTTAGTTCATCCGCTTCCGTCTTTTTTATTTTCAGCTTGTCAAAAGTTTTGTCGCGGATCTTGTATAAATCGGCGGTAAATTTTTCCGTCTCTGCCGCGCCGCTGAAATCGGCCGATAAGCTCCAATATTCTTCCGGGACAAAGGCTTGGATTTCTCGTTCCCTTTCCACTATCAGGCGAGTGGCGACGCTCTGGACGCGGCCGGCGGATAAGCCTTTAGCCACCTTTTTCCATAAAAAGGGAGACAATTCATAACCGACCAGTCGGTCAAGCACGCGGCGCGCTTGTTGTGCGTCAACCATATTTAAATCAATCGGCCGCGGTTTTTCCAGGGCTTCTAAAATGGCGTTTTTAGTAATTTCATGGAAAGCGATCCTCTTAGTTTTTTTTTCGTCTAATCCTAAAGCCTGGATTAAATGCCAGGAAATCGCTTCTCCTTCGCGGTCTTCATCGGACGCCAGAATGACTTCCGTCGCCTTTTTAGCGTCGGCCTTCAAGCCGCTGACGATCTTTTTAGCTTTGGTCGGGATGACATATTTTGGCGTGAAGCCATGTTCGATATCGACGCCCATTTCACTTTTCGGAAGATCGCGAATATGGCCGAATGAAGATTCGACTTGGTATTCTTGGCCCAGGAATTTACCGATGGTTTTGGCCTTAGTTGGGGACTCGACGATTATTAAAGTCATAAGAGCGATATAATTTAATTTAAATCATAACCGTATTCGCTACTTTTGGCAATCCCTCGGATTTCTAATATACTTAGTGTACTATTTACGACCGCGGTGTCAAGGTTAGTTTTTTTGATTATTTCATCGGAATTGATTTTTTCCGCGCGTTCCGATGCCTCCTTTAATATTTTATAGATCATAGCTTCGCTTTCGTTTTTTGGAGAAAAGAGCGGCCTTCCGGCGAGGCGTTTTTTAATTTTGTTATTTCCGTCATCGTCATTATTTAAGCCGTAGACCTCTAAAATATCGGCCGCGGCGGTTATCGGTCTGGCGCCGGATTTGATCAGTTTATTGGGGCCGGCGGAAAATTCGGCAAAAATGTTTCCCGGCACGGCTAAGACTTCCCGATTTTCTTCCAAGGCCCAGTCGGCCGTGATTAAGGCGCCGGATTTTATTGGCGCTTCAACGATCAAGGTCGCCTGCGCCAACCCGGCGATAATGCGATTGCGTTGGGGAAAGTTTTGTTTATGGGGAGGAGTACCGGGCGGAAATTCGGAAATCAGGGCGCCGCCATGATTGATGATGTTTTCCGCCAGATAGCGGTTAGCGGTCGGATAAAAATTTTTGGAGTCCAGGCCGGAGCCGAGAATCGCCCAAGTTTTTCCTTTCAGTTCTAAGGTTTTTTGATGCGCTAAAGCGTCTATTCCCAGCGCCAGGCCGCTGATAATTTCTATTCCCGATTCGATTACCCCCGGTAATAATTCGGAAATAGCCTTGCTTCCATAGGCGCTGAACTTTCTGGAGCCGACGACCGCCAGACGGCTCTTCGCGCTATTGTCAATTTTTCCTTTATAATATAAGACCGGCGGCGGTGCCGCCATCTCTTTAAGTAGGGCCGGATAATCAGGGTCTTTCCAAGTGATGAAAGAAATTTCTTCTTTTTTTAGTTCACTGATCATATTGGCAATGGAGGCCGCCGGGGATTTTCTCCAGCTTGTAAAAGCGCTCGCCAAAGAGGGGTTGAGACCGGCGCGTTCCAATTCTCCGGTGTTAGCGAACCAGGCCTGGCGGATATTGGGAAAGAATTTCTCTAGTCGTCTCATGTTTATCGGTCCGATTTTTTGGAAATAGTTGAAGGCTAAATAATAATATTTGTCTTCATAGGCGATATTTTCGCGGTTCATAATAATTTAATAAAATCCTCCTAAATTTTTTAGGAGGATTTTATGTTTATCTTATATTTTTTAAGTCGAGTCGGGATGATAATTCTTTGAGTCTGATTTTCTCTTCGCCGCTGAAATTATCCAGAACGAATTTATCGGGCGGAACATGCGTCCTGAGCAGGTCATTCTTAATGCCGCAGCGAAGACGAGTGAATTTTTTAGTCTTTAAATAATCAATGATCGATTGGACGCCGCGATGCCCGGCGCTACCGGAAGCGGTGGCGATTTTATAGTTTCCAAAGTCCAAGTCCAAGTCGTCATGGATAACCGTCAGGATATTTTGTAAATCCGCGTCTTTCTTTTTGATCAAACCGAAATTTTTCGGCAGCAATCCGTAGTAGTCCAATATCTTGCGGACGCTAGTTCCTGATTCATTCATGAAGGTCAATGGTTTGACGAATAAAAAATCGCCGTCTTTATAAAGAAGCGCGTTGAATTTCTTATTCTCCGACCAGTTCACGTCGCCGAGCCAGTTATCTAAAACAAGCCAGCCGGTATTATGGCGCGCGCTCTTATATTGTTCCCCGGGATTACCCAGGCCGACGATGATTTTCATATTATTCTTCGTTACTGGTTAATTTTCTATTCGGCGCTTCATTATAAGTCGTATGTGATTTTTTGTTTTTTGTAACGCGGACGCTAAGCGGCGTTCCGGTAAAGCCAAAGCGTTCCCGCAGACGATTTTCCATAAAACGAACGTAAGAGAAATGGAGATCATCGTTCGGTCCTATTCTGACGATGAAAGATGGCGGGTTATGATCCTTTTGGCGAAATTCATAAATGCGCGGCGCCTTTAATCCCTTTCCCTTGGCCGGTTTATGAATCTTAACGACCGCTTTCATGAATTTTTCGCACTGTGAATCGCTTAATTCCAGTTTTCGCTGGGTCGCGATAGTGATAATTAAATCTAAAATCTTATTAACCTTCTCGCCGGTCTTAGCGGAAATGAATTGGATGGGGGCCCAGGTTGCAAACGGCAACTTATCATAAATTATTTCCGTCCATTTTTTAGTATCCCGTTTTTCCAGCTTATCCCATTTATTGGCGATGAAGACCAGGCTCTTTCCCCGATCTTTTATCTCTTGGATAAGTTTGGCGTCCTGATGGGTTATCGGTTCGCTGATATCCATGACCAGGAGGGCGATATCCGCCCTTTCTAAAGATTTTAAAGATTTTTGTACGCCCAGTTTTTCAAAACCGATGGCGTTACGGCTATGACGAGCGATTCCGGCCGTGTCCACTAACGTGATGTTTTCGCCTTTATAGATTATTTTAGTATTTTGCGATTCGCGGGTAGTATGGGCAACCGGGCTGACGATAACTCTCTCATAACCGAGAATGGCGTTTAATAGAGATGACTTACCGACGTTCGGTTTGCCGATGATACAAATATTTATTCTGCTTGTTTCTTCTTCCGTTATTTTTTTATTTTTTCTTGGCTTATCCAGCCTATCGATAATGGCATCCAAAAGGTCGCCGGTGCCCAGTCCGCTGGCCGCGGAAATGATTCGCGGTTCTCCTAATCCAAGCCGGTTGAATTGCGCCGCTTCGGAAGCGTTTTTAAAATTATCTATCTTATTGGCGACCACTAAAGTTTTCTGGCGGTACTCGGAATTTTTTTTGAAGCCGGCCGCCATAGTTTTGTCTTCCGGCAATAACCCGGCTTTTGCGTCCACTAAAAATATAATCAAATCAGCCCGGTTAAGATAATTTCGAGCCTGTTTTTGCGTTTGGCTGTCAATATCATCCTCGGTTATCTTCTGATTGCCTAAAGCGCGCGAATCAATTATTCCGGCCGTATCAACCAAGTCAAAAGCGCTGTTAGCCCACTCGACTGTTCCCAAATTGCTGTCGCGAGTCGTTCCGGCGATATCAGAAATCAAAGCCTGCCTTTTTTCAATCAAACAGTTGAAAAGGGTTGATTTGCCGACATTAGTCCGGCCACAGATGACGACGAGGGGCAGATTTTTATTGAATTTTTCCATATTTTCATTTATTCGGCTTTATTGGCATCCGTGCCGATAATCAACAAGAAGTCGGGAGGAGTGCTGGCGGCCAGGTAATCGTTTATCCAAGCTGGAGAATCTGAAAAGTGAGTGGCGCCGGTCAGCGCTTCTAAAGTTTTAAGAGATTTTTCTTTGACAGTGGAGGTCGCTAAACTATAAACGATAGTCTGAGTATAATTCCTTTCCGGAGCGTTGCCGATTTTTGAAATTACAAAACCGGATTGTTCAAGGATGACGGCGGTTTTGCCGGCCAGGCCGCCAATCCAGGTGCCGTTTAAAATTACCACTTGGGCGGCATCGGTGATTTTAACTATCTTCTTAACCGGAGTCATAACTGATCCGGCCGGAGAAGTGATAAAAATATTTTTAACCAGATTTCTTACTTCCGAAAAATTTCCCGAACGCGGCGTTAATATATAGGCGCCGTTTTCGCCTGTACCCGATATCAATAATCCGTCCGGAGCGTCGCTTAAAACTTTATTGATTATTTGAGAACGATCGACATTCTTAAACATTTCCCAAAACCGTAAAACTTCCCAGGTGTTGAGATTGGTAGAAATACTTTTACTTAATTCGTTCACCAATTTAGTGATCATCACCGGATTTAACAGCGTCTTACTGGATAGCAATTTATTTTTTACTGCCTCAAGAATTAATTGTTGACGGCGAGCGCGAGCAAAGTCGGAACCTTCAGACCCGAGAGCGTGGCGGCTGCGCGCGTATTTCAGCGCCAAAGGACCGTCCATGGTCTGTAGTCCTTTTTCAATACGCAAATGTTCATAGCGGGAGTAATAATTCGGATTGTCTTCTCGGCCAAAAATAGGATAAGAATAATCATCAAGGACATTTTCCACGTTAATCTCAATTCCGCCCAGCTCATTAATGATATTTGAGAACCCGTCAAAATCCACTCGGATATAATAATCAATCGGCGTCTGTAATAATTCAGCAAAAGCTTTCGCGGTCGCTTCTCCGCCGCCGCCCGGATTATCCTTTTCGGCGTAAGCGTTGATGCTATTTACTTTCTGCCAATTACTGACCGGAGCAACTAGATCGCGCGGGATAGAAATTAGGGAAATTTGCTTGGTCGAGGGCTGGAAGCTCGCCAACATCATAGTATCGGTTAAATAGGCGCCATCGTGTCCTTCTCCGCCCATACCTAAAAGCAGAACATTCACGCGGTCATTCTCCTCGCCCTTCAGAGTCTTATCAGAAATCGGAACCAGGTGTTTAAGCTTGTCGAAAAAGCCGGTTCCGGAAAACCAATCGGTTCCGTTCTGGCTGGATATCAAAACCTTTCCGGAGAAGATCAACCCGATAACGATCATCGCGATAACATAAGTTATGATTCGCTTTCTTCTTTTATTCGGGATAATAATTTCTTCCGGGTCGCTTGATAAGCGTCGGGCGCGCTTTTCTTCTTCCTCCATTTTTTGCTTGAAATCAATCATAAAATTGTCGGGCTGCCGGGAATTGAACCCGGATTACACGCACCCGAAGCGTGCGTAATACCGTTATACCACAGCCCGTGGCGTTAACTCGTGGACTTGAGGGGACTCGAACCCCTTACCTCTGCAATGCGAATGCAGCGCTCTACCAGATGAGCTACAAGCCCAGGCTTTTACTTTTGTCGGGCTACCCGGAATCGAACCGGGGCTACATGCACCCCATGCACGCGTACTACCATTATACTACAACCCGAGAAAACCAAAAAAAACCAAAAAAAGGCTACGACCCTTTATCTCATATTACCACAAAAAATTAATTTTTCAAGTCCATTTTTAGGTCCTTTTTATTTTCTTGTTCTCTCTCCATTCCTTCGCCTATTATCCCGGTAATTTGCTAAAAGCGGCCGATTAAATTAAAATAATAATATATAAACGATCCATATGAATAAACAAAAAATCATCTTTTCGGGTATTCAGCCCAGCGGCCAGATGCACATCGGTCATTATATCGGAGCCATTTCCCAGTGGGTGGGAATGCAGAAGGATCATGATTGTGTTTTTTCCATAGTTGATTATCATGCCATTACCGTCAAGCAGAATCCGGACGAATTACGCCGGCGTATTATCGAAGCGACTAAGATTTATCTGGCGGCCGGCATCAATCCGCAAAAATCTATTATTTTCCAGCAATCAGCCGTCCCGGCGCATACCGAACTCGCTTGGATTTTTAATTGCTATGGAGCGCGAATGGCTGACTTAAATAGGATGACTCAGTTTAAAGACAAGGCCGGGAAAAATCAGGAATCTGTCGGCGTCGGTCTTTTTGATTATCCGGTGCTTATGGCCGCTGATATATTATTATATGATACGGACATTGTTCCGGTCGGTGAAGACCAAAAACAACACGTGGAACTCGCGCGCGATATCGCTCGTCGTTTCAATGGTGAATTCGGAGAGACTTTTAAGATTCCTCAATCGGTAATACGCAAAGAAGGGGCAAGAATTATGTCCTTGCTTGATCCGGCTAAAAAAATGAGTAAAAGCGATATTAATCAGAATAATTGTATCGCTTTATTAGACTCTCCCGAGGCCGCCAAGAAAAAGATTATGCGCGCCGTCACTGATTCCGGCTCGGATGTTGTTTATAATCCGGAGAATAAACCGGCAATCGCGAACTTGTTGACCATTTATGCGCAATTAGGCAATCGCGAAGTTAAAAGATTGGAAAAAGATTATGCCGGTCATGGCTATGGCGAGTTTAAAAAGGATTTAGCTGAAGTCGTTGTTAAATTTTTGGAGGATTTTCAGAAGAAATATAATAGTATATCCGACGGCGACGTCAGAAAAGTTTTAGAAGACGGCCGGAATAAAGCCGAAGCTATCGCTCAAAAGAAATTGGAAGAAGTTAGGAAGTTGATCGGAGTGAGATAAATAAAAAAGTCATTAGTTTTAATCAAGTAGATCTCCTTAGTAACCAAAAACCGCTAATCTAAGCGGTTTTTTGTATAATCATGTTGAGATTTTGAGTCTAATTAGCATCAATTCATTGTTGCCTCGCGGCAACCACTCCGATATCTCCGCCAACCGGCGGATCGGAGGCGACTAATTCTTCTTCCACGTGGAAAGAAGAATTTTCTCCCTAGAAAGGAGGTGATCCATCCACAGCTTCCGCTACGGATGCCTTGTTACGACTTCGTCCCTGTCATCAGTCTTGCCTTCGTCCCGCTAATGCGAGCCTTCGGGCACTACCAACTCCCTTGACGTGACGGGCGATTATCTTCTTATAAACTTAAGAATTGATGTTCCCACTCAGCGAGCGGATTTCCCGCACTGAGCGAGCTCTAATGCATTTTCTGTTTTAGCCGATATAACTGGGCTAAACCAGACGATGTTAAATGCGTGTTTTTATTGATTGCCGCCATTATTTCACAAAAGATTTTAAAATCTCTTTGTTTGGTGGCAAATTTGACCGGATTGGTTTTAAAGAAAGGAATGATTATTTTCTGTAAATCCTCTCTTTTCGTAACCTCGTAACGATAACAGTCTTTATGGTTTGGACGTTTATCTCGTTGGAAATAAACATTGCCACAACCGAAGTACTGTTTTAATTGATAGAGGATGGCTTTATCTTCTTCCACGAGTTTAATATAAAATTTAGGCTCAATTCGAGTCCTTCTTTTACGTTCGGTATTTTTACCGTCATTAACATAAACAGTGAAACTGCCTTCTCCATCGATTAATCCGGTGATATATTCGGCTTTTAACATATAATTAGAGAGATTCCTTCCTCCGGTAAACCGGAGTACTACGAATCAGCTGACTTCTGACGCGGCGTTAGTTTCATTATATCATCAAATTTGATTTGATGAAACCACCGTCATCAGATCTCCCGGGGTTAATTAATTTTCCTTTCCCGACATCCTGAAACGAATTTTTTTATGAATCTTCCCTATGCTCACCACCCCATCCAAAGGTCGATTCTTCGTTTTATATCTTCAGGCTATCGTTTGTCTTAAGATCCTTCTGCCAATTTCCTCGCGGACATTGACTATCTCTTGACTACGCTCCTTTATAGACAAAAAGGAGGAACGGATTTTAACCGTTTGGCAAATTAATCTGCCCGGCGCAGATTTTGTGAGTACAAGACCCGAGAACGTATTCACCGTGGCATTCTGATCCACGATTACTAGCGATTCCAGCTTCATGAGGGCGAATTTCAGCCCTCAATCCGAACTGAGAAAAGTTTTAAGGGATTGGCTCCACCTTGCGGTTTGGCGTCCCTCTGTACTTCCCATTGTAGCACGTGTGTTGCCCAAGGCGTAAGAACCATGCTGATTTGACGTCATCCCACCTTCCTCCCATTTAAAACGGGCAGTCTCCCATGACATGTAAAACATAGGATCAGGGTTGCGCTCGTTTCCCGACTTAACGGTACATCTCACGACACGAGCTGACGACAACCATGCAGCATCTGTCTAGCACCCTCGAAGGCGGATCTGTTTCCAGATCTTGCAGCTAGATGTCAAGCCTTGGTGAGGTTCCTCGGTTACCATCGAATTAAACCACATGCTCCACCGCTTGTGCGGGTCCCCGTCTATTCCTTTGAGTTTTAGCCTTGCGGCCGTACTCCCCAGGCGGGATACTTAACGTGTTAACTTAAAATAGCAGCTCTGGCAGGGTCGATACTGCCAATGCTTAGTATCCATCGTTTACAGCGTGGACTACTGGGGTATCTAATCCCATTCGCTCCCCACGCTTTCGTCCACTGAGTGTCAGAACTGTCCTAGTAAACTGCCTTCGCATTTGGTGTTCTTGCTGATATTAATGGATTTAACCCCTACACCAGCAATTCCGTTTACCTCTTCCAGTCTCTAGTTTATCCATCTCTCCCGCTGACTCGAGGTTGAGCCTCGAGATTTAACAGGAGATGCGATAAACCACCTACGGACGCTTTACGCCCAATAAATCCGGATAACGCTTGGGGCCCTCGTATTACCGCTGCTG
>Ga0268276_1001623_pt1 | contig 21423 bp, 15 predicted proteins | sample saktaG_4_FD_190145 | JGI IMG/M metagenome (GOLD analysis project Ga0268276, IMG submission 190145) | Saline water microbial communities from Sakinaw Lake, British Columbia, Canada - sak_2010_1_5_45m | ecosystem: Environmental > Aquatic > Non-marine Saline and Alkaline > Saline ... | reverse complement strand
CGGTCAGATTATTCAGTTGTTAAGCCAGAATCCAATTTTGGAGAGATTCGCGCGCCTGTATCACGAGTCCCAGGTCATTGAACCTGGCGTCCGGAAAAACTCACAGATAGAGTTGTACAGCAATTTCCAGCCCTGGTTGTCCGTGCTCCCATCCAATCCACCACCGAGAATGCTGAAGTGCTCCACCTCCACCGTCAGCACGGGGCCCTCTTGCTGGTCTACCAGCGGCAGGTGCACCCAGCGGCCGGTGGCCTCGTCCAGGTAGCCCACGAACAGCATCTTGTATTGCCCCATCGCCTCCACGTCCACCAGCCCCGTGAGGTCCACCGTCAGACGCAAGGGCGCCTGGAACTGGGTGATGGGTAAATCGCTTGCTTCGGCGTTCGCCGGCCGGGCCGTCAGCTCGCACTGCAACGCCAGGCCGGTCTGACCTGGCGGCAGCCGACGGACGTCCAGCGAGTGGTAAGTCGCCTCGACAGGCTGGGTCACGGCGCCAGCGGGGAACTCCACTCGCACCCGACCGCTGGGTGAGACCAGCACTCCACCCTCCTGGGGGGTGATGACGGCCCGACTCACTACCGCCACCGTCGCCTTAGCCTGGACAGGATCAGCCAGACCCCCGCCCGTCACCTCGGCCAGGTTGACGACCAGGTCGTCCAGGACGTCGCCTCGCACCCGGGCCTGGAAGGCGAGGGACAGGGATGCCCCTGCCGCCAGTTCCCGGATGTCCCAGGTGAGCGCCTTGGTACCGGGGTCGTAAACTCCATCGTCGGCGCTGCCAGGCAGGTAGGCCAAACCGTCGGGCAGGGGATCGCTGACCACCAACCCCTCCATCACCACTTTCGTCGTGTTGGTCAGGGCGATGGTGTAGGTGATCAGGTCGTCGGGGCTCACCACCGCTGGCTCCGCTGTCTTGGTCACCAGCAGCCCGTCGGACGCCCCGTCCACCGAGGGATCGGGCTCATCCATCACTCCCGTCGTGTTGGTCTGGACGACGGTGTAGGCGATGAGGTCGTCTGGGCTCACTCCCCCCGGCTCCGCCATCCTGGTCGCCAGGAGCTGGCCAGATAGCCCATCCGCCGAGGGGCCAGGCTCATCTGGCGGGGCCAGCACTTCCTCCAGGGGTATGGTTGCCCCTTCCTGGGCATGAGCTACCGGCGGCTCGAACGTCGGCGAGCTCACGTTCTGGGCAGAAGGCAAGAGTCCCAGGAGCAGTACCACAATGACCAGCACGTTACATGACCGATATAAGGCGGCCGTAAACCGTGTCGTAAATGTTCCGCAGGTGATAGCGCACCGTCCCTCGCTGACAGCCAACTCCTGAGCGATGCGCGCATTGCTCCACCCCTTGGCCAGCAGCCGCAAGACGTCCAGCTCCCGTTCGGTGAAGGGAATCTCTTCCTATCACCTACTGCCTTCCTCACCACCTTCTCCTGCACCCTCTTGCTAAGCCAAAGTTCCTCACGAGAAGCTGCACGAATAGCTTCCACAATCGTATCCAATGCCTCTTCCTTGAGGACGTATCCCGTCGCCCCTGCAGAAAGGAGCCCGAAGACGAAGGCGTTCTCATCGTAGGCGCTGAGGGCCAGGGTGCGCAAATTGATGCCTCCCCAACAACCTCGATTCCGTCCGCGCCATCCAGCTCTGCCTTTATGCCAGCCCTCACCACGGGGTGGTCGTTGGCTAACAGGACCCTGATTGAATCCATCACTCACCTCCGCCGGAGGATGTGGCCCATCACCCAAAGCGCCCCTCCAATAGCCGAGCCTCACACGATTCGCTCCACCTGATAGCTGGCCCTCCTCCGCACGATGAAGCCGTCGAGGGCCGCACCCTCGTCCAGGGCCGTGATGTGCACCCGGTGCTCACCGTGATCACCTGCAATTCGCCCCCGGTACTGATGACTGGTGAGTGTACTCCTTCACAGCGTCGTAAACAGGCAGTGGGGTGAAATCGGGCTCGACCATGCGGAAGTAATACCAGGGCTGGTCCTTCTCCGCCTCGGAGGGGCGCTTGAAGAACCAGAAGTTGACTACGCCCACCCAGGGCCACTCTGCTTGAGCCCGCCGATATGCCTCCACTACGTAGCGGGCCTGTTGCTCCTCGGTAACGTAGCCGTAGGGCTTGGTGGGAAAGTCGGCGGGGACGGCGTTCCAGTTCATCTCAGAGATCCAAATTGGCTTGTGCTCGTCGCCGTTCTTGACCATGATGTCGCGGACGTAGAGGGGGCGGGAGAAGTTGATGACCCGAGGCCGCATCCGCCGATCGTAGGGGCCCGACCAGAGACCGTAACCCTGCATGGCCAGGACGTCAAAGTAGTCACCGGCCCCGGCGTCGTACATCCGCTGCAGGAAGATGAAGTCGTTGAGATTTCTTGGGCCAAGCTCAATGGTGGAGGCCAGGGCCCCGCTGATGATCACGCAGTCGGGGTCGGCCTCCCTGGCTCTGGTGTAGCCGATCTTGAGCAGCTCGGTGTAGGACTCGGGATCCACCGCCTGCTCGCCCCACTCCGGGTAGATGTTGGGTTCGTTCCAGATCTGGTAATACTTGATGCGGCCTTGGTAGCGGCTCACCACGGCGTAGACGAAGTCGCCGAAGTCGTTGTAGTCGTCGGGTGGGGCGTAGGTGCCGATCTCGTCGCCTGCTGCCCGTGACCAGGCCGGGGGGTTACTGAGGCGGGCGATGATGGAAAGGCCGTACTTTTCGGCCAATTCCACAATGTTGTCATACTTGGCCCAGGCCGAGCGGTAGGGCTCGTGGCGACGGTCCTCGAAATCGCCCTGGCCGTGGATCTCGATGTCCTCCCAGGGGAACTCCTGGCGAATCCACTTGAAGCCAGCCTGGCTGATCATTTGCAAAGTGCGCTCCCGCTTCTCCGGTTCCACTTCCTGCTCCAGAAACACGTTGATGCCGAAAGGACAGACGCCAGCGTGGGACACGAGAGCATCAGGTCTGGTCTCTGGCTGCGGTCGGGTCAGGTTAGAGGCCAGTTGGAACACCCCCCGCACCTGGGGCAGGAGGTCCTCCTCACCCGTCCAGTTCAACAGGAGCTGATGAACAGAAACCTGCGAAGCGAAGAGCGATAATAGCACCAGAATGAACAGAGCGACCAGGATGGCTGTGCTTCTTCTGTTTAGAAACCGTGCTAACAGATCACTCAAAAGTGACCATCTCCTTTCGCCCTCTCCCTCCCCCGTCCCCCTCCCTCTCCCGATTTCGGGAGAGGGAGGGGGAGTCCGAAGGACGGGGGTGGGTGAGGGTCAATGACAACGCCTCCCTATATCACCGCCCATCCCATCAAAACCGACCACTTATGTGCTTCAGCTTCCGTCGCAACCAGGAGACCGCCGACGGCTCGTGCTTGCGCACCATGAGCACCGAGCAGCGGGCCCGTTCGGCCACCACGTCGGGGATCGAGCCGAACAGCCAGTTGCGCATGAACCACTCTTCCGAGGCGCCGATGACCACCAGGTCGTATTCTCCCTCCTGAGCTTCGGTCACGATTCCCCCTACGACCGAAACTGCCCTGACGGTCTTGACCTGCACCCGCTCATTGGCTTCTCCCAGGATCTCCTCAGCCAGCTTGTGCAGGAGCTCTTCCTCTTGCTCGAGATCGGGCTCCTCTCTGCCCTGGAGGAGGACCCGCAGGACGGTCAACTGTCCTGCCTCGCTCGTCACCAGGCGGTGGGCCAGTTCGATCCCCAGCCGGGCGTGGGGGCCGCCGCCAGCGGGGATCAGCACCCGCTTCGCCTGGTCGAGTCCCCGATCCCGCAGCACGGCCACATCGCAGGAGGCTCTTTGCACCACCGCCTTGTCTATGCTGGTCCGCACCCGCGCCAGGGTCATCGGCCCCCGCCAGCCCAGGAGGATCAGCCCGGTATCCGGGCGAGCCTCGGCCACCCCCAGGATCCCTGAGGCCGCTCCGCGAGCGGCCTGCAAGAGCATCTCCACCCGCACGCCGGCCTTAGCCCCGTGCTTGGCCGCTCGCCGCAGGAGATCGCGGTGGCTATCCTCCTGGCTTTCCAGGTATTCCTGAGCCGCCGATAGGGGCACGGTGCCAGGAAATGGCACGACCCGGAGAGCCACCACCCGGCCCTGCTGGCCAGCCAGTTTGGCCGCCAGGGTGGTCAGGGTCTTGGCGGTGGCAGGATTAGCTATCGGCACCAGAATCTCGCGACGCGCCCCTTCCATGACGTGTGCTGCAGCGGCCACCACGCGCTCCAGAGGCCGCTCCTGTGCCATCAGCGTGACCAACTCTCCCCTCACTTCAGTTCTCTTCCTTCCCCAAACGAAGTACCATCCCAGGCTCAGAGCTATGAGAATCAGGCTGGCCACCTGAGAGGTTCGGGCCATGGTGGTGATGACCAGAAGGCACAGGCTGCCTCCCACCAGGGGCAACCAGGGGTAGAGGGGGATCCGAAAGGCCGGCTTGTAATCGGGGGGATGGGCCTGGCGCATCACGATGGCGCTCAAGCTCAGCAGGGCGTAAGAAACCATGAACAGGGCGCTGGATATCTCGGCCAACTCCTCGGCTCGGCCGCTCAGCGCCAAAAGCAGGGCCAGCCCGCCGGTGACCAGGATAGCCCTGTGGGGGGTCATGTACCTGGGATGGATCTCGTTGAACCAGGAGGGCAGGATCTCGTCCCGGCCCATGGCGAAGCTGATACGCGAGGAGGCCATGATGGCCGCGTTGGCGGAGGAGGCGGTGGCCAGCAGCGCCGCCAGGGACATGCCGGCGATTCCCACCCCGCTCATGAACAAGTTCGCCGCCTCCACCAGCGGCGCTTCCAGGCGCCCGATCTCCTGGTAAGGGAGGATGCCCGTCGCCACGAAGAGAATGCTCCCGTAGAGGATGGTGGCAATGACCACCGAGCCCACGATAGCCAGCGGCAGGTTGCGGCCTGGCCGCTTGATCTCCTCGGCAAGGGTGGAGACCTTCTCGAAGCCCGTGAAGGAGACGATGATCAACCCTACCGTGGCCACTGCTGCCCCCCATCCGTAGGGGAAGAAGGGTTTGTGCAAGGCAGGATCAATGTTGAAAATGCCCCGTGCCACGAAGAGGGCCAGGATGGCTACCAGGATGGCCACAATGACGTTCTGAATCCGGCCTGAGACCTTGGCCCCCCGGTAATTGAGGTAGATGAAAAACAGCCCTGCCACCACAACGGCCGCCCAGGTGGGCACCGGCAGAAAGTAGCTGACGTACTTGCCAAAGCCGATGAGATAGAAGCCGGTAGCGAAGGTCAGGCCCAGCCAGTTGCCAGGGCCGACGATGGAGCCAGCCAGAGGGCCCAGAGCGCGCGAGATGAAATAATAGCTGCCACCTGCTTTGGGCATCCCGGTAGCCAATTCCGAGATGGTCATGGCGATGGGCAGGCAGATGAGCCCTGCTGTCACGTACGAGAGAGCGGCCGCCGGCCCCGCTCGCTCCACAGCGATGCCGGAGAGAACGAAGATGCCCGCTCCGATCATGGTTCCCAGGCCGATGGCCAGGGCCTCGATCAGCCCCAGTTCCCGCACCAGGCCTGTCCTGAGCGTAGCCTGCCCTGAGCTTTGCCGAAGGGTCGAAGGGCTGTGGCCCGTCTGTTCCCCTGCTTTGTGCATTGGATTCCCTCTCCGTCGTTATGGGTAATGGATCATCACGATTGAACCAGGTATCGCTGCCACCAACTGTTCTGGAATGTGGCCCAGACTGGAGCGGAAGCGCCTTTGTGAGCCCATGGTCGTGACCACCATGAGATCTTCTTCACCGACCCTATCTGCCACGTCCTGGATCACATTGCTTCCCAAACGAACGACCTCATAAGGCTGTTCGGGTTTCAGTTTGTCCAACCCGTCACGCAGATTGACCGCGTAACGTTGTGCGGCCAGAACAAGCAGGGGCACGTTGATTGCCTGGGCTACCGTGGTGACGATCTCCAGCGTCTTGCCAGTCAAACCGGCGCCGAGGCTGTTGGGGGGGACGACCAACACGACCCGCCGCATGGCGTTGATCGGCGTGATCAACCGGCCCACCATGACCGGTACGGTAGCATGCCAGACCACCTCGTCCAACACCGTGCCGAAGATGCTCTGGCGGAACGTCGGCTTACCGCGCCAGCCCATAACGATCAAAGAGGCCTCGTTCTCAATCGCCGCATGAAGGATGCCCTTGGCGATAGAGGCATCCACTCGACGCACCGGCTGAATCTGAGTTTCGGGATCGTTCAGGATCTCCGGCACCCTTTCCAACAACTGTTGCTGGTGCTCCAGTCCTACAATTCGTCTGTTGACCTCTTGCGCCACGTGGAGGGGCAATAATGTGCCTTTGGAGATACGGCTCAGGATATCTGCCAGGGTGATCAAATGTTCCTGGGTTTTGGGATTGGCAATGGGCACCAGGATTCTGTCAAAAAGGGGCCCTTTCTCCCTGGGTGCTTCAGATGGATGCAGGCGTAAGCCGAAACGCTGCACCAGCAAGGGGGAGGTGATACAGGTGCACAGGATCATCAGAATGGCGCCGTTGAAAATCGTCATGGGAAACAGGTTGATCTCCACCCCGACCAGGATCGCAGCCAGAGTGGCCGCCGCCTGAGCCTGTGAAAGCCCCCACATGGTAAACAGCTCATCGCGGGAGTAGTGGAAGACGCGAGTGGTTACCCAGGCCGCTGCAAACTTGGCCGCGTAGACGGCCATCGTCATTCCCGCACCGATAAGCAGCGTTTGTGTATTGACCAGCACTGCCAGTGGGTCGGTGATCATGCCAATGTACATCAAGAAGATCGGGATGAAAAACGATTCGCCCAGAAACAGCACCTGACCGATCACGGCGCTCCGGGCTGGCAGGGTCGAGTTGATGGCCAGGCCAGCCAGGAAGGCCCCGACGATGGCGTGCATACCGATTCGCTCGGCCAGCAAAGCGGCCACGAACAGGGCCACGAGCACGAATTGAAACTCGATGGCTCTGCTGGTGAAGCGACGGAAGAACAGTTTACCTGCGCGTGGCAACCCCAGGAGAACCAGCAGCGCGTAGCCGATCATCAGCGCGATCAACCCGACGACAGAGAGGACAGATGCATCGCCATCCTGTGTGCCGGCCACAATAGCCAGCACGAGCAGGGCGGCCACGTCAGTAAAAACCGTGGCCCCGATGGTCACCGAGACAGCTTCGTTGCGGACGATGCCCAGGCGACTGAGAATGGGGAAAGCTACCAGCGTGTGCGAGGCGTAGACAGAGCCCAGGAGTACGGCGCTGGCCCAGTTCAACCTCCATCCACGTCCCAGCGCGATGCCAGACAATAGAGGAAACGTGAAGGTAAAAAGGCCAAAGAGCAGGGCCTTGTTGCGCACGCGGCTGAATTGACGCAGGTCAATTTCTAGCCCGGCACTGAACATCAGATAGATCAGGCCCACCGTGGACAATAGCTCGATCACGCGACCCGTGGCCAGCAGGCCCAGGCCGTGCGGACCGACCAGGATGCCCCCCAGAATCAGCCCCACGATGCCCGGCAAGCGGACGCGCTCGGAGAGCAGCGGCGTGATCAAAATGACAGCCATAATGGTGAGAAAGACGGCCACGGGGGCCTCCAAAGGTTCTGTCACAGGTTAATCTCCTACCAGTGTCATCACACGTTGGATTTCCGGGACGGACCGTGTGTGGCTTGATCGAAATCTGGCCGGGTCTGCATCACCCGTCTGCACCGAGACACGCAGATACATTTCCACCCGTCAACACGAAGATTGACAGGATGAGCATCACTCCTACACTGAGAGCGATTGCTCGCCCCAAGCCCAGTCCACGACTGAAGCGGATCTCGCTCAAGAAGTCTCGCTCACTCATTGGTCATCTCTCCTCCCGCTGTCCCAGAGCGACAGCCCAGAGGGAAGTCTCCTTAGTCGCTGGGGCCGATGAGCGCATCCATGCTCCGCCAGAGGATCTCCAGTTCCTCGGTGGCAGCGAAGGGGTTTTCATCAATGTCCCTCATCACGTCGGCCAGGCGATCCTGGAGTTCAGAGATGGCGGCCCTGGCTTCCTCGTCGCGCAGTTCAAAGGCGGCCCTCAGGCTGGCCTCTACCAGCCCTAGCTCCTCTTTGGCGGCACCTGGATTGTTCTGAATCAAGCGGATGCTGGCTTTGATAGCCTCTTGGGAGGCCTTCAAGAGCAGGGCCTGAACATTGAGCCGGGCTATCTCCTCCTCCGGCGCCACTGCTTCGGCCTTCAGCTCGGCCAGTCTGGCGCCCAACTCGGCCATTCCCTCGTTCTGCGAGCTCAACCCTTTCTCCAGGTCAGCTATCCGCTGGTCTCTGTCAACCAGCGACTCTTCCAACCCCGCTATTTGAGTGGCCCTGGCGTCCAGCTCATCCTTGAGCCCAGTTAGTCGCTCTGCGTAGCCAGCCACCCTTTCGCTCTGTGAGCTCAACTCACTCTCCAGGTCGGCCATCCGTTGGTCTCCATCAACCAACGCCTTCTCCAATTCCGCTATTCGAGCGGTCCCGGCGGTCAGCTCATCCTGCAGACCGGTTATTCGCTCCTCATAATCGGCCAGTTGCGTCGAGAGCTGGGCGATCTTCTCGTTTTGGGCCGCCAGCTCCCGGCTCAGCTCACTCCTGGCTGCCTCCAGGTCATCCTGGAGCAGGTTGATGGCCTTGGTGTTGCTGGCGATGGGCGATACGATCCCCTGGTAGGCGTAATAGCCACCCCAGTAGATACCTACCCCCAGGGCAGCGATGATGGCCAACACCAGGATGAACTTGATCAGAGTCCAAAAGAAGCCCAAAATGCGGGCCAGGGCAGATCTCTTCTTTTTCTCAGTCACGGCTCCTCCTTGATGGGCAATAAGCATTCACCCCTCCCTCCCAGGGAGGGGCAGGGGGAGGGTGGGTTTCCACAAACGGGCAACCCCCACCCCAACCCTCCCCCTGCGAGGGGAAGGGGATGAACAACTACGACGGATATGCCAGCATCGGGCCGACCCAGTGGTCAGCCCTGATTGTCAGTTGTGCTTGCTAAGGCGTCGGCGTGGGAGCAGGCGTCGGCCTGAGCGTGGGCGTGGGAGCAGGTGCCCCTTGGGTCTCAATGAGGAGATCACGCAGGGCGTTCAGGAAGCTGTTGAACTTGGCAGCCTCCTGCCTGACTACCTCCACTTCCTTCTTGAGGTCACTGACGTCGGTCTTGAGGATCTCCACATCACCCTTGAGGTCACTAACGTCAGTCTTGAGACTCTCCACATCCTTGCTGAGGTTCCCAACGTCGGTCTTGAGGCTCGCCACATCCTTTTTGAGGTCCTCAAGTCCTTTGGTCTTCTCTTCCAGATCCCCCACTCGCCCGGTGACGGCCTCCAGGTCCGACTGCAAGCTCTCGTTGGCCCTCTGTAATTCTCCCGCCTGGGCTTTCAGGGCAACCACGTCCCGCTGTCTGGAGAAATCGAGGGTGCCATTGTAGGAATAGATCACGCCCAGGGAGATAGCTACCCCCAGCAGGGTGCTGAGGACGACGATCAACAGCGCCTTGGCCAGCTCCCACCACACTCCCCTGATGGCAAAAGGCGGCTTAGCCGCTCTGATCTCGGGCTCGATCTCCCCCCCGGTCGGCCTGGCTTCCTCGGTGGGCGCTTGCTCTGAGATCTCCTCACTGGTCGGCTCGACCTCCTCGGTGGGCGCTTGCTCTGAGATTTCCTCACTGGTCGGCTTGGCCTGCTCGGCGGGCACCTGCTCTGAGATTTCCTCACCCACGGCGAGCCTGCCGTTTATTCGAGCGTAGAGGGCCTCCCCGATGCCTTGCACCTCTTTGATCTGACCGATGTCCGTGAAGGGTCCCCTTTGTTGGCGGTACTCGATGATCCTCCGGGCATAGGCAGGGCCGATGCCCGGCAGGGCCTCCAGGTCGGCAGCGGTGGCCGTGTTGAGATCAACTTTGGCCTCTTCCGCCCGGACCTCCTCCTCTTGTCCTGTTTCTATCAATTCTTCCATAGCTGCTCCTTTCAGTGCTCAATGAGTGATAAGCTAGCCAGTTGTTGTTACACATCTGTCCATCAGAACCGAATTGGGCACGGTGACGCGGCCCTCCGCCGTAGTGAGCAGGGCCTTAAGCGGGCCGATGGCCTCCAGCGTACCCCTGTACCCATCCACCTCCACTGTTTGCCCAATCTCAAACAGGTCCTTGGCATAGAAGCCGGCCAGCAGGTTACGCACCGCCTCTCGGCTGCCCAGGGCGAAGGCCAGCGCCAGCGCCGCGCCGGCCACGGTCAGCAGGTTGCCCAACACGTTGTTGAGCAGCGTCGTGTTCAGTCCCAACTGGTCCGCGGCCAGGATGGCTGCCATAGCCAGCACGATGTACTGCACGGCCCGCCCCAGCGCGGCGTGAAACTCAACGCCACTGCCCGCCGCCAACGCCTGAGCCCCCCTGCCGAGGAACTGGCCGATAAGCGCGCCGCTGATGAGCACGATCGCAGCCCCCAGCACGCGGGGCAAATAGGCGACGAGTGCGCGCAAAGCCATGGCGGCGGGGGTCAGTCCCAGGCTCTCGACGGCGACCATCAGGAAGGTCAGAAGCAGCAGCCAGTAGATCGTGCGGCCCACCAGGTGAGACGGGGATTTAGTGATGCCGGCTCGGGCGAGCGCGTCGGTGATTTGCTTTGTTGAGGGGACTGTCCGACACATCGTGGGTGTGGGGTTGTTCCACCTTAGTCAGCATCTCATCGCCTGAACGGATGTCCGGTGCGTTTCAAGCAGAAACCCTCTATCATCGCCGAAGCGTAAGGGGAAATGCCCAGCCCAGGGTCACGCCCGGCCGGCTTTTGGCCAGAGCTTTGAGGGGATGGTGGTACGCCAAGCCTTATAGTCTCCAGAAGACGATCAGGCCGACGAGCAGCATAACAAAGCACACAATCGTCAAGCGCCAGCCCATGTGGAAGAAGTCCTCAAACTCGTAATTCGCCGGCGCGATCATCAGGATGTTGACCGGGTGCGCGAGGGGCGTGAAGAAAGACGCCGAGCAGCCGATGGCCGTTGCTACGGCCACTGCTTGCGGGCTGGTGTGCAGGCTGATTGCTGCGCTGATCATGATCGGCCCGGTCACTAACGCCGTGACCTGTCCGCCCATCACCTGCGTCAATGCCGCCGTCAAGAGATAGGCCCCTGCGGCCAATCCCAATGGCCCCAGCGGGGTCACGATGGCGACCACGACCTCGCCGATCCTTGTGGCCAGCCCGGTATTGACCATGGCCAGACTCACCGAGTACATCCCGGCGATCAGAAAGATGGCCTGCCATTCAACTGCCCGATAGGCTTCCTCCATGCTCAACATTCCGGTGATCAACAGCAGCAGCGCGCCGGCCAGCATCGAAAAATGCACCGGCAGGCCCAGAAACGAGGCGATGATTCCGGCGGCGATCACGACCACCGTCAGGCCGGCTGGCAGTCGCTGCACAGGTTGATCGCTTGGGTCAGGCTCCAAGACGATGAAATCTGGATTGCTGTACAGACGCTTCAACTTGTTGCGCGAGCCGATCATCAACAGGGAATCGCCCAGCGTCAGCTTGAAGTCGCCAACATCAGTGCGATAGCTACGCCTGTTGCGATACAGTGCCAGCACAGTGAAGCCATATCGGGTGCGAAACTCCAGTTCGCGCAACGTGCGGCCTAAGACTTGCGAATGCGGCGCAGGCATCGCTTCGATGAGCGAGACACCGCGCGCACTGATGTGGTTATTGGTGTTCTCGCGTCCGATCTTCAAGCCCAGCCCGGTCAACTGCTGCACGCGCTCTTCTCGACCGACGATCAGCAGAATATCGGCCGGGTGGATAACCTGGTCGGGTAATGGCGAGAAGATCGCCTGCCGACCGTGCCATACACCGGCAATAGCCAGCCCCAGTTGCTCGCCAATGCGACTTTCGGCCAGCGACTTATTGGCCAAAGGCGAATCAGGCAGCACCATAGCTTCCCACAATCGCTCGTTGAGTTGATAGTAATCTTCCAGATCGCTGCCGGTGTAGCGAGTCATCATCAGTTCAGGCGCGGGCGGCCGATTGGGCAACAGGCGAGGACCGACCAATCCCAGGAAGGCGATCCCAGCGAGGACGATCAGACCGCCGGTCGGCGTGAAATCCAATACGTGCAACATCGCCTGGGGCGGATGGGCTGAGGCCAGCAGATTGCTGGCGATGATGTTGGCGGTGGTGAAGTAAGTCGCACTGCCACCCAACAAGCTGCCGTAAGCCACCGGAATCAACAACTTGCTGGGCTTGATACCGGTGCGGCGGCAGGTTTCCATGGCACTGGGCAGCAACAGTGCACCCGCCGCCAGGTTGTTCATGAACAACGACAGGAAAGCCGTGCTGGTGGCATATAACACGATCAACCGCCGCTCCGATCGGCCACCAAGATCAATGAGACGGCGCGCGATCCAACGTGTGACGCCGGATTTGTCTAGCGACTGCGCTATGATGAAGAGGCTGAGCAGCGTCAAGACCACCGGCTCACTCAGGCCGGAAATCGCTTTGATGGCAGCCTGAGGGGTATGCTCAGGGCCTAACAACTCCAATCCCAGGAACTGTCCCAGGCCCAGAATCAGGGCGATCAGCAATGCCGCCAGATCCATTCGCAAGCGATTGCGACTGACGAAGATCAAAGGAATTGCGACGACGATGATCAAGAAGAGTGGTGCAAAAGCCATGTGTGTCTCTTTGGTAGAGTCCCTAACTGGACCAAGCCGGCCAGCAACAAGGAGGGAAAGGATGCCCGTGGCGAGAGCCAGAAACCATAGTGAAGGCCTGGAGGGGCGACAGGGCGTTGGCGCTCAACGGGGCCACTGCTGCTGCCCGCCACTGGCGACCCGCTCAGGACCAGATAGGCCATCAGTCAGAGGACAAACAAAAAGGCCACAGGAAACCTGTGGCTGGGCTGCTCAAAATTCGCACAGAGTTATCCCCTTAATTTTGCCCCTGATACTCTCTTGCAACTTTGTTGGCTCTATTCTCCCTGAAGCTATGGCCTGAACTCCTTGACACCCCAAATTCTTTACAGATGAGACAAGATTTTGGACGCAGATAAACGCTGATGAACGCTGATTTTTCTTTTCATCTGCGAAAATCTGCGTGTATCTGCGTCCCATCGCTTGTCGGTTTGAGGCGGAGCTTCGCTCCTTGATGTTCAATTCAGGGAGAAGTCGCGGATCTAACAAGGCGTAGTCTGGATTGGAAATGTGGGGGCGAGTGGCTGCTAAGGCAGTCACGACTTGCTCTAAATTAGACTTCATTCTCAACAAGCCATACGGATAGCTCCTTGTCCTTGGTATAAAGATCAGCCAAAGGGTCCGCCTGTATATCTCCCTTTTCCAGGAGCTCGTCGGAGAAGACTTCGGAAGTCTGGGAGCACGCCCTCTCCGACAGGCTGCCAGCAGGAGCAAGGAAAGCACAAATACGGCAGTGAGCCCCCTGCTTGATTGTTTCACTTTGGACATCCCACTCAAACGTTATCACCAAGGGGGGCCTTCCGACTACCACTCTACAGCCTCTCAAGCCTCTCCACTTTCATCACGAAGACGATAGCCCCGCTAACTTCCACTTTCTCCGCCTGGGGGTATGCCGGTGTGTACAGGCGAGACTTGACATTCTGCTTGATGATATTCAGCACCTCATCAACTTGCCCTTCCTCGACGCCGCTCACGATGGTCGTGTTACCTGCTCGCAGGAAGCCGCCGGTGCTTCCCATGCGCGTGGCTCTGAAACCCTGGGCGAGCAGGGCATTGACGACAGCATCGGCATCGTCGTTATGAACGATAGCCTGGATCAGCTTCATGGATCTGTTACCTCCTGACTCAAGTTCCCCCGTTCTCGTTCGCCGAAGGTCTCTGACCGAGGCGGAGTGGTAGAAAGCAGCTCGGTCGTGATCAAAGGTCTCACGGCGCGGGAAGCTGTACGCTGAGTTCCCACGGATGCATGAGGAGAGGCAAGAAGAGCCTGTGCTCCTCGCCCCCCGTCGTCACACGCTTCACAATCACGTTGCCCGCCCCGTCGTCGAGGAGCACTCTGTTGGTGATGGGGCCCTGGCCTGTGGCCTGCACTGCGAAGCGGACGGTGGCCATGGCGCTGATGGGCACTCGCCCGCTCCAGGTGAGGCGATGGGTGGAGGCATCGTAGATGGCTGGCCCACCGCTGCCCGCCCAGGCCGAGCCGGGCACGTAGACGACCTCAGCGGGAAGGGTGTCGGTCAGGGCCACCGTTGCCGGGCCGCTGCCCCCGTTCTTCACCAGGATGGTGTAGGTCAACACCTGGCCGGGACTCACCGCCTCCCCTTCCTCCTCCCCAATCTTGGGAGGGAAAGAGAGGGGGCTACTGACCTGCTTCTCCGAGGGGCTCAGATCTGGGGCCGTTATCGTCGTAGTGGCCGCCTGGGTGAAGGGCAGGTGCGCGCCATCGTCAATGGTGGCCGTGTTGACGACGACCGCGCCATTTGGCAGGGGGGCCGCGGTCCGCACGGCGAAGGAGAAGGAGGCCTGGCTACCGCTCGGCACTGCGCCGCTCCACAGAATCCGGTTGGCGACATCATCGTAGATCGCCCCACCGCTGGCGCTGCCCGGCTGGTAGACGGCGTGGGCGGGGATGGGGTCTACGACGGCCACGTCCGCCGCGTCTGCGGTCCCGGCGTTGCGCAGGGTCAGGGTGTAGGCCAGCACCTCGCCGGGAACGGCCACGCTCTTATCCACTTCCTTGGTCGAACCTTCCAGCTCAATGGTGTTGACCCGGGTCGTCGCCTGGCGCTCGCAGGTCGTGCCTCGCCCATCGTCAATGATCGCCGTATTGGTGATGATCGTCTCCGTCGGCAGCAGGTCGGCGATCTTCACCTGGAAGGCGATGGCGTGCGACGGGGGAGGAGGTGAGATCAGAACAGCTAACCCGTCGTGCACGCAGGCTTCGTTGTAAGCGACGGTCAGCCCCTGGGTGCCGTCGGCGTTCTGGATGCCGATGGTGGCCTCATCCAAAGGCTCAACCATGGACTGGTACTGGCAGGTGATGGAGGCGTCGGCCCGCAGGATGACCTGGAAGGTGTAGGGGCCACCGCTGACGTAGCGGGGCACCTCCACGTAGGAGACCACCAGGGCGTCTTCGCCGTTACTCCAGTAGTAGGCCTCCCCACTTGTGGAGAAGTTGAGGTCATCCCAGAAGGGAGCCAGCAGGTTGCCCGGAGCCAAGGGGGCAGGCAAAGCCAGGTTGCTGAAGTTGCGGCCGGAGATGGGCGACAGGCTCAGGAAGCCATTGCTGCTCAAGTAGAACTGGGTGAACTCGTTTCCGTAGAAGGGGAAGGAGAACCCGATGGGGAAGGGGTCGGCGTTGGTGTCATCCCCCAGGCCCGTGATGGGGGCGCCAGTCCTCGTGATGTCCATCCAGTCGTAGACTGGGCCGCCGGGCGCGTCGCTGTCAGTCCAGGTATAGCCCCCTTCCTCCTGCTCGCTCCCCGCCGACACATCCCCCATCCACTCGATCCGATCAAGGGCCGCGTTGTAGACCGCCCCGCCGGTGACGCTGCCGGGCACGTAGACCGTGTTCTCAGGAACAGGATCCACCAGGCTGACGCCGGTGGCGTTGAGAGAGCCTGTGTTCTTCAGGGTGATGGTGTAGGTCAGGGTGTCGCCAGCCTGGGCTACAGCCTTGTCCGTCGTCTTGGTCGAGCTCGTCAGGTCGAGCCCCATCACCGTCGTGGTGGCGCTGGCCTGGAGGACGTGGGCCTGCCCATCGTCCAGGGTGGCAATGTTGGTGATGACCGTCCCTCCCCCCGTTCCCCCCAACTTTGGGGGGGCAGGGGGGCGGGGCTCCTCGACCACCGCCTGGAAGGTGAAGGTCATCTGGGTCATGGCCGGCAGGGTGCCGCTCCACTGGACGCGGTCGAGGACGGGGTCGTAGGTCGCGCCGCCGGTGGCGCTGTTGGGGACGTAGGTCGTGTGTTCCGGGATCGGATCGGTCAGGCTGACCCCAGACAGGTCGGTGGCGCCGATGTTGCTCAAGGTCAGGGTGTAGGTCAGCGCCTCGCCCGGAATGACCTCTTCCCTGTCCACCGTCTTGGTCAGGGAAGGCAGGGTGAGCCAGGCGATAGCCCGCTCCATCGTCTGGACCAGTGCGTCGCGGGGGCCGACGCTCTCCAGGCCGAACCCGAAGTAGAGCACGCGGTAGGGAGGCGATTCGGCCTTAAGCCCTCGGATGCCCCCGTCGGGATAGGCCAGGATTGGCCAGGCGGCATCGTCGGCAGGCTCGATCTCGTCGGGATAGAAGCAGCCGGAGAATGTGCAGAAGCCCGTGTCCTTGTAGGCGTAGGTATCGTTGAGGGTGAGGGTCAATCCCTCCAGGATGTTGGTCCCGATCAACTCGTCCAGGATCTGCGGTTCCCCGAGGAAGCTGGCGTGCAGATAGTCGGCGTAGAAGAGCGGAGCGTAGCTTTGATATTCGTCCCAGTAGCCGACGTCCTGGCCAGCGATGAGGAGCTTCCCCCCGTCGTCCAGATAATCCATCAGAGCCTGGTCGGCGCCGACGTAGCCCGGCGACTGCCAGGGTGTGGCCCATAAGACAACGTCGTAGGCCCCTAACTCCTCGGCGGTGGGCACGTGGGTCGTATCGGTGATGAGGCGCGTATCGTAGAGGTAGCCGGCCTCATCCAAAGCGTACTGATAGTAGAGAGTGACATTCTCCCCCAGCCAGGCATCGGCGTCCACCAGCAGAAGAGAGGGGGCCGCGGGTAGGATGAAGTCCTGCCTGGTCACTGCACCCTCGGCGATGCTGACCACCGCCCGCTGGATCTGATGCCCCCTCACGCTCGCCTCTACCGTGTAGTTGCCCACAGGCAGGGCCAGGCTGTAGAACCCGTCGGCGTCCGCCGTCGCTGAGGCCGGGGTGTCCAGGGCGCGGACGGTGGCCGCCAGCGGCTCCTCCGGCCTCTCCTTCGTCACCCGACCGCTGAGGGTTCCCGTTGGGGCTGGCTTCAGGGCCAGGTCCCGCATGGACATGTAGCCCGTGATCACCTCCACCCCCTGCACCGTGGCCGAGAGGTAGCCGAACGCGCTGGCCGTGACGTCGTAGAAGCCCCCTGGCACGCTCACGGCGTAGGTCCCCGTGGCGTCGGCGGTAGCGACAAATCGGTCGCCGGCCTGGCTGACGCCGCTGACCGTGGCCCCAGGAATGGTTGGAAGCTGGAAGTTGGAAGTTGGAGGTTGGAAGTTGGGCGTTGGAACTTCCCCCCTAGCTTTTGGGGGGATTGAGGGGGGGCTCGAAACTCCAACCGTGCCGTAGAGCTTCCCCGCCCCCAGGGCCCAACGGACGGCATCGTAGGCGTCAATTCGCCCGGCGCCGTAGTCGTTGTCGGGGCCGGGCTCGCCCAGGTCGAGGGCGGTGTACTTCATGAAGCTCTCCAGGTCGTCGGCGGTCAGGGTGGGGTCGGCCTCCAGCAGCAGGGCCGCCAGTCCCGCCACGTGGGGGGTGGCCATGGAGGTGCCGCTCCAGCCGCTCTCGTAACCACCGCCGGGAACACTGGAGCGGATGTCCACGCCGGGCGCGCTGACGTCGGGCTTGGTTTCCTCCCAGAAGGAGGGGCCCCGGCTACTGAAGTAGGCAATGGCGTCCTCGGAGTCCGTGGCGCCCACGTCCACGGCGTGGGGGAAGCTGCCCGGTGAGTGCACGGCCCCACTGCCCAATTCCCCGTCGTTGCCGGCGGCGAAAACAGGGAAGATGCCCGCTGCCCGCCAGGCCGCCACATCGGACCAGAAGGTGGGATCGGCCCCGTTCGTGCTGCCCCAGGAGTTGCTGACCACGTCAGGGGCCTGGCGGGGATCCGGGTTCTCTCCGTCGAGGTCGGTGGGGGCCAGGAGCCACTGGAAGCCCTGGTGGATCTTCACGTCATCGGTGACGCCGGCGTCATCGAAGATCTTGACGGCGATCCATTGAGCGCCGGGGGCCACGCCGATTTGATTTGCCCCTCCGTCGTTCCCCACGATGGTGCCCATGGTGTGGGTGCCGTGACCGTCTCCGTCAGCGGGGGCGCTGGGGTAAGCGCCTGTGAAATCATACCAGTCGTAGTCGTGGTCTCCGTCCGCGCCCCGGTACCTGGTCTGCAGGGCGGGGTGGGTCCAGTCTGCGCCGGTGTCCATGTTAGCCACCACCACGCCCTCACCCGTGATGTCGAAGTCATGCCAGACCTCATCGGCCCTCACCAAGTGGATGTTCCATTCCACAGACTGGGAGTTTGGAGTTTCGAGTTCGGGGTTTCGAGTTTGAAGTTTCACGTTTGAAGTTTCACGTTTCACGTTTGGATTGGGGAGTTGATGGGTGTGGTTGGCGCGGATCCTCTCCACTTCGGGCCGGGCGGCCAGGGCCAGGAGGGTCTCCAGGTCGCCGGTCACGGCTAGGCCGTTGAAGGCCCAGAAGGGGGTGTAGCCTTCGACGTGGCCAGAGGCCCGCTGCCCATCCAGATAAGCCCGGATGCCTCGCTGGCTCCTCTCGGCCACGGCCTGCAGGGATGAGACCACCGCCAGGCGGCGGGGCGACTTCTCCTGGATCCGCTGCGCCGGAGCCAGGTTGGCCTGCTGGGTCAGGTGGACGATGTAGGTCGTCTTCTCCCCGGAGTCCAATTCTTTGAGAGCCTGCGGCTCGATCTTGACCCGCAGGGACAGGGGGATCTTCTGGAGGGAAGGCGGGGTCGGCGGGGGATTCGCCGCGATGAGAGAGGGGATCAACAGCAGGGGGAGTACAGCTAAAACAATAAGGCCGAACCCTTTTCGCCAGTTCATGGGTCTTTCCACCTTCCCGTAATTGAGTGAAAGGGGGCGTTCCGCCCCCCTTCCACACGATGGCTATAGCTCGGGGACCAGGATTCGAACCTGGATCTTAGGATTCAAAGTCCCGCGTCTTGCCCTTAGACTATCCCCGATCACTTCCCCCATGCATGGTTTGCGCTATGGGGTAAAGGCAGCGAGGGTGGGCTTCGAACCCACAACCCCCCGGTTAACAGCCGGATACTCTACCAGTTGAGCTACCTCGCTGCACCTCAGTTGTCTCAAGTGGGCCGCGCGGGACTCGAACCCACAACTCACGGCTTAAAAGGCCGTTACTCTGCCACTTGAGTTAGCGGCCCCAGTTAAACAAACTGGCTTGTCGAACGAGATCGCTTACTCCCGATAACGCGACAGCAACCAACACACCAGGAACAAGACCCCCGGCGCTGCTACGAGGGCAAACCACGGGCCGCGCGGAAACCGGCCACCCATGACGCGCATTGCCGCGTAGAAGGCCAGAAGGCTGCCGACAGTAATGCCTCCTCCCAGCCCCTCCCGACGCCAGGCCACGATCATCCCCAGGCAAACCCCGAAGGGGAAGAAGAACAGGCCAACCCAATCACGGGGCGTAAACTGCGCCGGGTTGAATCCTTCCGCCAGGTCGCTGCCGATGAACATCAGCAGGATAAACCCTACGCTCGCAATGCTCCAGGCCCTGGCCACCCATCGGGTGATGAGAGTCGCGATACCGGGCTTAACTGTCAGGTCGTCCATGCGGTCTTCTCCTTCCACCAATGAAGCGCCGCTTTGACTGCCGTAGCAGCTAACCTGGATTATACCGCACTTCTTGGAAGTTGTCAAAGAATTGGTCAGGTGGTCGGGTGGTCGTTGGTCGGGTGGTCTCTGGTCGGGTGGTCTGAGTTTGGCTTTTCCGCAGGTAGCGAACGAAGCCGTTGATCAGTTTTTTCGCTCGTGTTGCTTTCTGGTAGATTGGCTCGAATTCTTCCTCTGTCACATAGCCTCGATCCAAAGCGATGTACAGATGCGATTGCACCTCACTGGCCGAACGTCGGGCGTAGCCTAGAAACCTGACGAATTCCGCGTCTGAACCTGCATCGAACCCTTCGGCGATGTTGGCCATCACTGAGGCCGCCGCATCCTCAATCTGTCTCCGTAGCGGGAAGTCCCTGGCAAACTGTCCCTTGTCAGACACTCCATACACCATCCGAGCCAACACCCGCGCTTCTTGCCATCCCTCAATATCCTCAAACCGCTCGATCTTCATCTAGCCTCCTGTCGTTGGTCACGTGGTCAGGTGGTTGCTGGTCAGGTGGTCGTTGGTCTGGTGGTCTCTGGTCTCTAGGCAGGTGGTTCAGAAACCGAAGAGACCACCTGACGAAAGATCACCCGACCAACTTGGTCACGTAGTCCTTCGTCTGGTGGTCAGGTGGTCAAGCAGCCCGATAGATCGCTTGGTGCTGAAGCCCAAGGCTCACTTGACTGGCGACCACCCGACCAACTTGGTCGCGTAGTCCTTCGTCTGGTGGTCAGGTGGTCCAGAAACCGAAGAGACCACTTGACGAAAGACCATCCGACCAACTTGGTCACGTAGTCCTTCGTCCGATGGTCAGGTGGTCCAAAAACCGAAGAGACCATTTGACGAAAGACCACTCGACCAACTTGGTCACGTAGTCCTTCGTCCGATGGTCAGGTGGTCCAGAAACCGAAGAGACCACTTGACGAAAGACCACTCGACCATCTGACCATCCGACCATTTCCGTTTCAGTCCCCCGAAGGGGATTCATTGTTTTTCTACGAGGAGTCTTGCAGCGTCTGGAGCAGGCAGTTGAGACTGAAAATTTTCAGTCCCCCGAAGGGGATTCGTTGTTTTTCTACGTGGAGAAAATGGCGGCCCAGCCGGCCAGCGTCGCTAACTGGTTTCAGTCCCCCGAAGGGGATTCATTGTTTTTCTACAAGGTTGCTTGTGGCCCTTTTCAGGCAATTAGTTCCTGAATGTTTCAGTCCCCCGAAGGGGATTCATTGTTTTTCTACGTGAGACAATCTATGTCTGTACTCGCCAGCACTGGCTCGTTTCAGTCCCCCGAAGGGGATTCGTTGTTTTTCTACCAGGCGAACGTCTCCGCAATCGTTCCCGGCCGGGTCAAGGTGTTCGCGTTTCAGTCCCCCGAAGGGGATTCATTGTTTTTCTACTCACAACTGGTGGCCTTTCGGCTCCGAAGATCCGCCCGGGTTTCAGTCCCCCGAAGGGGATTCATTGTTTTTCTACCCAGACGATACTGTCAGGAAGGCGCTTGAGCACATCAGAGGTTTCAGTCCCCCGAAGGGGATTCATTGTTTTTCTACGCGAGCACGTTTCGGATGGCAAGTGTGCTGGCTTTTTTAGCAGCGTTTCAGTCCCCCGAAGGGGATTCATTGTTTTTCTACACGAAAAAGGTCCTCTGATCCAGAGCCTGCTCCGGAAGGTTTCAGTCCCCCGAAGGGGATTCATTGTTTTTCTACAAGTTATGCGACTGGGCGCTGAAGGATGGGCAGCGAGGGCAAAGTTTCAGTCCCCCGAAGAGAGTGTTGCAGAATTCCATGTAGAAGCAGCCGCCGGATAGCAGCAACTTGAAGGTAGCCTCGTTTTGTGCGATGATTAGAGGTGCACAATCCCATCATCGCTTGGAGGC
>Ga0268276_1001621_pt1 | contig 21436 bp, 18 predicted proteins | sample saktaG_4_FD_190145 | JGI IMG/M metagenome (GOLD analysis project Ga0268276, IMG submission 190145) | Saline water microbial communities from Sakinaw Lake, British Columbia, Canada - sak_2010_1_5_45m | ecosystem: Environmental > Aquatic > Non-marine Saline and Alkaline > Saline ... | reverse complement strand
ATCGCCTATGCTGTTGATCATGGTGTTGCCGTTGTTGGCGCTGCAGGAAATGACGGAACCGATGAACTCATCTATCCGGCATCATTTCCTGATGTGATTTCCGTATCGGCAGTCTCGAGCGACCGTTCAATTTCCGACTATTCCAATTACGGTATTGAAATCGACATCGCCGCCCCAGGAACAGACATCGTGACAACTGCCATGGACAATGGGTATGCCTCGGTTTCTGGAACTTCATTTGCCGCTCCGCAAGTCAGTGGCATTTTAGCTTTGCTTTTCAGTTTTGACTCTGATATCACGATCCCGGAATTGAAAACGAGATTGTTTGCAACAGCGGTTGATGCAGGAGCAGTTGGCAGAGACGACTATTATGGAAACGGAATTGTCAACAGCTATTATTTGTTGACACGAGAGTTCGCAAAGATTTCCTTTGAAACATTCGCTGGCAGTGATATCGATCCAATCTGGGTTTTGAAAAACACAATGTTTTCGATTACCGATACTCCGAGCCTTGCGGACAATATCTTTATCGGTTGGTACAAGGACGCTTTACTGACAGATGAATGGGTTGAAACAACAGATGTCGCTTCATCCGATATGACGCTTTATGCCAAGTATACATCTTCATTCCACACAGTAACTTTTGTCACTTCGGGAACTAATGCGGGCGAGATTACAGTCCCTCATGAAGGAACTTTCAGTTTTCCTGAAACTGATCTAGAAGGCTATGAATTTGTGGGCTGGTACTTGGATTCGGGATATATCACGCCATATGTAAATGGAATTGTGACTACAGATCTAACGCTATACGCCAAATTTGCTGAAATCATCTATCACGATGTTTTTCTATATGCTTTAAATGAGCTTTATGACACTATTTCCGTGAGAGACGGGCAAAGCATCACTTTGCCAAGTCTTGACATCGTCGGTTATGACTATGAAGGCTGGTACGAAGAAGAAACGCTTGTGACAGAGTTTTCGGGCGGAGCTGTATCGTCCGATCTGAACCTTTATGCCAAATTGGAGATCATCTATTTTGATGTCACCCTGGTCGTAACAGGAAATCCAAACACTGAGTTGCAAGTAGCCTACGGAGATACCCCGGATTTTCCGGATGTGACATATCTTGACTATGAATTTGCCGGCTGGTATTTTGACGAAGACTACCTTCACCCATACACCAATAGCCCGGTCACGGGAGATTTAACTTTTTACGCCCGGTTTGTAAATGATGCTTTTTCCGTCATGGTTGTCATTCCTTTTCAAACTCCATACATCATCTATGTTCCCCTGGGAGATACTTTATCCATGGATGAGGCAGTTATGGAAGGATATGATTTTGTCGGATGGTTTTTGGATGAAGCCTATCAAAATCCTTTTGTTTCAGGAGTAATCACTTCCGATCTTACTTTATATGCCAAACTCGACAGAATCTGGCTTGATGTCAAATTCTATGGCGCCAACAACACCACAGTCATTGCTTCGCAAACCATTGAATATGGGCACGATGCTTTGGCTCCATCTCCACCTACAAAAACAGCTACGACCGCTTTTGATTATGTCTTTGTCTCCTGGAGCGAAGATTTGACGAACGTGACAACTAACCTCAATGTGTATCCGGAATATGAGCATATCTTCAAACCTGGCAGCGTTGAATTGTTACCGGGAATCGATACGATTTTTGTCGGTGCAACCTGGACAAACGGGGGCATAAGATTGCTTGATTCACAACTCACCTATACGGTTTCAGAAAGTGTCGATGAAGCAACTACCGGCAGATATGTTGTCACCTACAACATATTATATAACCAAGAAATAGTCTACACTTTTACGCGAATTGTCAATGTAGTCGAACTCGAAGCAAGCGTCACCATCACTTTGAATCCAGGTCTCACGACGATTTTTGTCGGGGACACCTACGTTGATGAGGGAGCCACTACAGATTTTGGCACAATAGAAGTGATTGGCGAAGTGAATACGGCAACTGCCGGTATTTATGAGATAATTTACCGGGTATCCATAAACGGCTGGATTTATGAAAAAACAAGATATGTCTACGTTTTAAGTGTTGCGAATGCGCTAAATGTCGTCTTTGTGAACAAGAAAGAAGATGATCTCTGTGAAATCTAAAAAATGGATGTTATTGATATTCCTGCCGATTTTCTTGTTGACAGGTTGTTTCAATGTCGATGAATCCATTGTCACAATCGTGATCAAGCCTGGAGTCGACACTGTGGAGATCAATACGGCATTTGTCGACGCAGGCGCAACTGCCAAAGCCAATAATTTATCGGCCGATTATGAAATAGTGGAAAACACAGTCGATATCACTACGGAAGGTGTCTACCAGATTGTTTACGAAACAACTTACAAAGGCATCACCAAACAAGCATTGCGAATGGTAACGGTCGTCGATGAGACACCTCCGGTCGTAATGCTAAATAGCGGCATCGATACGATCTATAAGGATTCCCTTTGGGTTGATGCGGGGGTAAGTACATCCGACAACAGTCTTGGAACGGTTACTATCGATACTGAAGGCGTTGTTTCGGCTGAATATGTCGGTGAATACCTCATTAAATACATCGTTTCCGACGCTTCGGGAAACCTTACGGAAATCATCCGTTATGTCAATGTTTTGAAAACTCCATAAATAAAACTGTCTTTCTTGTGAAAGGCTGTTTTTTTTGGAATTTATTCACAAATTCTTCACATTTCAGGATTAAAATATAAGTAAATCAATAAATAAACACGTGTTCATTTATTAGACAAAGAGGTGCCATATGAAAGCGAAAATCATCCTCGCGATTTTTTTGATTGTTACCGTCATTGCCGGAGTTTTGATTACTCAGGTCAATGTTAACTATGATTTAAAGGAATATCTCCCAAGTGATTCCAAAAGCGTCGCTGCGCTGGAGATATATGATGCCGAGTTCGATTCGGGAACATATGCTCTCTTGATGATCGAGACAGACAGTATTTCAGAAGCTTTATCAATCAAAACTGATATTTCCGGAGTGGAGCATGTCAGCCAGGTCGTTTGGCTTGACAGTGTTTTGAATGAAACGACTTTTGGAATTGTTTTGTCAAACCTTGACCCCATCAGCCAGATATTCATGCAGGCTACTTTGGACGCTTATATGCAATCAGGAATGACTTATCCCGAAGCCTTCATCGAGTTGCTGGGTTTGTTTCCTGAAGCTGACAGAGCCGTTTTTGAAGCTCAGATCGATAATTACTATGTAGATGGCTATGCCAAAATGCAGATCATGTTGGATCTTGATCAGGCATCGCTGGAAACCGGGGCGGTCATCGATGAAATCATCACTTTATTGGAAGACTCCGATGTGACGTTTTACTTGTCCGGGGGAGTCATATCGACGCTTTATACAAGAAATACCGTGTCGGGACAAGTGATGAAAATTACGTTGGCGATCATTCCAATTGTTTTGATTATCTTGCTTTTTATGACGCCGGCATTCTTTGACTTGGTCGTTTTCGCAATTGTCGCTGCGATTGCTATTATTTTGAATCTTGGCACAAATGTTTTGTTGCCAAATATCTCCTTTATTACCCAATCGATGGCGATTGCGCTACAACTTGCGATTTCGCTTGATTATATCATCTTTATTGTCAACAGGTATCACAAGGAACGAGATCGCGGTTTGGGAGTCGACGAGGCTCTCAAATTCTCGATGTCAAAAGTCAAAGCACCGGTAATTGCTTCGGCTTTGACGACTGGCGTCAGTTTTTTGGCTCTGGTCTTTATGAGATTTTCGATTGGGCTTGACATCGGAATCGTCTTTTTCAAAGCGATTTTCTTCAGTTTGCTCTCTTCCTTGATCTTGGTGCCGATTTTAATTAAATACTTCGCCAAACTTATCGACAAGTCAAAACATAAAGTGTTGATGCCTCGCTTTGGTAAATTTGCGAAATTTATCTACAGGTTCCGTTTTGTCTTTTTGGGATTCCTGGTTTTGATCATCGTTCCAGCTTATTATTTTCAATCGCATAACACATTCATTTATGGAGACAGCGCCCTCACATCATCGGTCGGTTCAAGTTATTATGAGGACACTCAAGCGATGGAAGCAGAGTTTGGCTATGATAACCGGATTATCGTTTTAACAGAAAGAAATATGGCGAAAGAAGGTAGCTTTTATCAGGCTGTAACTACTGATTTGGATTTACCTCTAAATAGTATTCAGGCAGGAATATATTATCAACAGACGATATCTAATCCGGATGTGCTTCAGGCATATCTTGCCAATTTCTATACTGAGGATTATGAAATAATGGTCTTATCATTTGACATGAAAGAAGAATCGGAAGTGTCTGCGGCGGTAGTCGATAAACTTTATCTATATCTTGAAAACGCAGGATTTGAAGATGCTTATCTGATTGGATCATCACCAATTGCCTATGAAATCAAAGATGTCATCTCAATTGATTACTTCTACGTAACTCTCATTGCTCTCTTTGCGGTAATGGTAATCATCTTCATTGCTTTCAGAAATCTGTTGATGCCTTTGATTTTGCCCTTTGTCATCGTCGCCAGTGTTTTCTTCACCATGTCAATTCCATATTTTATCGGAGATTCACTGGTCTTTCTTGGTTATTTGATTGTATCTACTATCTTGCTCGGGGCAACGATCGACTATGCAATCTTGTTTGGAAAAAGCTATCTTGAACTGCGTGATACCCATAATAAGAACGATAGCATCCAGATTGCGATTTCTGACAGCGCGCCTTCAATCATGACTTCAGCAATCATCTTTGCGGCTTCAGGTTTGTCGATTGCGCTTATTTCGTCTGTTTTCACGATTTCACAGATTGGTTTACAGATTGCGATCGGTGCCACAACTAGCTTGATATTCGTTTTGGTGCTTCTGCCCCAATTGTTCTATATTTTTGACAGATGGATCAAAAAATCGAATGTGAAGGAGATTCAAAAGCAAAATAAGAAGAGACGTTCCTGATTTTTCTCAGAACCCAAGCAGGATAATATGTCTTTACTTTGTCAGTGTTTTAGCGTATAATTGAAATAGTCGAATCAGGACTTTGATTAGACCATCAAGCATAACTCGAATTTTAAGGAATACCTGTCGCCTTGATACGCTTTGCGTCGGACTGGCCTTAATCGCCAAGTCACAAGGTTGAAGATATTCCTTTTGTTTTTTATTCAAAACTGTGCATCATTTATAAGGAGAACTCTTAATGACATTTACAAGTTTACAGATTATCGAACCAATCCTCAAAGCGCTTGCGAGTGAAGGATATGTGGACCCGACCCCAATCCAAGAACAAGCGATTCCAATATTATTGAAGGGGAAAGATCTGCTTGCTAGCGCTCAAACGGGCACGGGCAAAACTGCTGCTTTCGCGATTCCCATCCTGCAAAAATTGCATCAGACGTCATATGATATCAGAAAAAAACGACTCATCAAGGCTTTGGTGCTGACTCCGACAAGGGAACTTGCCGGTCAAATCATGGACAGTTTCCGCAACTATGGCAAAAATCTGGGACTCAGAAGCGTCGTCATCTATGGCGGTGTCAAACAGAAACCGCAGACAGATGCCTTACGTGCCGGGCTTGATATTCTGGTCGCGACACCGGGAAGATTATTGGATCTCATCTCACAAGGATTTGTTGATTTGAGCCATCTGGAATATTTTGTGCTTGATGAAGCGGACAGAATGCTTGACATGGGCTTTATCAATGATGTAAAAAAGATAATCAAATTGTTGCCAGCAATTAGACAGACGATGCTGTTTTCGGCAACGATGCCCGAAGCAATCGCCCAACTTGCAAAATCAATCCTTCGTGACCCGGTGCGAGTCATGGTGACACCAGTCGAGACCACTATCGAAGCCATCGGGCAAAAAGTGTATTTTGTCGCCAAAAGGAATAAGACGAGACTGTTAATGGACATTTTGAAAGACAGGTCGGTAATGTCGGCATTGGTGTTTTCCAGAACCAAGCACGGTGCGAACAAAATCGTCAAGGAACTGATACTTAATGGTTTTCAAGCTGAAGCAATTCATGGCAATAAATCACAAACGGCAAGACAAAGCGCTTTGAACAAATTCAAAAATAAGCAGTTGCGAATTTTGGTCGCAACCGATATTGCTGCCAGAGGCCTTGATATCGATCAATTGTCACATGTTGTAAATTTTGACCTTCCCGAAGTTCCGGAAACATATATCCATAGAATCGGCAGAACCGGAAGAGCGGGACTTGAAGGCGAATCATTGTCTTTTTGCGATGAAGATGAAGTCAAACTTTTAGAAGCAATCGAAAAACACATTAAAATCAAAATCCCGGTGGCAAAAAACCATGTCCATCAGGAAAATTATAAAAACGAACAGACAAAAAAAACAGTCGTTTTCCAGCCCAAAAACTTTCACGCATCCGCCAAACGCAAGCAACGATAGGTACAATTACTTATGACATATTCACAAATCATCTGCGAAGATGATTTTTTTAATTTTTTTTAAATAAACACTTGATATGCTGAGGCAAATGGGTTATTATGTAGTTGCAAATGCAAACCGTTCGCATTTATGCCGATTTGATAGGAGCGATTCTTTTGGACGATCAACTAGATTTTCTTGTCAAACTCAAGGCTTCGGGTTTGAAAAACACCAGACACAGAATCAAGATTATGGAAATACTCTCTCAAAGCCCCAGACCTATTTCAGCGGATGATATCTATGCCCAACTCAAAGACCTCGACAATATGATCAGTTTATCGACCGTGTATCGTTCTTTGGAGACCTTGGCAGCTAAAGATCTTGTAAACAAAGTTTCTTTTGAAAATGAAACCAAGACCACTTTTGAAATCAATCGATTGGTTCATCATCATTTTCTGGTCTGCATCGGCTGTAACAAGATTATCACGATGGATGATTGCCCGATTCATGAATACGAAGAAGAAGTATCAAAGACGCTCGGATTTCATGTTATCGGACATAAACTGGAACTATACGGATACTGCCCCGAATGCGCCAAAAAAAGGAACTTGAAACATTCACATAGCCATTGATCACCATCATATTGTGAAAATTTATTATCTAATCACTTTAATATATTTCTTCAATTCTCCTTGTTTCTATATGGTAAATCATGTGGATCCACATTATTATATCCTTCTCCAGACCGGATGTGGATCCACATGATTAACACCAGATTAGAGAATCTCACATAAATATGTGCTCACCTTACAGTTTCACCCCAACTTTTGTCAATGCGTTTGACTTTCAAAAAGACACTCAATCTAAATTGAATATCAAAAAAGATGCACATAATTGATTGACAATTTATGGAAAAGTGATAAACTAACAGTTAGTAATTTTGAAGTTCAAACTATTTGAAATTAAATGTACCAATAATACAAATGGAGGAATTGACATGCTAGACAGATTGATAACTTTGATTGCAAGCGAACTTAGCGTCACCAAAGCAGACATTAGCCTAGATACCAACATCCACGACGACCTAGGGGCAGATTCCCTGGATGCAGTCGAGTTGATAATGAGTATCGAGGACACATTCCAAGTTTCCGTTCCGGAAACGGAAGCGAATAGCCTCAGAACAGTCAGGGATTTGTTGCGATTTATTGAAGACAGCCAGTAATTGCACCAAAGATAGACGATGCAATCGTTTATCTTTTTATTTAGTGGCAGTGTGTTATAATATAGTATCATAAGCAACATAATTCAAGTTCAGAGGAGACCGTTATGAAATCCATTGAAGAAATTCTGGCGTTTATCAAGGAATTTGAAAAAACATCGCTCACATCCATTGAATTGGAACAAGGCGATCTGAAACTTAAACTTACGAAAGACAGTCCCGGCTGCAACACAAAACATGTTGCGGAAGCGCCTGTCAAAGAACATGAAAATCCTCATATTCTGTCTTGTGAAGGCCTGGTTGTCAAAAGTCCGCTTGTCGGCACTTTTTACGAGGCATCTTCTCCCAATGACGCTCCATTCGTCAAAGTAGGCGACATGGTCCAAAAAGGAGACACCCTTTGCATCATCGAAGCCATGAAGACGATGAACGAAATCAAAGCGCCGATTTCCGGAAAGGTTTTAAAAGTCCATGTGAAAAATCAGGACTTCGTCGGATTCGACCAAGCTTTGGTGTCGATCGAGCATGACACATAAGGTACTGATTGCCAATCGTGGAGAAATAGCTGTCAGAATCATCCGTGCCTGCAAGGAATTGGGTATCCAGACCGTTGCTGTTTATTCGGTCGCGGACGAGGACTGTCTCCATGTGAAACTTGCAGATGAAGCAATCTGCATCGGCAAAGCAAAAAGTCAGGATTCCTATTTAAATATCAATCGCATCATCAGCGCCGCAATCGCGACTGGGGCAAACGCCATCCATCCAGGTTACGGTTTTTTGGCAGAAAACTCACAGTTTGCGAAACTTGTCGAGGATTGCAATCTGCGTTTTATCGGCCCGACATCGGATGCTATTGAGAAAATTGGTAACAAGGCCAATGCCAGAGCGATTGCCAAAAGCAACCATGTACCGATTCTTGCCGGATCTGAAACCGCTCTTGAAAATGCGGAAGAAGGCAGAATTTTAGCCAAGAAAATCGGTTATCCCGTGCTGATCAAAGCCCAAAACGGAGGCGGAGGCAAAGGAATCTCTGTCATCTATGATGAAGAAGGATTCAATGAGATATTCCAAAAAACCAAACTTGAAGCCAAAGCCAGTTTCAATGAAGACGGGCTGTATTTGGAAAAATATATCGTGAATGCCAGACATGTGGAAATTCAATTGATTGCTGACCATTTTGGAAACATGGTACATCTTGGCGAAAGGGATTGCTCGATGCAGCGGCGAAACCAGAAAGTGATCGAAGAATCACCATCTCCAATCATGAATCCGCTGTTAAGAAGAAACATGGGCATGGCAGCACTCAAGATCGCCAAGGCCGTGAATTACCGCAATGCCGGAACAGTAGAGTTTTTGTTGGACGAATTCAACAAATTCTATTTTATCGAAATGAATACCAGAATCCAGGTCGAACATCCGGTAACGGAGATGGCGACCGGGTTGGACCTTGTCAAAGAGCAATTGTTGATTGCTTTTGATAATCCGCTTTCTTTCAAGCAAACTGATGTCAAGATCCAAGGACATACCATCGAATGTCGTGTGACCGCAGAAGATCCCTTGAATGATTTCATGCCTTCTCCTGGTACAATCAATAACCTCGTGCTCCCGGGAGGACCGGGAGTAAGAATCGATACCCATATCTTCAATGGAGCGAAAATTCCGCCCTATTACGACTCGCTCATCGCAAAAGTGATTTGTCACGCACCGACCAGAAAAGAAGCGATCCGCAAGATGCGGGTCGCACTTGAAGGATTTGTCGTTGATGGTATCACCACAAACATCGATTTTTTGTATGTGATGATGCATAATCCGACCTTCGTCAAAGGCAGCTACGACACCAACTTCGTGATGAAGACGGTAAGGGAGGCATTAAATGGCGAACTTTCTTGATAAACACAAGACCAAAGTTGTCTTGTTCAACCAACAATACCGCAAGCGCAAAGTCGCTTCTCATAAAGTGGACATTCCCGAAAATCTTTTCGTCAAATGTCCTTTTTGCCAAGAATTGTTGCTATCAGAACTTGTCGAAAAAAATGCATATGTCTGTCCTCACTGCGACAAGTATTTCCAACTCACCGCGAGAAAGCGTTTGACGATGCTTATCGACAAGGACAGTTTCCAAGAAATCGACATTGCCATGACCTCTCTGAATCCGTTAGGATTTCCAGGTTATGAAGACAAAATCAACCATATCCGCAAAGAGACCAAAGAATTTGAAGCCTTGGTTTCTGGAAAAGCATTGATTGAAAAGATTCCGGTCTATATCGGAGTTCTGGACAGTTATTTCCTGATGGGCAGCATGGGTTCAGTCGTCGGTGAAAAAGTCACTAGGCTAATCGAAAAATCATCGGAAGAAAAACTGCCTCTAGTCATCGTGTCCGCCTCGGGCGGTGCGAGAATGCAAGAAGGTATTTTCAGTCTGATGCAGATGGCAAAAACCGCATCGGCTCTTTCTAGACATAATGAACTGGGATTATTTTACCTTTCAGTCTTGACACATCCGACAACCGGAGGTGTAAGCGCCAGTTTTGCGATGCTTGGAGATATCATCATTGCCGAGAAAGACGCTTTAATCGGCTTTGCCGGCAAAAGAGTCATCGCCCAAACCATCAAAGAGGATTTGCCTGAAGGTTTCCAAACGGCAGATTTTTTGCTTGACCATGGCATGCTTGACAAAGTCGTCGAAAGAAAAGACTTGAAGCGAGTGATTGCCAAACTGCTCAAGTTCCACTCTGTGGAGGTGCCACATGGAAATCAATAGAAGCGCCTGGGAAAAAGTCCAGCTTGCTCGTCATCCAAAACGCCCCACAGCTAAAATGGTGATTGAGTCAATCGCTCCCGATTTCATCGAACTAAAAGGCGACAGACTATTTGCAAACGATGAAGCGATCGTTGGCGGTATCGGCACGGTCGGCGGGATTGTCATGACGATCATCGCCGAGGAAAAAGGCACGACTCTAGAAGAAAAAATCAAGAACCATTTCGGGATGCCTCATCCCGAAGGTTATCGTAAAGTCATGAGACTTGTAAAACAAGCGGAAAAATACAATCGCCCGGTCTTGTTCTTGATTGACACTCCGGGAGCATATCCCGGTATCGAAGCCGAGGCAAGAGGTCAAGCGGAAGCAATAGCTTCGCTTTTAAGACTGCTTTTTGCTCTAAAAACACCAGTAATATCCGTGGTTTTGTCAGAAGGCGGCTCCGGTGGTGCTTTGGCAATCGGTATCTGCGATTACTTGATCATGTTTGAAAATGCGACCTATTCGATCCTTTCTCCGGAAGGCTTCGCTGCAATCCTTTATAAGGATGCTTCTTTGGCCAAAGACGTGGCCAATGATATGAAACTTACGGCTCAAGATCTCTTTGAATACAAGATCATTGATGAAATCATTGAGGAACAAAACGGAGGTTGGCATATAGATAATAAATCGCCAATCGACCTGCTAAAGAAAACCATTGTCAAACAGATGAAAGCTTTAGCAAAAATCGACAAGCAAACCTTGTTGGAAAACAGAAGACTGAAGTATCGCATCCATGGTATTTACCAGGAGGCAAAAGAATAATTATGGCCGTAAACAAAGGATATCTAAAAATAGTCGGCACTGGCCGCTATGTTCCTGATACAATCATTACCAATAAAGACATGGAACAAATCGTTGACACCACCGACGAATGGATCACCTCCAGGACGGGCATCAAGGAACGTCATGTCGCTTTCGAAGAAACGACTTCGGATCTAGCCTACAAGGCGGCTTTGAATGTCTTTGAGAAAACAGGGTATGACAAGCATAAGATCGATCTCATCATCGTCGCTACTTTTACACCGGATTTGAAAAGCCCCAGTGTTGCGTCGCTTGTCCAGACTAAACTCGGACTAAATCAAATGGCAATAACCGCATTTGATATCAACGCCGCTTGCACTGGTTTCATCTATACTTTGAACGTGGCTGAAAAAATGTTAAGATCCAATGCTTACAAAAGTGCACTCGTAATCGGTGCCGAGGTCATCTCCGGTGTCGTAGATTACACAGACCGAAACACCTGTGTGTTGTTTGGCGATGGAGCCGGAGCGATGATTTTGGAAAAAGACCGGAAAAAACTGGCCATTTTCAACGTTTCCACCAAGGTCGACAATGATCTGATTCTATATGTTGACAAATATGTCCATATGGACGGACAAAGAGTCTATCAATTTGCTTCCCGTGTGATTGAATCCTCAATCAGTGAAGTGTTGGCGTTTGGTAAGATTCGCAAGGCCGACATCAGAAAAGTCATTCCGCACCAAGCCAATATCCGCATCATTCAAAGCGCTTCCAGGGCTTTAATGATTCCTATCGAAAATTTCTTTGTGAATATCCATAAATACGGAAATACCTCTGCCGCCAGCATCGCCATCGCTTTTGATGAGATGATGGAGACAGAAATTATCGAACCGGGCGAACAAATCATGTTGGTCGGGTTTGGTGCCGGACTGACGTTTGGCGCCTGCATGCTTACTATCTAGGAGGAAAATCATGAACTGTATCACAAAACTATTGGGAATCAAATACCCACTTATCCAAGGTGGCATGGCCAATGTCGCCGACCACCGGTTGGCATCTGCCGTATCTAATGCCGGTGGATTGGGACTGATTGCAGCAGCTGCCGATGACAAGGAAACGGTGAGAAATAAAATTAGGTTGTGCAAAGGTCTGACTGACAAGCCTTTTGGCGTCAATATCATGCTGATGAGTCCGTATGCGGATGACATCGCCGAAGTAGTGATCGAAGAACAAGTAAAAGTCGTCACTACAGGCGCTGGTAATCCCGGAAAATACATGGAAAAATGGAAAGCAGCGGGGATTATAGTAATCCCGGTCGTCGCAAGTTGCGGTCTGGGCAAACGGATGGAAAATGCCGGAGCCGATGCCTTGATTGCCGAAGGCCAGGAGGCAGGAGGACATATCGGGGAACTTACCACCATGGCCTTAGTCCCGCAAATCGTTGATACAGTCGACATTCCAGTCATCGCTGCCGGAGGCATCGGCGACTATCGCGGCGTGCTTGCAGCTTTTTCCCTCGGAGCCAAAGGCGTCCAGGTCGGAACAATCCTGTTGGCTTCTAATGAATGCCCGATTCATGATAACTACAAACAGATGATTCTAAAAGCCAAAGATATCGACACCATCGTGACCGGAAGGCAAACTGGAGCTCCGGTCAGAGTTCTCAAAAACCCGATGGCCAGGGAATACGTATTGCTGTCAAATCAAGGAGTATCGCGTGAAGAATTGGAAAAGCTGACTTTAGGTTCCTTGAAAAGAGCGGTATTTGATGGCAACATCGAAACCGGATCGTTCATGGCAGGACAGATTGCCGGATTGGTTAAAGAAATCAGACCGGTAAAAGCAATCATCGAATCACTGTTTAATCCAATAGAAACGTATAAGGAGGAACTGGAAATCCTATGAAAAAGATCGCTATTCTTTTCCCCGGTCAAGGCAGTCAGTTTATTGGCATGGGAGAACAATTCTATAATGAAATTTCTTCCTTTAGAGTCAAATTTGACAAAGCCGCTAAAGATCTCTCTTTAGAACTTGACTTCATCTGTTTCGAGCCTAACGAACTGATTAACGAAACCAAATACGCTCAAGTCGCAATCACGACTATTTCAGCCTTGATTTACGATCAGGTTTATGAAATGCTAAAGGGGAACATATTGCATTTTGCCGGCCACAGTTTAGGAGAATTCACGGCCTTATATGCCGCGAAAGTATTAGACATGGAAACAATGATTGAACTTGTCAGATACAGAAGCAAAATAATGGCTGAGCAAGCTTTGATAACTCCTGGTTCGATGGCAGCAATACTTGGTGGCGATGCATCTAAAATTGAAGCACTTTGTCAAGAAATCAGTGATAATGGACAAGAAGTCCAAGTTTCAAACTACAATTTACCGAGTCAGACAGTAATTTCTGGAACGTATGCAGGGTTGGAAGCATTCGCAAACAGGCTATCAGAAACTGGTGCCAAAAAAATGATATATCTAAAAGTTTCGGGCGCTTTCCACAGCAAGATGATGCATGAGGCTGCGGAAAAGTTGTTAGAAAGATTGCATAAGACCATGAAGAACACCCCCGAACGCCCGGTCATCATGAACGCAACTGCAAAAGAAATGGATTTTGCCTTGCTTGATGAGCTAATCAGCAACCAACTTATGAGCCCGGTCAGATTCCAGGAAACAATCGAGTATCTTTCAAACCTTGGAATCGACACCTTTATCGAAGTCGGACCTGGCAACGTGCTTAGTAACATGGTCAGGAAACTTCTACCCGAGGCAACTGTTATTTCTGTCAACAAACCAGCAGATTTGAAACAATTGGAGGCGTTTTTATGAATTTAGAAGGCAAAATAGCGCTTGTGACCGGTGGAGCCAGCGGAATTGGCGAAGCTATCTCGACTGCTCTTGCCAAAAGCGGAGCGCATGTAATTATCCATTACAACACCGCACTTGGCAAAGCCAATGCCTTAGTGGAAAAACTTGTTTCTGAAGGCTTTTTGGCAAGCGTCTTTCAAGTTGACGTCTCAAACTTTGAAGCCGTCAAAGCCGTAGTGGAGGAACTTTTGGCAAAACACGGAAAAATCGATATTCTTGTCAACAATGCCGGTATCACCAAAGACCAGTTGCTGCTTCGCATGTCGGAAACCGATTTTGACCAGGTTATCGCCACAAATTTGAAAGGCACCTGGAACATGATTAGACATATTGCACCGGCCATGGCGAAACAACGCTTCGGCAGGATAGTCAATATCACTTCAGTTTCCGGACAGTTAGGCACTCCCGGACAGACCAATTATTCCGCTTCGAAAGCCGGCATCATCGGTCTGACCAAATCCGTTGCCAGAGAGTTTGCCAAACGCAGCATCACCGCCAATTGCATCGCTCCGGGATTTATCGAAACGAAAATGACAGAATCTCTATCTGAAGACACAAAGGAAAGATATCTGACTCAGATTCCACTTGCCAGATATGGCAAACCAGAAGAAGTAGCATCTCTCGTCTCCTTTTTGGCAAGCGATGATGCAGCATATATCACCGGTCAGGTCATCAATGTCGATGGCGGACTGGTCATGAACTAGGAGACTATATGAAACGAAGAGTAGTAATTACCAGCCTTGGCACGATCAATGCCATCGGAAACGATGTGACAAAAACTTGGGAAGCCGCAAAATCAGGCAAAAACGGGATCGACAAGATCACGCTTTTTGATATTTCCAACCAAAGGGAATATCTTGTCGGCGAAGTCAAAGACTTCAAAGCCGAAGATTATCTTCCCTTGAAAGAAGCCAGACGTCTGGACAGGACGATGGTCTTCGGTCTTGTCGCCGCCAAGGAAGCCATGGAAAATAGCGGTCTTGATGAAACAATGTTTGATCATGACCGGTTTGGTGTTTTTGTGACATCGGGAATCGGTGGTCTGTGGACGATTAATGAAGAGTCAAAGAAAGCACATTTGAAAAGCGCCGACCGGATGAGTCCTTTCTTCGTTCCCAATTCGATCATCAATCTTGTTTCCGGAAACATTGCCATCAAATATCAGCTCAAAGGTCCGGCAATGGGAGTGGTTACAGCCTGTTCCTCGGCTACTAACGCCATTGGCGAAGCATTCAGGTATATCCGGGACGGATATCTTGAACTCGTCTTGGCAGGAGGAGCAGAAGCTTCAATCAATGAGATTGGCATCGGCGGTTTTGCCAGTATGAAGGCAATCTCCCCATCTCTTGACAAAAACCGGGCTTCGATTCCTTTTGATCTCGAAAGGACTGGTTTTGTGATGGCAGAAGGTGCAGGCGTATTGCTTTTAGAAGAGTATGAACATGCCAAAAAGAGAAATGCCACCATTTTAGCGGAAATTATAGGGTACGGCGCCAACTGTGACGCCTTCCATATCACCCAGCCCGATGAAACAGCCGAAGGCATTGTCAAGTGCATGAGAAATGCTTTGCAAGATGCCAAGCTAGATCCGAATTTAATCGATTACATCAGCCCGCATGGAACTTCGACCTATTACAATGACCGCTTGGAAACCAAAGGCATCAAAGATTTGTTTGGTGAACACGCATATAAAATCTCGATAGGAGCTACAAAATCAATGCACGGCCACTCTTTGGGAGCAGTCGGAGGTATTGAAACAGTAATTTTAATCAAAGCACTGCAAGACGGAATCGTGCCTCCTACTATCAATTACCAAGTAAAAGATCCGGAATGTGATCTAGATTACACTCCGAATGCCGCAAAAAAAAGGAACATAAAATACGCCTTGAAAAACTCTTTGGGCTTTGGCGGTCATAACGCCACGCTAATTTTTAAAAAATGGGAGGATTAACATGATATTAGACAAGAGTCAGATTGAGGAGATTATTCCCCATCGCTATCCGTTTCTTCTTATCGATAGAATCATCGCTCTAGATCCCGGCAAGACAGCAATTGGCGAAAAATATTGTAATCCCGATGACTTTTATTTTCCCGGACATTTCCCCAACAATCCAATCATGCCTGGCGTTTTGATTTTGGAATCTTTGGCGCAAACTGGCGCGATCACATTGCTTTCTGTTCCTGAAAACAAGGGAAAAACCGTCTATTTTGCCGGTATCAGACACGCAAAATTCAGAAGAAAAGTCATTCCTGGGGACACGCTTCGTCTTGAAGTTGAACTGAGAAGAAGCAACGGGAAATTTGGCTTTGGCGTATCAAAAGCCTATGTCGGGACTGAACTTGCCTGTGAAGCCGAATTCACCTTCACATATTTTTGATGGAACAGTTTAATCCAAGCATCTTATCATTTGATGTGCTTGATTCGACCAATGATTATCTCAAGAAAAACCATGCTTTCCTAAAAAATCACACCGTTGTCCACACGTTGTCGCAAACGCATGGAAGAGGGCAGTTTGAACGCACCTGGGAATCGGATTCCGGGGAGAACCTGCTTTGTTCTATATTGTTCAAAGAAGAGATTTCTCAGCCTAATCTGATGCTATTATCTTCGATGAGCCTGGTAACGCTCCTCGCAGAAGAAAAGATCACAGCGCTGATCAAACCACCCAACGACATCTATGTTGAAGACAAAAAGATAGCCGGCATCTTGATTGAAAGAATCTATGAAGGCCAGATGCATCAGGCTACAGTTATCGGCCTGGGTCTCAATGTCAACCAAAAGACATTTCATACGGAGAATGCGATCTCGATGTCGCTTCTTTCCAAAAAAAAATATGATGTCTATGCGGTCTTGTTGCGCTTGCTGGATATTTTTAAGCGTAAGTACGAAAGTATTTGATTAAATATCATTATAGTTTAGACTTGATAAAATTTACGAATCGGTTGGTGTAATAATGAAGAAAAAAGACGGAAACACGAAAGTAACCTTATTTACAAAATTAATGTATTCGATGGGAGAATATCCGTTTTCTTTCGCAGCGACATTGATTGGATTCTTCTTGATGATCTACCTAACAAATACAATCGGCATCAGTGCTTTTTGGGCTGGTGCGATTATTTTTATCGGGATTTTGTGGGATGCGCTTACCGACCCGGTGATTGGATACATCAACGATAATACCAGAAGCAAGATTGGCAGAAGAAGGAAATACATGTTCTTGTTCCTTGTGCCAATGGCGATCACATTTTTAATGCTCTTTAGCGTCCCCTCATTATTTAGAGACGGCAATGAGGCAATTAAGATCCTGATCACTTTATCTTTGTATCTGCTTTTCACTACCTTCATCACTTTGGTCGCAACTCCATTCCAAGCAATCATCAACGAGATTACCGACGATTATGACGAACGCACGAGCATGACGACCTACAGGATGATCGGTTCGGTTTTGGCAACGCTTTTGGCAATCATTATTCCAGAGTTTCTCGGTTTGGGAAATGCCTCCCAAAACAATGTCAAAGGCTATATGCTGATGGGATTGATCTTTGGCATTTTGATTCTTTTCTTCGGATATTCAGCCGCGCTTTCCCTAAGGGAAAGAAAGCGGGGAGTAGATTTTACCAGACATGGATTTGAATTCAAAAAGTATTTCCTGCAGTCCTGGAAATCAGCGCCTTTTAGACAGGTCTGCATCATGTATATGTTCTCGATTGCCACGATGAACTTTATTCAGGGCAACCTGGTCTATTTCATCAACTATAAACTATTATTGCCGGGGTTGTTCCTGCCGATTGCGGGTGGTGTGATGGTCCTTGCAGTCCTCTTCATGCCAATATGGATGAAACTCGCCCAAAAGACCTCGAAAAGACTGGCCTACCTGATTTCTGTTTCTATGATTGCCGTGGCTTTGATTTCTTTGTTTTTCGCACCACAATTCGATTATGCCGGGGCTGGAGTCACACGAATCCTAGCTACACCCGATCTCTTGCAGGCAGGCTATCAGGATTTGGAGGTCTATTATATTCCCGATATCAATCAAAACTATGGTGATGTCGTCAGAGCATTATATACGAATTCCCCTTGGGTGTTTGTAAGTATTCTGTTATTGGCATTTGGCTTTTCAGGAATTCAGATGTTACCTTTCTCGATGGTTCCTGATGCCGTCAACTTCAGCAATACCGCCAAAGAGAAAAAAGAAGGTGCCTATTTTGGCATCGTCACCTTTGTCCAAAAACTGGGCTGGGGCATTGGGATGTTGCTCACTGGGTTCATTTTAAATATCTCCGGTTATTTGGAACCTGCAAAAATATTTACCTTCCAAAGTCAAAGCGATGTCTTGACCGGACAGATTGTTTTACAGTCTGAATCATCCGTATTGGGAATAACGATTCTTTTCAGTCTGTTTCCCGCCTTGTTTGGGATTTTGGGAGTGATTTCCATCTGGAAGTACAAAGTTGATAGAAAAGCTTTGCACAAACAAATCGATATTATCAATGAAGCAGATACGGAATATCTGATTGAAATCAGAGAAGTAAAAAGCCGTTTGGAGATTGAAAATTTCCTAAGGTTGCACGAGTTGTTATATGATGACGATCCCTTATATGTTTTGCCAATCCGCAAAGACTTCCAAAAAGCCTTGGTGAATCAAATGATGAAAGGCAAATACAAAGAACCGGTTACTGCTTATAACGCTTATCTTAACGGTCGCATCTCTGGAAGAATCTGGCTCACAGTCTTCAATGCCAGGCCGGGAACCGTCAAAGAAAAAAGACAGGGAGCATTCAACTTCTTTGAAACAATTGATAACCAAGATATTTTCGATGCTTTGATGAAGCAAACGGTATCCTGGTATAAACAGCAAGACATCGACTTTTTCTATGGCAATACCAACCCCTTGGACCCAGATGATGCCAGAGGCATCCTGATCGAAGGGTTTGAAGACCAACCGGTTGTGATGTGTGTCTATAACAAACCGTATTACCAACAGATGTTCGAATCAACTGGCTTCTATGCTCATGAAGACTTATACGGATATAAACTCACTTTGGAAGATGTGCCCTACAAACGCTATGAAGCGATCGACAAACTGAAAGAAAGATTTAACTTTGAAGTATCGTCGGGAAACAAGAAGAATGTTGACAAGGATGCCAGGGACATCATTGAAATCATCAACAATTCCATCACCGATGACTGGGACATGAGGGCACCATCTCCGGAAAAAGTTTGGGAACTATTAGATACCTGGAAAAACTTCCTCGACTTCGATTATGTCAAGGTCGCAAGAACCAATGAAGGCCGTCCAATTGGATTCGGTCTCGTGATTCCGAACTTCAATGAAGCTTTGGCCAAAATCAAAGGCAAATGGAACATCTTTGCGATTTTAAAATTGCTTTATTACAAAAACAGGATCAAGACCGCTAGGGCGATGATCCAGATGGTTGTGAAGGATTATCAGGGTAAAGGCATCATCAATGCCATCTATCAGGATTATTTTGAGATTATGAAGGCAAGAAAAGTCAAATTCATTGATGCTTCAACGATCGGAAGCGACAACTTCAAATCCCGCAATGCAGTGGAAAAACTTGGTGGAAAGCGATATAAAGTGTTCCGCTTGTATGGATACAAGATTCCTGACTCACCTCAAGAAAAATCATAAACGCAAGTTTGATGGTATATTGAGTTGAGCGTGTTTGAAAGAGTATCCTTAAAACAGAAGTAATAAAAAGAGTCGTATTAGAGAAATTAAATGTACCCTGCAAAGTAGAACTTTGAAAAAAGTCTACCTACAGGGTACATTTTACTATTCTGAAAGTTGTTTTATTTATTACTAGTTACAACTTTTTTTATTGTATTGGAGAGGTTTTTCTGCTCTTCAATAAATACCAGAGCAGAGTCAGTATCTGCAAAGGAATCGTGGCGATGAACAACAGCCATAATTTGATGTTTTCAAATGACAGAAAGATAGATAAAGGAATCGACCAGGCCAGGAGTGATATATTCAAAAACTGCAAGAACCGATTGCCCCACATCTGCGAAAAGATAATCAATACTAAAAGCGATACCGGAATCGCATAAATGAATGAGAGCCAAGTTTTGTCAAGACTGGTGTTGAAGATTCCCAACAGCACAAAACAGGAAGTTGCGACAAACCAAACTGCAGTGAAGGCAATCATGGAGATGAGCAACTTGCTCATCCGGTGCTTAGGTCTCACAAGCCGTTTTTTGTCCGACAACAAATCAGATATCGTAATTCCATATAGTTCTGCGATATTGGACAAGATGATGAGATCAGGCAAAGCTTCTTTCCTTTCCCATTTGGAAATCGATTTGTCCGAATAGTTGAGTTTTTCCGCAAGCTGAAGTTGGGTCAGATTGTTGGCCTTGCGGTAACGGATTAAATTATAGGATACGCGGTCCTTTAAATCTTTTTCAGTCATCATAGATAAAGTTTAGCACAACCCAAACTTGAAATCAACCTATATGGCCGTTTTCTACTCTGAGTAGAGCGATTTTTTCAGACTCTACGATTGCGGACTAAAAGAGTATAATCCTAGTTTTGCAGAATATATGGAAGATTCTTTTTGCTTGAGGTATGATTTTTATGAATTTCAAATATTCGAGGAGGTAGTTAGTTTTGAACAAGTATAAAATAGTAACGGATTCATGCATTGATTTATCTGAAGCAATGGCCAAGGAACTCGATTTGACAGTTTTACCGCTCACTGTGCTTCTGGAAGGAAAGACCTATTTTAACTATTTGGATGAAAGAGAAATCACTTTCAAGGATTTCTATCAGAAATTACGAGAGAAGAAAATGCCTTCGACTTCACAGTTGAATCCTGCGGAGTTTGAAGTTGTGTTTGAAGAGTTGTTGAAAGAAGGTTACGACATTCTTTCAATTTCGTTTTCCAGTGCGCTTTCAGGAACTTACGAATCAGCAGTTGCAGCAAGAGACAATATGCTAAAAATATATCCTGAGCGTAAAATCGTGACGATTGATTCGATGTGCGCTTCGATGGGACAAGGCTTGTTATTATACTACGCTGCCAAACTCAAGCAAGAAAACAAATCGCTTGACCAGGTTGCAAAATGGGTCGAGGAGAACAAAGGAAAAGTTTCGCATCTCTTTACCGTAGGTGATCTCAATCATCTGAAAAGAGGCGGAAGATTATCCTCATCCAAAGCGTTTCTTGGAACGCTCATCAACATCAAACCCTTGCTTCATGTTTCTGAAGCAGGAAAACTGGTGCCTACAGGTCAGGCAAGGGGCAGAAGACAGGCACTGAACAAACTAATTGATAGAATGAGACTGACAATTGAAAAACCGAGAGAACAAGTAATCTTCATTTCGCATGCCGACTGTCTTGAAGATGTTGATTATTTAAAAGAACAG
>Ga0268276_1001620_pt1 | contig 21466 bp, 20 predicted proteins | sample saktaG_4_FD_190145 | JGI IMG/M metagenome (GOLD analysis project Ga0268276, IMG submission 190145) | Saline water microbial communities from Sakinaw Lake, British Columbia, Canada - sak_2010_1_5_45m | ecosystem: Environmental > Aquatic > Non-marine Saline and Alkaline > Saline ... | reverse complement strand
CTGAACCGGCACCTTGACAGACTTGACCAGAGCCGAGATCAGAGCGGTGGCAGCGGTCGGACTCAGGATACCGGCCATGTCCTTGATGCAAAGCGTGTCTATGCCCATGGATACCTGTTCGCGGGCGATCTCGACAAACTTCTCGACCGTGTGGACCGGACTGTAGGTGTAGCAAATAGTGCCCTGCGCGTGGCCACCGTATTTCTTGACGGTCTTGATCGCCATCTCAAGGTTGCGCGTGTCGTTGAGGGCATCGAAAATACGGAAGATATCCATGCCGTTCTCACACGCCAAGGCGATAAAGCGCTCAAGCACGTCGTCAGGATAATTCTTGTAACCCAAAATGTTCTGACCGCGCAAGAGCATCTGCAGCGGGGTTTGCTTGCAGACCGCCTTGAGCTGGCGCAGGCGCTCCCAAGGGTTCTCGCGCAGGAAGCGCAGGCACACATCAAAAGTGGCGCCGCCCCAACATTCCAGAGAGTAGTAACCGGCCTTGTCCACCTCGTCGGCAACGGAAAGAATGTCGTCCGTGCGCATGCGCGTCGCCCAGAGCGACTGATGCGCGTCACGCAAGGTCGTGTCGGTTATGCGTATCCGAGGCTTGGCCTTGGCGACGGCTTTTTTCGTGTCGGCTTTTTTCATAAGAGGTTTTTTCTCCGTAAGTACCCGATCAGGGATAAACAGGTTCTTATTGTGACATTTTTCGCGAAAATGTCACGCTCGTTTTGAATCGGCGTTTTTGTCAAGCCGCTCGAACGCCTCCGCAAACACCTTGGGCCAGGCATACTGCTCGCCCAATCTGCGTGCGTTCTCGCGAATCTGCGGATAGTCCTTATCCATAAGGATGGCGGAAACGGAATTCGCAAATTCAGCCGCGTCGTACCGGGCGATCTTCCCCGCGCCTCTCTCTTCAATGTCTTTTGCGATAGGCGGCACGTCCGTCAGCACGATCGGCAGACCACACCCAAGGTAAACCTTGATTTTCCCCGGATCGGAGAAGAAGGTAAAATTATTGGCATCAAACGGATAATAAGGCGCAACGGCGACACCGGCTTCCACCAGATGGCCGACCACATCATCAAATTTTTCGACAAAACCGCAGATATCAAAATGGTTGTCCAGTCCAGCCATTTGGACTTCCTCCCGCAAAGCCGACAGATCCTTTCCGCCGCCAATGATGGTGAAACGGAAATCAGGGACAAGGTGTTTCAGTTCCCGTGCCATGGGCACGAACAACTCGACCCCTTTATTGCGGAGCACATCCCCCATATATACCACGCGCTTGCGGTCACATGCCGCCACAGGAATCGCTTTCTGCGGATGGCTACCATACGGCACTGTGTACCAGCGGACTTGCCGCTCGTCCAGACGTCCCGCCTCGAACCGCCCCTGAATGATCTGCGGCGTAAGCGGCCACACCGCATCCGACCGCGTAGCGGCAAACCGGTCGAGCGCGTAGTAGCAGGCGTTCAGCAACCGGTTGGCGTAACGGACCGGCGTATAGTCGATCATGTAGTAGACAATCCGTCGCGCTCCGCTCAACCATCGTGCCAGAATAGCCGCCGCCGCCAGCAGATTATCACCAGCCACCAGCACATCGGCCTTTCTGCCAAAACGCACCGCATAGCAGATCGCGTACAGAAAATCCTTCAAATATGCCACCGGCTCCGGCAATTTCAACCGGAAAAGCGACCGGTGCTCCGATATGCGCTCGCCGTAGCGATAACGTTCCACACGTATCGGCCGCCGAAGGTCGCTCCCAAAGGGGAACGCGACATACACCACCTCGCGCACGCGGCTCGCGACAAGCCAATCTCGCAACTCCTCGCACGCGCCTGTTGTGGCATAGTGCGAAAAAACGACGATCTTTTTATCTGCAAGTTGTCCGGGATTCACACCGCCCCCACCATCACTTGAACGTGTTATGATACCAAGCGATCATCTCATGAACCGTCTGCTCCAGACTGACCCGAGGCTCATATCCGTCGGTGACCTTACGGAGCAACGTGGAGTCCACACATTTACGCAGGCATCCTGTCGGCTTCGATGTGTCGAACACGATTCTGGGGTATTTGCCAGTCACCTCACAGATCAAATTCACCAACTCCGCGATAGAGATGTCCTGCTCATATCCGATATTCACGGGTTTCGCACAGGCGTACCGTTCAGTCACCATCATAAACAACCGCGCAATATCCGTGGCGTGCAGAAAATTCCTGCGCTGCTGGCCGTTCCCCCAAACCTCCAGAGGATCAGAACCATCCATGATCTTCTTCACGAGCGTGGGCATCACAAAGGAGTTCTGTTCCCCACGCCACGGGTACCGCGAACCGCAGGCGTTCGTGGGGCGGACAATCGCAGTTTCGATACCGTATTCTTTGAAATAATATTGGGCCTGCAACTCGGCAACCCGCTTGGCCCAGCCATACCCTTCATTGGAACTCTCGGGCAATCCCAACGTCACAGGAAGTTCGGGAATCGGAGCTTCGGCATCATCCTGATACACGCACGACGAACTGACCGCCAGAAAGCGGGGCACGCTGTTCTGCCGCGCGGCCTCCAACATATTCAACTGGATCACCGTATTCTGATACAACATCTCACCGTGGTGTTTACTGCTGTACCCCACCCCGCGGACACGTCCCGCAAGATTCATGACAACATCCGCGCCTTCGGAGACTTTAAGGCAAGTGTCCAGCGCGATGAGATCAGCCTTCACAAACTTAACCTGGTCCGCCACCGAAACGATATTGTCCAGCGTTCCCGCTTCCAGATTATCGGCCACCGTCACCTGCGCGCCAACAGACACCAACTCTTCCGTAAGGTAGGAGCCCAGAAAACCGCATCCGCCTGTCACCACAACCCGTCGATCCTTCCAGAAGTCCATTCCGCACCCTTTCTTGACCCTTAAAAATCAGTGTGTTATGGTACTTTATCCGTTTAGTAAAAGGCAATAATAAACACCCTTCAATATGAACCAGAAAACAGCCGTCCCATCAGCATGTAACGTTGTCATCCTGTGTCATTCCGACAAAAAGGACGGCAAGCGCACCTCTGGCAGCGGACCGATCGAGCCACTGCTAAAGTTTTTCACAGAAAACAAAGCCCACTATATTTTTGTGATTGAGCAGCCGCATCCCCTGCCCGACATATCCCTCGACTGCACCATGGAAGTCTATAAAGATGGGCAACTTGTGGCCACCCACCGTTCCGACTGTTTCCGTTGGCTGTACGACATCCCTTCTGACCGCCGGGTTATGCAAACCTACCTGCGGCTCAAGCTGCGCGACGTGCTCGCGTCGCGCCAGCTCTTGTCGCAGATACCCAAGCTGTATCCCGACTGCGGCCCCATCCATTTTCTGATCGGCATGGAGTCCGTCAACACACTCGTCGGGCAGAGTTTCCGCAAAGCGCTCAACATTCTCAAAGTGATCTACTACACCTTCGACTGGGCGCCGCAGCGCTACCGAAGCCGCTGGATGAGTGCGGTGTTCAATTGGCTCGATCAGCTCGCATGCGCTCGTGCGGACATCTGTTGGAATGTTACCGACGCGATCGCAGAAGCCCGCCGCGACATCCTGCACTACGACATGAGCAGGATGGCCAAGCAATTGACGGTACATTACGGTGTGGAATTCCGCGAGGGCTTAATCAAACCGTATGACGAGTTGGAGAAATTCAAGGTGATTTTCTCGGGGGGCCACCATGTGGACAACGGAGTCCAGTTCCTGCCGGAGATTGCCCGCTACCTGCAAGCCGCCGACCCGCGTATCAGGCTGATCGTCACCGGATGTGGCACCATGACAACCGAACTGAAGCAAAAAGTCCTTGAACACGGTCTCGGTAACGTCACCTTCACCGGTTATATCGATAACCCGGAAGATTTGGACAGGCTGACCTGTGAATGCCTGATCGGTCTGGCACCATACCCGGACACTGACGTATCCACAAAAAAATATGGCGACGTCATCAAGATCCGACACTCTTTCGCCTGCGGACTGGCCGTGGTCTCCACCCACGTCCCGCCCGCGTCAAAAGAGATCCGCGAAGAAGGTTTAGGGATTGTAACTGCGGTCGCCGCAAAAGAAATGGCAGACGCCATCCTGAAACTCTGCTCAGACGAAGCTCTGCTGAAGAAGTGCCGCGAAGCGGCAATCATCAAGGCCAAGGGGCACAACTGGACGTCCATCTATACCCGCGCAGTCAGCGAAAGCGTTTAGCGTCGGCGGGCGGAGTCAGAAGGCCTTCAATGAACCAGAACGTTTCGTGATACACGAGCGCGATGTCCACAAACGGCAACAGCAGGATACGGGAATTCAGCAACGTGCTGCGCGAGGTATACATCCGCCAGGAATTCGCAAGCGAGAACACGAACAGGAGAACCACCCCCCCCCAGAACAGGTGTGGGATAAACGGGATAGCTGTCAGGGCTGGACGAATAAAAAACGAGACCTTGCCAAGAGTGGGCTGAAAACCCTGAAAGAGCAACACCTTGGCATAGGTCCTTGCCAACATCTTGCGAGTCACAAACAGTGCGCGGAGACCATAGCTGTTGCTCAAATCGTGAAGATGAATGACCTTTGCGTCCGTTGGAGCCACGCACCCCAACTTCGCGATGCGATAGTTAATATCCGAATCCTCGCCACCGTAACCGCACGTCGCCGTGAAGCGTTTCGTGTCATACCCGCCCGCCTGCAAAAAAACCTCTTTCCGGATACAGTCGAACTTTCCGCACATGGAATGAACTTCACGTTCAAGCGCACGGGAAAAGAGATGTTTCTGCCAGTAAGGAAAGCGATCCCACACATCCCGAGGCATCAACAATTTTGGGAAGGTTGCGACCACGGATTCGTCCTTACACAGCGGCTCCGTCAACTTCTCGAGTTCATGAGAAGAAGGGAAAGCCCCGTCCGAATGGACGAGCACGAGAAGCGGTGCCATCGCCATCGTCGCTCCCGTATTGTAACTGGTGGCCAAGCCACCGTTTACCGTCTGCCTGACAACCCGAATGGGTACAGGAGAATGCGTCGCGAAATCCTCGACCAATTGGGCTGAGTTGTCCGAGGAAACATTGTCAAAAACAATGATCCCATCAATCGGATACTCCTGCGAAACCAACCCTTCCAGACAGTCAATGATCGTCGATGACGAATTTCTCATGCTCACAATCACGCTCACAGGAACTTTTTTAACCGAGATCATTTCCAGCACTCCTCCAGAGATCGAAACGCTCGCCCGTAATGCTGCTCATAGGCAAAGTGGCCGTTGAAGGCTTCAAGCCCTTCTTGGAAAAATGCATAGTGAAGCCTGATTTCTTCTAAAGCGGCACCCATCTGCCCCTCGTTCTCGATAACTTTGCCACTGTGAAAGCGTTCAACAAAGGGCGCTATATCCGAGATACGGGTCATCAGCACAGGCAGGTGCATCTCCGCGTATGCTTTCACTTTCCCCGGATCGGCATAATGCGTGAAGTTCCCCGGATCAGTGTCGTAGAGCGCGATACCCACATGACAGGTCCGGGCAACTTCCAGAAGTTCCGATTCGCTGTAAAACTGGTTGGGGAAAAAAACGCGGTTACACAGTCCCGCTTGTCGAAGTCGCTCCTGAAGCCCAGCCACGTAGGCAGGTTGCCCCACCCCTATCAGCGAAAGCCGGTATTCGGGGTGCAGAACCAGAAACTCAAACAACGCCTCGAGCCCCTGCCCTGGCCGGATCAGTCCGACAAACAATAAAATGAACGGTTCCAACGGCGGCACGGGAGCAGCGGAATAGGGCTTGAGTCCCCACATGACCGTCCGACGACGCGGCTCGTCTACCACCGTGCCGTCATTCATCACCCGGTTGATGGCGTCGGTCAGATAGTAGGCGTAGTCCACCCGGTCGTGATACCTCTTTTTTACCCATTCATATAGGCGGATGACGGGGTGTGCCGAAGGGAAATAATCGCCGATCCAGTATGCGAAGGCGAGCGGCCTCAGCAACTTGAGCAAGCCCATACCAAAGAAGACAACCGGATGTCCCCCAAACACGAGTGTCTTCCGGTTTTTGGGGCAGAAACTCAACAATTCACGGACATGGTTCGAATACCATAGAAGATAATAGAGAAACAAGTTCTGGGAGGACTTAACCGTACGTTCTTCCACCATGGCCCCGTCATGATACCGCCGCAGGATATTGGCGTGAGATCCGACACGCGGTTGCACGATGAACATCATCAGGTCCGCCGTGTGAGCGACAAGATACTCCTTGATATGCCCGCAAAACTGGAGACTGCCATAAGCGAAAACCCGCTTATACACAACCACTCCAGAGGCCTCAGAGGCCCCTCGATTATTTCCAGCACGTTGATTATCCGCATTCATCATATTGTGAATTCCAGCACTTTCCCTTCGCGCTGCAAATGCGCAAAGGCCGCCGGCCCATGAAAACCAAACGGGGTTGCGTGGATTGACTCATGCAGTTCCACATTGTCCTCAAGCGCGAAGGTAGCCGCAACCTCTGGAGAGGCAATCCGTATCGATTCACGGTAACGCTTCTCAAAAGACGGCAGAGTCTTCCCGATAAAATAGTCGTCGATCACCAGATAGCAGTGCGGCAGTAACTTGTACTTTCGCCTGTAATACCAGGCGACCGTCTCGCAGAGTTGGCGTGACCTGAGCGTAAAGGCCCCGTTACCGACATCACCGCGATGGCGCAACAGAAAACGCGTAATCCAATCGTCCTTGCCAAACACCCACGGAGCCCCGATATAGTCGTAGTTTCCAATAAAATCATTGAGCCCCTCACGCAGCGGAAAGGCGTGATTCTGAAACGACAGCACATATTCGGTATCAAACCTTTTTGACAGGTTCAAGATCGCATCTCTGTTGAGGTCCCGTGCATTTCCCCCGCCCCCGCGCAAGTGGGGCTCGACCTGCAGGCGGACACCCCACTCATCCGCCATTTTTTGGAGCGCGGGCGTCACTCGGTTGACCAGCAACACAACCGGAAGCCGGCCACAGCAGCGCCAAGCCATCAGGATGGCAGCCAACAGGCTGTCCAGCAATGTGTCGAAACGGTCGTCACCCCAAAGCCAGTTCGTGATCAGGGTGACATCCCGAGTACACGGCGGTCTAAAAAAAACCTTTTTCAAAGCGGGCAAATTGCGTGCCTGCCACTCTAGCACCGGATCACCGTTCACGTTACAGTTCCTTTATCGGGTTTTGCGTCGATTCCCACAATCGGGCAAGTCCCATCCGCAAGGGCACCTTCGGTTGCCAGCCGGGCAGCACGGGGAGCGCACCTTCCCAAGGAATCATGACCTCGCGCAGGCGTTGCGGGCGAGTCCCCCACCGGATCGGCAAAGCCGCGCCAGTGACCTCTTCAAACACGGTCGCCAACTCCCGCAAAGAAAGGCTCTCCCCTGTGGAAACACGGAACGTCGGCATGGTTTCCTCCGTCCAGTTGACCAACTGAAACTGCTCAACCGCACATTTAAACGCCTCGACAACATCGGTGATATACACAAGGTCAATCTTTTGCAAGCCTGCCGACATATCAAGAGGCGTCCCGGTCTTCGCAATCCGGCTCCACAGGTTCAGAAGCTTGGAGCGTGTATCCCCCGGACCATAAGTATCCCCCAGCGCCAACGTAAGGAAACGCAAGCCGTAAGCCTCAACATAGTATTGCGCCAACGCTTCGAACGCTTGCTTGGTCGCGGCGTACAGGTTGACCGGAGAATACTCGCGTCCCTCATAGTGCTGCCACGCTGTCCCTGTGTTTACAACCCATTGGACGCCGCTACGGACGGCCGCGTCCAGAAGTCGTGTCGCAAACAGGACATTGGAGGTCAGCAGCGGGAGCACATCCTCGCTCCTGTGCGAGGCCAAAAAAAGAGAAGCCAGATGAACAACACCATCAAAAGGCCCATGCGCCACCAGCTCGGGTTGAAGATCACGCAGCCCGTCATCTTGAAAAAACGGAATGCCGGACTGCGATAACTCGGCAGTATCGGTTGAGGGGCGAACCAAAGCACAGACCTCATGCCCGGCATTCCGAAGACAAGAAACCAGCGAACGTCCTGTAAAACCGGTTGCGCCTGTAATTAGAATTTTCATAACACTCAAAAGGATGTGGCGAATTGCTCAAATGGGACGTGTGACAAATCCCGGTCTGAGATAATCGGGGTTGTGATCGGCCAACAATACCCGAAGCTGTCGTAGCGGATTCCGGCATCGTGTTCCGGCGCGTATTCTGACGTTGCCATATAATAGGCAATAGCGGAATCGCTCAAAGTACCAAACCCATGGGCAAGCCCCCTTGCAATATAGATAGAGCGACGGTTCTCGCGCGACAATTCGATCTCAACGTGTTGTCCGTAGGTAGGCGAGGCACGCCGGATATCCAGAATCACATCGATGATGGTGCCCTGAATCACGGTCACCAGTTTCGCGTGGTCGTGCGGAGGTGTCTGGAAGTGCATGCCACGAATCACATCCTCATGCGATTTGGTGTAATAGTTCTCGCAAAAGTCACATTCCAACCCGTGCGCGGTAAAGAAACTGCGCTGGAACGTTTTAACAAACGCCCCCCGTTTGTCCTTGAACACGTCCTGCTCGATGACATAGACGCCTTGCAAGCCAGTCGGAATCACTTTCATCGGCAAACCCTTTCCAAATAGACTTTTGTTTCATGATAATAAATGGCTCCACCCTCAAACAAGCCAGATCGGAACTCCTGGCCATTCTCTGTCAGCCAAGTTTCCGGGAACAATCAAAACCCCATTTACACAGATTCAACACAAACAGCGGAACACGGATCAATGCGGAAACGATCAGGGTATGCACATTAAATCGCCCGTTAGCTGCGATAATACGCCTTTCAAGTTCTTTGAAGTCAACATTCCCACACCTTTCATCCACCACCAAATGGTAAATGATTGTTCGCATTGCGTTCCGCCGCAGAAGGCGCAAAGCTTCTGACGAATAGCCCGCGCACACTCTGGCTAAGCCTTCAATCGGTTCCACGCGGTGACGAAAAAGACATAACGAATTTCGATAGAAAGTCTTATCCGACACCTCGTTCTCAGTCCTATACCTGACATAGGGGATGTAAGATGCGTAAACAGGTGAATCCTTCGCCATGCGCAACACAGTCAATATTTGCACGACAAGCGTCTCTCTAAAATCCAGTGCCCCTGCATCAGCCCACGCGCTCCTGTTCACAACGTACCCTGAGATAAGTCCCGGCGGAAACGCTCTCTCTCCAACCACATACTCAGATCCGTTGGCGTAGGCCCTGCCACTTACATCAGGCACACTTGTTTGACGCTGTAATGGGGCAGACATGTCGCGGTTCCAAGCCGCCCACCCAAGAAACAATGCCGTTACACGATGCATGCTCAACACATCGAGAACGTATCTGACAGCCTCGTGTTCCAGCGCATCATCATCACTAAGAATGAGCACGTACTCACCACGCGCGGCTTTCACAACGGCATCAACATTAGCCGCAAATCCAATATTTTCCGTGTTACGGCAGTAACTTATCTTCCCGGAAAAACGATCTTGATATTCCCGAACCACCTCCGCCGTCCTATCGGCAGACGCATTGTCAACGATCACCACATCCACATCATCAAGAATAGAGACCTGCGGCATCACGCTGTCCAGCGCTTGTTTGATTTCATCGCACCGGTTATAAGTTGGTATCCCCACTGTCAGTTTAATCGTATCCATAATGCATCAACCTTCATCGTCACATTCGGGGTTACGAAAGCAGAACCTCCTCACCTAGAAAACCTAAAGTATGTTTTCCGCCCCAGCCGATACAGATGATCGGGAATCATGAACAAAAAAGACGGCAGTTTCAACAAGCACTCGAACAATGGGATCAGCCATCCGCAGTAGTCGGGATCAAAACACTCGTTCAGCCGAGTCAGAAAGTAGTCTTTGTTAATCGGGTCTTTATGTGCCTTCACATCAAGCAAGGTATAGAAGACCCCTCGGACGCACGTTAGATAAAACGAGCGATAAATGTTAACGGGATATAAATGGCGACCATCTCGACATGCTTTGACAATGTCAAAGTGATAAATAAAAGGGAATCCGGATTTATATCCCTCATTATTTAAGTAAACCTTGAACGCATCGACCCGCGCATCTGTCCTATACTTGATCAAAGGCCGTTTAAGAATGCAAGAGCCTCCCTTCGCGTGAATTTGGATGGCCGCATGCAGCTGCACACTTCCCGATTCAACTCCAGCCGTCATGTCGACCGATTTCCACGCGGAAACCCGGAACAGATTCCCCGATATGCACACATAACATAATGACCTATTTTCCCTATAATATTCAACTCCTGAGGAATAGTAAGTGCAAGAATGAGCGGGCCCCTTAACTTCACGCGCCTTAGCCCATGCCGCTGGCTTCTGGGGATCAGAAAGCGTTTCATTGTACTCCGATGCCAACACAACCATGATGTCGATGGTGCTGTATTCTTTGAGCACGAACAGGATTTCACGGATGGCATCAGGCTCAAGCGCATCATCGTCACTCAGGACTAGGACGAACTCGCCTTTAGCCCGTCTGAACAACATGTCAACATTGCGCGAGAATCCGAGGTTTTCAGCATTTCGATGGATCGAAAACAACTCAGGATGTTTTATTTTATATTCCGCCAAAACACACTGTGTGGCATCCGTGGAAGCGTTGTCCGACACCAGAATCTCGATCTGTGGATACAAGTCGTCTGTGAGCTGGCTCAGGATACTGTCTATGGCAACTCGAATGTCGTCGCAACGGTTCCAAGTCGGTATCCCAACTGTCAACAATGGCTTTGTCATAACGTCTTTTCTCTTCCAGCGAAGCCCTCTTACGAGATGGCTCCGAGCCGATCAGCAATTGCACCGTAAAAGTTGTCCGTTGAGAAGAAATCGAGACGGTCACTTTTCATAAACTTGTCAATGGAATTAATATACCGATTATAGCGGCTCTCGTCCATGCCGCTTAGAAAGGCTCCCAACTCATCAAAAGTGCGAAAATCCCGCAGATCGATCCACGCATCACGCGGGATCAGGCGCTCTGTTCCTTTTGAACCATAGTAAACCGGCACGCAGCGCGCACAAAAACAGTCGGTGATTTTCTCGCTGATGTATCCCGGCTCTGACGCGTTGTTCTCAAAACAGAGCGCGAACTTGTATGAGGCAATCTTGCGGACTTTGGCATCCCACGAGTCGTCGATCTCCCCGCGCCACGAGGAGAATACTGGATGGCCGAACCACTTTTCGTAAAAAATGCAAGGCGCGTTCCATCCCATCCCATACAAGTCGAAACGGTCCGGTAACGCGCGTTCAAAATAGCGGTAGGCCCGTTTGCGGAACGGATACGTCGACTGCGGCATATAGCTCCAGCGGTTCCGGCTCACCGCCACCAAGAAACGTTTATCCGTGAAGGAGATGGCCCTAAACGGGTTCTCCCGATACGTCTTGGGCTCTGCCCCGACCGGCACGTTGACTTGGGTATACGACGGATTTTTCCGCAGTAGCTTGAGGTCCCATGTGAACACTGTCTGAAAACGGTCCCGCAACCAGGGAAAATAGTAAAGAGTCGGATTGATGTTCGCGGGCTCGAGCAGGATCAGCGCCCTCTTTTCGCGAGGAATTTTTTGCAAGAACGGATCAGACCGCAAAAGCCGCCAGTTATACTCGAAATACAACACATGCTTCACATTCGGGTCCTGAAAATCCACCGTGTCCAGCGTTACAACTTCCGCACCCCGTGTATTCATGAAGGCACGGAAGGCCTTCATGCCCTGCGCCTTGCCAGTATTGCAGTCCGGCGCAAAGATCCGGTTGTTCAATTCGTCCGAATTGAAATAGTAATTGACGGCAATGACCGGTCGGGGCTTATTCATACGCATCTCGCTCATCCTTTGGCCTGCCATGTGTCACGCGTAATAGGCACCTGCTTGAAACCTGCCGCTTTCCGTAAGGTCGCCGTTCCATACAACCACAACGTGATCCAACACACGGGGATATGGTAGAGCCACGCGACATCCGGCTTCCGCACGAACCCGCGTACCATCTGAATAACCAGCGGGATCACCAGCGCGGTCGACAGGCAGAACAGAACAATCCCCGATTTTTTCTGACTGTCCCAGGGATATGTCCGTTGCTTTTCCTGAGAAAAATAGAGGAAGTCCCGGATCCGGCGCTGCTGTTTCCTCGCGAATTCTGACAACCGCACACAGTAGAGATGAACGATTCCTATCTTAACTTTTGCCACATGCGGAAAGCCCGCCTGTACGGCCTGGTGCATCACGTCTATGTCGAAAAAATAAGGCTTCCAAGTCACATGATCCAACAAAGACCGCCTAAAAACAAAGCCGTTCGCGCCGATGGTGGGCAAGGCGTTCTCCGATAAAGTCAATTTGAGATAATCGCCCTTATCCTCTTGTGGCACCTCCAGACCAGTCCATTTTCCGGTAATGGCGCACAGCCTGTCATAATTCTTGGTGAAAAGACACAGGGGGTCGTTCATACCAAGCAAAGCGAAGTAACGCGTCAACGCCGGATCTTCTCGGCGTACCGTATAAGAGATTGGTTCGCTTGCCACGATCTCCGAATCGTTGAACGGAGCGGCCATCCGCGTCAGCCATTCTGGATCGTGCAAAATGTTGTCGCTATCGACAAGCGCGATCAGATCACCAGATGAGGCTTCAATACCAGCCGCCTTCCCCGCCTCACCCGTCTTCAAGGGATTCTCGACGATCTTGTCCACACCGCACACGTGGGCAATCTCGCATGTAGCGTCGATTGACCCCGCGTCCGCCACCACGATCTCAAAACTGGCACGAGGCATTGTCTGCATGGCAATCGCATGCAGGCACGCATCTAGCGTCTTCCCAGAGTTCAGCGTCGGAATGACCACGCTCACGCAAAGTTCTTTTTTTTGCTCCATTCAGAAAACCCCAATAAAGATATCAGGATGATAGCATTGTGGCGTGGGTTTGACCACCGTTCACCCACATTTTTAACCACGGATGACACCGATCGCACGGATGATGCCCGGACCGACACATCAAAATTGTTCGCTAAAGCCGCTGAAATCGCAGGCTTCAATAAGGAAGGGCTCTTTTATAATTTAGCGAAAGTTTCAGGCAAACCCCTTGCCAATCGTCATTTCGTCACTATATGATACATAATGTTATTTATAGGAGACTACAAAATGGGCGACAGCCAACCGGGAGACATGACCCTTATTCAACGTGCTTTAGGTGTTCTGCGCAGCCGACGTTTGAAACGGTTTACGGGAACCGATCCGAAAGTGATCGAGCGCAAGGTCACCGACTATTACGCCTCCCAGTCAGGGGCAGCCTACTACGCTCACCTTGCGGAACAGCACCTTTGGGAGGATATGTCTCGACACAAAGACTTTTTAACCTACTGCCAAGCCTCCCACGATATTCTCGATTTCGGATGCGGAGCAGGCGGATTATCGGTTGCCTTAAGCCAACACTACCCTGAAAAGCACATCCACGCAATTGACATTGGCGCACATGCAGCCGCACTGATCGACCAGTCCAAGGCGAACGTCGACTTCAAGCCGGGCAGTGTTTTAGACGCGCCGCTTGAGGATGCCTCTATCGACATGCTTATTTCACGTTTTGTCATCGAACACACCATCCACCCCGACAAATTAATCTCAGAAGCCTATCGCGTGTTAAGGCCTGGCGGCATCCTGTATCTGCTTTATCCCCAACTTTTGTTAAAGGTGACGTTGCCGACAGCCCTTCGTGAGATCTTTTCGTGGTTTTTCAGCCCTGACAAGCTCACGTATCTTGACCCTCAAATCGGCGAGGCCACGAGTGATGCCGACGATCAAGACGCCGTTTGGCTTACAAACCCCGTCAAGATTTGCCGACTCCTGAACAGAAACAGCTTCAGAGTCGTAAACAACGTTCCGACCCAATCGCTTATCATTGCCCGCAAATGTTAAATGCCTGTTTTACTGATTCAACCCTTTTGCTAAACTTATATCAAATGAAAACACCTTGTGATTCACAACCCATTCATGAAATGCCGCCGTTGATGATCCTCTGCGGCGGAAAAGGGACGCGTCTTCGCGACGTGACGGAACTGCTCCCCAAACCGATGGTGCCGATCGGCGAACAGCCGATCATCTGGCACATCATGCGAAGCTATGCCGCGTTTGGAGTGAAACGCTTCATCCTTTGTCTGGGTTATAAGCGTGACTGTTTTGTGGATTACTTCCTAAACTTTCACGCCTACGCATCCGACATCACGGTGCAGCTCGGGAAACACGGGGCGATCACCTACCATGACCACGCGGTCGAAGCCGACTGGAAAGTGACATTGGCCAACACCGGCATCGACTCCATGACCGGCGGACGCGTCGCCATCGCATCGAAGCACCTGAAAGAAACGGACCAGACCTTCTTCCTGACATACGGCGACGCGGTAGCGGACATCGACATCGAGGCCTCCTTGGAATTTCACCGCTGCAGAGACAAACTGATCACCGTGACGGCCGTACACCCCGAGGGTCGGTTCGGAGAGATGTGCCTGCAGGACGGATGTGTGCATGGGTTTGAAGAGAAACCGGCTCGCGTGGACGGCTATATCAACGGTGGTTTCATGGTGCTCCAGAAGGACTTTGTATCACGCTATCTGGCCACCGATAAAGACCTCTTTTTCGAGCAGGCTCCCATGCGCCAAGCCATGGCTGACAACCAAATGGCCGCCTTCGCCCATGAAGGCTTCTGGCAGTGCATGGACACGCCCCGCGAATACCAGCTTCTCAATGATCTCTGGAAAAACGGCAAAGCGCCTTGGGCATCGCGCTGGAATTGATTTCACCACAGAGACACCGAGGCACAGAGAAAAAGATATGGTTTTAAATGAACTGACAGGTTGCGTGATCGGTTTTGCCATCGAGATCCATCGCGTGTTGGGACCAGGTTTATTGGAATCCGCCTACGAAGAATGTCTGGCGTATGAACTGTCCCGCGCAGGCTTGGCGTTTAAACGGCAGCATCCTCTACCTGTGGTTTATAAGGAAGTCCGGCTAGACTGTGGCTATCGTCTCGATCTCGTGATTGAAGACAACCTCATTCTTGAACTGAAAAGCGTGGCATCGCTACTCCCCGTCCATGAAGCCCAACTGCTCACATATCTGAAACTCTCCGGCATCCCCGCCGGTCTCCTCGTCAATTTCAACGTCCCTGTTCTGAAATCCGGAATCAAAAGGTTTGTCCTATAAAAGAACTCTGTGTCTCCGTGTCTCTGTGGTGAAATCCGAAATCAAAAGGTTTGTCCTATAAAAGAACTCTGTGTCTCCGTGTCTCTGTGGTGAAATCCGAAATCAAAAGGTTTGTCCTATAAAAGAACTCTGTGTCTCCGTGTCTCTGTGGTGAACAATGAATTTTTCAATATTCAAAAACAAACGCGTCTTTGTCACCGGGCACACCGGTTTCAAAGGCTCGTGGCTATCCTTGTGGCTGCACCGTCTCGGCGCGGATGTATATGGTTATTCCCTGCCGCCGCCGACCAAGCCTTCAAACTATGCCCTCTCGGACGTGCAGGCTCTGCTGTCAGGCGAAACGCTCGGCGATATCCGTGACCGCACGCTGATGGCGAAAGCACTTGCCGCATTTAACCCCGATGTCGTGTTCCACTTGGCGGCGCAGCCGCTGGTTCGCGAAAGTTACAACAACCCCTTTGAAACCTTTGAGGTTAATGTGATGGGCACCGCCAGCGTTCTGGATGCCGTGCGCGCAAGCCAACAGCCCTGTGCCGTAGTGTGCATCACGACCGACAAGTGTTACGAGAACCGCGAGCAGGTCTGGGGCTACCGCGAGTGCGACCCCATGGGCGGTTACGATCCCTACAGCGCCAGCAAGGGCGCGGCGGAAATCCTGATTGCCTCTTACCGCAGGTCATTCTTCCATCCAGACCGTCTTGCCGAACACGGCATCCAACTCGCTTCCGCACGCGCGGGCAACGTGATCGGCGGCGGAGACTGGGCCCTGGACAGGATTGTGACCGATATGGTCGCGGCGCTCGCCGCAGGTCGCCCGGTGCCGGTGCGCAACCCATCCGCCATCCGCCCGTGGCAGCATGTTTTAGAGCCGCTCTCGGGATACCTGACGCTGGCCGCCAAAATGCTGGAGAGCCCCGAACCGAAATGGGCTTCAGCTTGGAATTTCGGTCCTGTCGCAGGTACGGAGCTGCCTGTCGGAAAACTGGCAACCGCTTTTATTAAAGCATGGGGTAGCGGCACATGGGAGGATCAAAGCGTTCTCGGCCAGCCCCACGAAGCGTCCATCCTGCGATTGAGCATCGAAAAGGCCGGCTGGGAACTCAACTGGCGTCCACGCTGGTCCTGCGGTGAGATGGTTGATCGAGCCGCGCAATGGTACCGGAGCGTGCTGTGTGAAGGCGCCGACGCCTGTGAAGCCTGTCTGGCCGATATCGAGAAATATGAGAGTTTCAACCACGGATAACACGGATTGCACGGATTGATGAAAGTGTTGGTAAATTTGAGAATTCTAACCACGGATGACACTGATAACACTGATTGATGCCTGACATGAGCACACTGATTTACGAGGAGTTGAGTGCCCAGATCATTGGCGCCGCCATGACGGTTTTGAACGAATTGAAGCCTGGGCTTGACGAAAAGTTGTACGAGAATGCGCTTGTGATCGAGTTGGCTGAACGTGGCCTTTCCGTATCGCAGCAACAGGTGTTCAACGTTGAATACAAGGGGCACTTGATTGGCAAGTTGATTCCTGATTTGATCGTGGACGGAAAGGTCATCGTCGACACAAAAGTCGTTTCGACATTCAACGAGAACCATGTGGCACAAATGACGGGATACTTGGCTCTGACGGAACTACGACTTGCCTTACTGGTGAACTTCAAGTACGCCAAACTGCAATGGAAAAGGGTGGTGAGATGAAACCATACATTCGTGAAAATGCCCTTTAAGAAGCTAATGAATGATGTATCATTGATTACACGGACGGAGAGCTGGCATGATAAAAGAGTCCAAATCTTTATCCGTGCTGTCTGTGACATCCGTGGTTTAAAAAAATAGAGCCTTTGAAAATGACATCAAACGAACAATTGAGACAAGAAATCCTGGACAAGGTGGCCGAGTATTACCGGCTGGTTCACGCCCCGTCACAAAGTGCGTCATTCGAGCCTGGACAATCGCGTGTCAATTATGCAGGACGCGTCTTCGATGAACGCGAACTGGTGAACCTCGTGGATTCGTCACTCGACTTCTGGCTGACGGCAGGCCGCTATGCCGAGGCGTTCGCCGGAAAACTCGAAGACTTTTATGACGTGTCCGATGTGATCCTAGTCAACTCAGGCTCCTCCGCAAATCTGCTTGCCGTTTCCGCGCTGACTGCTGAAGCACTCGGGTCCCGGCGGCTTGTTCCCGGCGACGAAGTCATTACAGTCGCCGCCGGATTTCCTGCAACGGTCGCGCCCATTGTCCAGAACCGTCTGGTACCTGTTTTTGTCGATGTGGAAATCGGGACCTACAATATCGACGTTTCAAAGCTTGAGGAAGCATTTTCATCAAAGACCAAGGCTGTTTTCATTGCTCACACGCTGGGCAACCCGTTCAATCTGGATGCCGTTTGCGCGTTTGTTAAAAAGCACGGACTATGGCTGATTGAGGATAACTGCGATGCCTTGGGCAGCCGTTACCGCGAAAAGCTGACCGGCACCTTCGGACACATCGCGACCGGCTCGTTCTATCCCGCACATCACATCACGACCGGCGAGGGCGGTTGCGTGCTGACTGACGATGAGGAGCTTGCGCGGATTATCAGAAGTTTCCGTGACTGGGGACGCGACTGTTACTGCGAGGGCGGCGAAAGCAACACCTGCGGCTGCCGCTTTACCAAACAGTACGGGACGCTTCCGAAAGGTTACGACCACAAATACGTCTACTCCCATATCGGCTACAATTTAAAGATGACGGACATGCAAGCCGCCATCGGAGCGGCGCAGATGGACAAGCTGGAGACATTTACGGACCGCCGCAAAGAAAACTTCAGGCTGATTACAGAAGGCCTTAAGGATCTGGAAGACTTCTTCATCCTACCTAAAGCCACCGAACACAGCGATCCGTCTTGGTTCGCCTATATCCTGACGCTCCGTGAAGACTCTCCCTTCAGCCGCGTGGAACTGGCCCAATATCTCGATGAAAAACGGATCGAGACGCGCGGACTGTTCGCCGGTAACCTGCTTCGCCAGCCGGGCTACATGAATATCGAACACCGGGTTGCCGGTTGCCTTGACAACACCGACTTCATCATGAACAACACTCTGTTCATGGGTGTTTACCCCGGCCTGACCCCGGCGAAGATCGACTACGTCACGGAGACAATCCGAGAGTTTGTGAAGAAGTGGTAAAAACTCACCACGAAGGGCACGAAGAACACGAAGTGAGGAAAAATGGATTTTGACATATTGTCGCAACGTGTAATTGGGGTTACGCAAAAACCGCTAAAGATTGTGCGATTATCTCATCTGCCTCACCCGTGAATACACGGACGGCAGAATGGATAATCGCGCTGGTTAAACTGAGAACGCAGATATGCACCCACTTTATAAAAAAGCAAACGAACTTGCCCCAATTGTTGAGCTATGAAAAATTGTTGGATATTCCGCTGGGACTCATTTTTAATTTCGGTGACATCCGGTTCGGCGACAGAGGCATTCAGCGTGTGATACTCAAAGGGGCAGATGCAGTTTAAAACGATTTTCGCAAATGTTCGCTCTGCCGTCCGTGTATTCACGGGTGAGGCAGGCGTAACATTTGAGTAGTCATTGCGGTTTTTGCGAGAAAGGTATTGTTTTTCTCCACTGTCTAATGCGGGCAGAGCCCGCAACCAAGAAATCCCTTCGTGTTCTTCGTGTCCTTCGTGGTAAACTATTAAAAAGTATGGCAACTCCAGTCAAAATCAAGGTGACCGTGCGGCGAGTCGAGAAACACACCTCTTCAGTGGCGAGTTATCGCTTCCTGCCGCAGGGACGCGTGCCTAAATTCCACCCTGGCCAGTTTCTACACCTTGCGCTCGACGAGTACTCCCCTGACCGTCAATGGCCCGAATCGCGCGTCTTCTCGATTGCCTCTTCCCCCTCTGAACGTTCGCGCGAATTGGCCGTGACCCTTTCCGTCAAAGGCCGCTTTACAGAACGGATTTTCCAAACGCTGGAAGAAGGGGCGGAGTGCTGGCTGAAACTCCCCTATGGCCATTTTCTTTTCCCTCCCGAGCGGCATCTCGTCTTGATTGCGGGCGGAGTCGGCATCACCCCGTACCTGTCTTTGCTCAAGCAGATGCTTGAGGAAAAGTCGGAACAGGCGGTTTCGCTCTGTTACGGCGTCCGTTCGTCTGAGCATTATCTGTTCGGGGAACTGCTCGACCGTTGCGAGGCCGAGCTCCCCAACTTCGAAAAGACGGTTTATTGCGAAGATGGCTCGCTACCCTGCAATCAGGGGGGGCTGGACATTGATGCGATTCATGCCGCCGCGCCCCAAAATTCGCTCTTCTATCTTTCCGGCCCACCGGTTATGATCACCGTTTTCAAGAACCGCTTGCGTGATCTCGGCGTAGAGCCTGAGTGCATACGTGTGGACGACTGGGAGTAGAACGGATGAGAGTTGCAGATTATGTTTTTAAGTTTCTGGCAGACCGTGGGGCGCGGCACGTTTTTATGGTGACGGGAGGCGGTGCAATGTTTCTTAACGATGCCGTCCGTGCCGAGAAACGGTTGACGCCGATCTTCAATCAGCATGAGCAAGCGTGTGCGATGGCTGCTGAAGGATATGTGCGTGCAGGCAACGGGATGGGTGTTGTCAGCGTGACGACCGGACCCGGTGGCACCAACGCGCTTACGGGGGTGATCGGACAGTGGCTAGACTCGATTCCCGTGATCTACATATCCGGACAGGTCAAGTTTACGACCACCATCATGTCCTGCCCCAAAATCGGCCTGCGCCAGCTCGGCGACCAAGAGATCAACATTGTCGACATTGTGCGTCCGGTCACCAAATACGTGGCCACCGTACTAGATGTACGCGAACTGCGGCGCGAGCTAAAAAAAGCGTTACGCATCGCTATCGAGGGCCGTCCCGGGCCAGTCTGGTTAGACATTCCCATCAATGTCCAGAACACGCAGGTGGAAGAAGCCGACATGCTGCCAGACGAAACCAGTGACACATCAACAGCCGTCTCGCCGTCCGCGCAGGATGTCGCGACCGTGCTCGCAATGTTGCGCGTCGCAAAACGGCCTGCGGTTATTGCGGGTCACGGCATCCGTCTCGCAGGCGCGCAACAGCCTTTTCTCGCATTCGTCGAAGCCTTGGGCATTCCGGTCCTGACCACGTTCAACGGCTTCGATCTGATCTCGAACGAGCACCCGCTTTTCGGCGGGCGCATCGGCACACTCGGCAACCGCTGCGGCAACTTCATCCTTCAAAGTGCGGATCTCCTGCTTTCGCTCGGATCGCGTAACAATGTCCGACAAATAAGCTACAACTGGGAAAACTTCGGCAAACAAGCCAAAATCATCTCGGTCGACATTGATCCGGCGGAACTCCGCAAAACGACCCTCTCGCCTGCCTTAGCCATCTGCGCCGATGCAGAACAGTTCATCGGAACCCTGCGGCGTGCGCTGGCAGAAACGCCGTTGCTCGTGCCCTCCGACTGGCTGACGTGGTGTCAAGAGAGGTGCCGCCGTTTCCCCCTGACCCCTGAAACATCTGTCACCGGCGAAGGAACCGTCGATGCCTACCTGTTCATAGAGACATTGACCTCAGAGACCTCTGCGGAGATTGTGACGGTGGCGGGCAACGGCACGGCCTGTGTGGCGCTCTTCCAAAGCGGCCGAATCAAGCCCGGGCAGCGGATGTTTTGGAACTCCGGTTGCGCCTCTATGGGATATGATCTGCCTGCCGCGCTCGGTGCCGCAACGGGAGGCAAGAAGACGGTTTGCATCGCGGGTGACGGCAGCATACAGATGAACCTCGCGGAACTACAGACCATTCTGAACCACAAGCTTCCCGTAAAAATTTTTATGCTCGAAAACAACGGTTACACGTCGATCCGACAAACCCAGAACGCGTTTTTCAAGGGCGCGAGGATCGGTTGTGATACTGGAAGCGGACTGGCCTTGCCCGACATGTTGAAGCTGGCCCAAGCCTACGGTTACCGCACGGCTGAAATCACACGGCACGCAGACATGCGGCAAACGATCAGCAGCGTTCTTGCTGGCGATGACCCCGTGTTTTGTGTCGTAAGGCTGGGCGAAAACGAGTTTGCGCCGAAACTCTCCAGCCGGACTCGACCGGACGGCACGCTGGTGTCGAGTTCGCTCGAAGACATGTCGCCGTTTCTCCCCGAAGAGACCGTGAAGGAAAACCTGATCACCGACTGAGAAAGG
>Ga0268276_1001613_pt1 | contig 21514 bp, 19 predicted proteins | sample saktaG_4_FD_190145 | JGI IMG/M metagenome (GOLD analysis project Ga0268276, IMG submission 190145) | Saline water microbial communities from Sakinaw Lake, British Columbia, Canada - sak_2010_1_5_45m | ecosystem: Environmental > Aquatic > Non-marine Saline and Alkaline > Saline ... | reverse complement strand
TGCGTAAAGGGATCTTTTCTGTACCCATAAGTGGATGAAATTTTAGGATCCCCATCGATAGGATAGATAGTGGGCAGAAACAAAGCCGCAGGCGGAGGAGGCGGAGAAGCTTCTTTTCTTTCCACGTTCACAGGAACATTCAAGTTTTCTTCCGCCTGTTTTTCTTCGTTAGGCTCAACCTCCTTACTGATGGGAGTCCCGATGTGAATAAGATCACCTTGATCTATTGTTCCGCTGACAGAAGCAGATTCTCCGGCAGATGTCGAAACGTGTATCGTCTGCCGAATCTGGGTCTTCATGCCTGAGATCAGCGCGTTGTATTCCTGTGACACCTGGATCATCAGGTCATTGTGCTTCTGGACGATGACAGACTGGCCGGTGGCCTGTATCATCCCGAAAAGCATGATTCCTATATATGTTATCGTCCGTACCATGTCAGAACTTGTTGATGTTTAACTCGACCCCTTTCAACAGGGCCATTTTCCTTGTATTATCAGAATCATAGATGATCCGCAGATCGCAGTCAGACTCGTTGCGCAGGAAGAACCGTTCCGGAAGGTCACACTCTACGATAGCCGTAAGTTGATTGAGTCCCTTGGATACATCGGCGCTCAGTGTTTTAGGAATGATCACCGGACCGGCATAATCTGGAAGGTGCAGAAGAATATCCATCCCCGATATTTTCACTTTATCCTTACCCAGGGAATTCAGATGGACTCGCATCTTAAAACGCTTGACATTGTTGGTCCAGATGCTCGTTTCGAAATCAGAGAGCAGCAATTCTCCCACAACCTCGAACTCAGGGGTGGTAATCAATGGAGTGATCTCCACTCTGGTTGATATGCGGCGAAACGGCAGATCATAATAGACCTCAACTGACCCAGACCTCGACAGATCCGGATTGACCGTGTATGAGAGCGTCCAGAGGTCATTCTTTTTCGTCAGCGTGTCCATCCTGACCGCCTCTGATCTGACCATTGGCCGGTCGTTGACCTGCATCAGGGAACTTCCGCTGAACAGTCCGAACTGAACAGTTTGTCCGGGATCATGACGAGTCACCCGGATCTCCAACGCATTCAATGTAGAAGCTATCCCGCGCAGTCCGGTCATCATTCGTGAACTGTCAGACGGAGATAACCGGTTTTGTTTCAACGATTCGACGATCAGGTCATAGGTCTTGATCAGATCCTCGACCGAATGGGATTCCGTCAGAGCCAGGATGGAATCGACGGTCCGTTTCATCAGGAGGACGAACAGTTCTTTCTGGTCCAGAGATTTTTGAAAATCTGCTTTGATCCTGTTCAACTCTTCCTCTGACATAATGTATTTGATGTAGTACTTTGCCAGTGTGGAGGAGGCCTCATAGAAGTAGTCATCCAGCCGTGCCATTGAGATGTTGATCACCGGATGAAACTCGTTTTCAAATTGGTATTTCAGGAGATAGGCCTGTTGGCCATCCGCTGCCCCACGGCCAGTGACAAGGTTTTGAACGAAGTTCACCTCGACCACATTCCCTTTCTCTCCCAGGCTTTTGATGATGAATGCCTTGATACTGTTCAGCGCTGCCTCTTTGGCTTCCATGATGTCTTTCCCCTCTCCGTATCCGACAATGAATTCCTTTGACACAGCAAAACACCACTCGCATTCCTGGTCCTTTTTCACTACCTTCTGATCCGTTGAAGGGGCTGCGTAGGTTGACACATTCACCGGTTTGGGAGGGTAGGGATTGTTGTAGATGTCTTTGGAAGGGGAGCAGCCGGCGAGGATCAGGATGAGGAGCATGGCTCCCAAGTATTTCCTGTATTTGTTGATGGTTGTTTTCATGGTGAATCTATTAAGTGAAATGAAAAAAAAGGGAGTAGAGTTTCTACCCCCTTTAAAACATTAGTACCCTTTTTCACATTTCAGCCTTTCTCTCAAAGCTTCAATAGAACCAGGTTCAACATGCTTCTCAATTTCAAAGTGGAATTTCTGAGGTTTCAATTCACCTTCGACATCTGAATAAATATCCAGATGATTGTCATTCCAAATTGAGTAATGCGGCATTGAATGTTTGTTTTTCATGACCTTTTGTTTTATGATTGCGACAGCAATCTGGTTTATGGCAACAAAGAAAAAGGGGAATTGACCGAGAAGCAGTTTCTCAGACTTATTTAATTAGTTAGAATATTTAGGATATGAGAAGGAGGGTAAGAAGGAAGTTATTCGATGTCAGGAGAAGATGTTGTAAGTGAAGATTTATACTTTTTGCATTCAGCAAGATATTCTCTTTCAAAATCTGATAAACTAGATATGATGAGTGCTTTGCTCTTTTCAACTAGATAAGTATCTACAGACGTTTCACCGCTATCATGGGATTCTTTTTTTGGTTTAGCCCAAGGAATAAACATTTCACTCCATAATGCAGTATAATCTGCGTTCTGAGTGAAATCAAATTTTCCAATACCTTTATTACATAATATGTTTCGAAGAATGTCACTATCAATATCGAATAATAGTAGGCCGATTTTAAAGAATTCTCTACGGATTAGTATTTTCTCAAAATGGCCAATATTGAATTTGCTTTTTAAGCAACTTTGACCTTGAATACCAAAAATATTATCAGAATATCCAAGTTTCTCAGAAATATCTGAAAATTTCAAATGTACACTATCCTTCACATCAGGACGATATACCTTAAGATGAAAAAATTTTGGTATTACTATCTTTTTTAATTTATTTAGTTTAGAACAGAAAGATTCCCTTAGTTCATCATTAGTGAAAATATGGTCGTAATAGTCTTCAAGTGAAAAATTAGAATTTTTAAGCTTACGCGCTAAACGCTTATGAGCTTCTGGATGACGAAGTGCCTGGAAATTAGGAAGATATTTTTTTCTTGAAGATTTTGATTGTTGTTGAGTTAAACTTCTATTTTGAATTTCCTTGATAACTCTTCCACCTTTTTTTTGAAACCATACGATTAACATATCATTAATTAAGCGGAAATAGAAACCTTCATCTTTTTGTGTCATAGTTGCAAAGTGTAAATATAAATTTCCAAGAGGAAATATTTTATTCTCACCTTCAACTACGGAAATAGGTCTAATTATAATACAATAATGAGGATATTTTTTAAAAAACAACTCTTCATGTATAAGTTCAGCATAAAATTGAAGATATTTCTGTATATGATCCTTGCTTAGAAATTCTTCTGAAAGTATCCCGGCATTAGATCTAGAAGTTCTAACTTGTATCGCATTGGGATCTAATTCCCAATTAGGATTTATATGAGGGAATATGTAGGCAACATCATTAGTTTTAAGAAGAATATAGGTTTTGTTGTAGTACCATTCTTTATAATCAGAAAGGGAAATTCCGAATTGTGAAACTACTTTTTTAACAATTATTTCATACTTGTTTAAGATGTCTGATGTTTTTTCTATTGGATCAGATGATTTTATATGTCTTTCACCAATTGCAGTAATGTTATCATTGGTTACAACTTCCAATAAACAAAAAATTAAATTTTTCTCGTCCGGGAAATGTTTATCAATTAATGCATGGAAGTCAGAATACCCACCCTGCTTATCTTTAGGGATAATAATCTCATAGTCATCTTTATCTAAAAACTCGAAATTCATCCTTTATTAATAGCCCAATTTTTTAGGGTGCCACATCCATATTTTACATTTGTTTCAGCATTATCATCCTTTGGTCCCCTGCTACACATGCAAAGATGTTTTGCGGTTGTTTGGACAAAAACACCTTTTGCATCAATGACTCTCATCAAATCCTCGGCAATATCTTTCGTCATCAGTTCTTGAATTTGTAGTCTTTTAGCATGCACATCCCTTACAAGTCTTACAATTTTCCCTAAGCCAGTGATTATCTCTTGTGGTTGATAATAGACGGTAGCCCGTCCAAAAAAAGGAGCAAAATGATGCTCACAAAAGGAATAAAAACTAATATCTTTCACTTCAATAATACCCTGATAATCATTTACTTTTACAACCTCGTTCAGAACATCTTCAGCACGTAGTTTATAGCCAGCAAAAAGTTCGTTAAATGATCGAATTATCCTTTGCTCGCTTTCAGCAAGTTTATCACGTATCACTTTATCGTCGATAAAGTTAAATAATAAATGTATATTATTTTGTTCCATCTTTAGAATATATTTTAATTACCTGGTTAAATTTAAATTCCGAAGACATCAATTTACTTTTAAGAAACTGAATTAGAGATTGTTCTGTTATTTCATTCAGATCAATAAGCAATAAGTACGATATTTGAATAGCAAGATCCTTGAAAGAATCGCATTTAAGAAAAGCCTGGAAATCAATAAATTTATTCAGTTTGTACCCGTAAGGAAAACCAAGTATATCAACTTCAGGGTTTGGATTAATGAAATTCTGTTCGGACCATTCAATGAGATCGCCTAGTAAATCGTTGTTTTTGTTCAAAACGAGGATTATATTCTCAGGATCGATCTCTTGTATCTTGTCATTTAAGATCATTACATCTTCATCAAGAAATTGTAATGTGTGAGATATGAAAACAGTATTTATCTTTTGAATGGGGGTATATTCAAAGAAGTCAATATGAATCCTGTGATGTTTATTGGAAAGTGGATAATCATTCTTAGTTATCTTATTGATATCAACCTGAATTACTTCTTTATTAGCGAGTACATGAAACGCGATGTCTCCCAACCCTGATCCTACATCTAATATCGGGGCGTTGAAATAATCATAGATTTCCTTCCTGATAATTTCAATTATCAGCTGATTCTCATTGCACCATTTATTCTTAAAATCAGACACCTCGGCTTTAGTTACCCCTTCTTTCATTGAGATTCTAAGAGAGTTTGAAAGGGTTAAAATTGGTATGCTCATCATAATAGTCCTCATTTTCAGTCTTTTTTAACCATTTTACAACAGGAATACTTAGTGGTAAAGCAATAATCTCCCATACAACCTTGAAAAGCCAAGCAGATACGAAAACTATAAACATATCAAATACTGTCATCGTGCCAGCAAATGCAATGACAATAAAAACGAATGTATCAACAGCTTGGCCAAGGAGAGTGGATCCCACAAAACGGATTGGCATTGATTTCCCTTTTTGAAAAAGTTTCAATTTAGCCAAAACGTATGAGTTGGTAAATTCCCCCGCAAAGTATGCAGTTATTGAGGCTGCCACTATTCGAGGGACTTTACCTAAAATTAAATCAAATGCTTCCTGATGGTCCCAGAATGCAGCCGGAGGCAATCGTCTGGCAATTTCAAATGACAGAACTGCTAGTAAAAGTGAAAAGAACCCTGTCCAGATTGCTTTCCGGCTCTGGGCATAACCATAAACTTCTGTAAAGATATCCCCAAATACGTAGACTATTGGAAACAGGATAATCCCGGCAGGAAATGCTGTTTGGCCAATGTGAAAGAATTTAGTGTCAAGAATGTTGGAGATAACCAGGCAAGCTGCGAAAAGGCCGGTTATCACAGAGAAATACTTATAGTGTTTCATTGCTGTTTTTTTGGCAAGGATACAATGATAATGGAGTGAAGAAAGTTAGGCTAACTTATATTTGCGTTAGGACTAGATTTGAACTATGAACTAACCGTTCACAAGGCCAGAAAGGGATCAATAAATTTAAGAAAACCAGCTTAAATTCTTTGCCAAAACTAGCGGTTCATAAATATTTTTGCTATAACGTCCTCCTTTCCGGCTAAAACATTTATTTGGTTGGACAAGTGAGGAATCGCCAATATGCTGGCAAACATGAGGCTGAGTGACTAGTACGTTATAGCCATGCATTCTAGCAGTATCACAAATAGATAAATCAAAGTGATTCTTTTTTGCAGAATCGAACTTTTGAAGTTCCGGTAAAATAATTTCAAGAAGGTCGCGTGCAATGAATAAACATTGCGCTTGTGTCCATTGAACTTTTACAATGGAATATTTTTTATTATTACATTCAGAAGTTGCACACCCAAAAGAGATTCCTCCTAAAATACCTGGATTAAATGTTTTTGCTAAATTAGTCATTCTTATATACCAATCTTTTATAAATAATATGTCATCTTGAAGAAGGCAAACATATTTGGCATATGATCCTCTTAAAAGATCTCTTAAAGCTTCAAGACTTGCATGGAAAACACCTTGATGCGATCTCATAGAAACGACTTTAAAGTAATCCTTGATTCCATATAGATCTACAGTTCGTATAGGATCTGGCATATTATGAGCAAGTACATCTGGTACAGACAGATGGATATTTGGGATTTTTTGCGAAGAATATAAAAATTCCCTAGCAATTTGTAAATCGCTTGCATCATCATAAATTGTTATCTTAACATCGACAGGTAATTTTGTAGCCATAAGGCTTCGGAGAGTAAGATAAAGATTCATAGGCCGATTTCGCGTCAGAATGCCAATGGGAATTTTATTTTGAAGAGAAGACATCATAAAATTATTTATCAGATCATAGAAGTTTTGATTTTATATTGATCAAGTTAATGGAATTCGAAGACTAAGTATTTTGCGGGCGAAGCACCAATATTATTTATACCATGTGCTTCTCCTGCTCCATGTAGAATTATTCCATTAGAATTAACCTGATGATCAAGAGTTTTAATTTCACCTTGAAGAACCAGAATGGCTATGTCATATGAATCAGAATGAGGTTGATAAAAGTAACCTGGATTCATTATTGAAACATGGGCCTGTAATTTGCTTAAAAATTTTGTATTTCCTTCAAAGACCGTAAATTTGGTTAGGTTTCTCACTGATTCAGTAATACAATTGGATTTTAAAGAAAATACTTTCGTTCTTAGCGTTTCTACCTTATGTATATTATTTGAATTCCATTTGAATATAAGGTATGTTACGGGTGCAGTTCCTGGGTTGTAGATTGTATGATTATGGAATGATGAATAATATACACATTGTCCTTTTTGAATTCTTTCTCTTTTCAATGGACCATCTTTGGAATTTTTAGAAAAGATAATGTCAGCACTTCCACAAAGAACAACAAGCAATTCTTCATCTTCATGGGAATGAGGTTCATGAGGTTGAGATCCTGGTTCTAAAACGGATACATAACATCCAAAATATTTAAGGTTATTTGTTGAACCATGAAATATTCTATAGGACTGAAGTCCAGTTTCAATATTTCCAGATAATGGGAAACTTAACTGACGAACCAACGTAGTAAGACATGGTTTCTGAGTTCCAGTTGCAGGAGGAGGAGGAATGATCCTATTCTGGGTTTTTCGGCCATTTCCTTTTATTAGAATGCAAGGCGGCAATGGGAGGAGTTCGAAATTAAGAACATTGTACCTTGAATCAAAAATAGGAATTCGAATCGGAGTATCCGGGTTAGCATATTGTAATAACAATGCGGTGCTTAGCTTATTATTGTTTTCAAATCTTATTTTATAGAATAAATTTCCAGCAACTATACAAGCGTCACCCTTAAAAAGGATAATCTTTCGAACATCCTTCTCCCTGATCTTCAAACTTGTCAAATCTGTTAATCTCTTTCTTGAAAGCATCGGAGTCTGTAATATATTCTCAGTTTGCATAAGTTTATATATGCCAATTCCTGGGATCTTATTAATATGAGTAGAATCAACTTTGACTTCAGTATATTCAAAGCTAATAATAATGGAAACTGCTTGAGGATTATAATGAGTTGAACAAATTTCAGGAACAGCCATCCAATGTTTTGTTTCAAGTGATGAGATTTGTATCAATTTCGCACCCCATAACATTATATCTTCTCCAAGAATTATGGTCAAAAGACTAACAATTCTGCTATCTTTTGCGATATTGTAGTATGAACGATTTGTAGCCGCATATCCTTTGTTCCAGTCAAGTGGACAATTTTGTTGAATTTTTGAAAATTCAAAAGTCCTTTCTTTACATTCTTTATTAGATAGCAAGTTAAAAGGGCCATAAAAACCGCTGTTTAGAAATTCGTTTTTTATGTTTCCCATAGGATATCTATTATTAAACGTAAGATTAATGTATTGGGTTGTACATCATTTATGAAATTCATTAAATTACATTATACTTCTTTTAATCCAGAAGTACTTATGCAATAATTCATTATCATTACGAATTAATATAACTTCAGATAAATCCGTTTGATCCAGCCCAGTCGTAACTAACCATTCATTAATTGCCTTAACAGCACCTGGCCATTTAATGTTTTTATTATTTTTAGTATATTCATCGAATACGATGATTCCTCCTTGTGGAACATATTTGATAAAGAAAGCTAAGCCAAGATTATATGATTCATATAAATCACAATCAAAATGAAGAAATGCGATAGATGTTTTATTGTATTGTTTAGAAAATAATTCATTTGAATAGAATCCTGTTACTAAATGCAAATTATTTTTTGGAAAGTCGCAGAATCCAGTTATTTTTTTAATGGCATCCTTTTTATTGCGACACCAATTAGATACGGAATATCCCTTTTCGATCCTATCTAAAATTGAAATACCATCTTCATAACTAGGCTGAGGAAATCCTTGAAAAGAATCGAATCCCCAATAATCCCTTAATCGGCCTTGCATTAAAACAGAGTTGCAAATTAATTTTGCTGATTTAGCTGCACCAACACCAAGTTCAACTATTGACCCGTCTATGTTTTCAATAAGCCTTATTAGATACTCAAAGTAAGCCGGTTTCCCTGTTAAATAAATTGGACTATTTTTTTTATTCATATATCCTTGCTCATCTTATGTATTACAGCCCTAGAATTTCTTCAAATATTTGGTATGCTTTTTCATCAGAAAATTGAACTGGGGCTGCCTTCATTAAGAAAGATGAAATATATTGTGCTTTTGAATATCTTTTCTTTTCAATAAGTAGTTTTGATGCGAGAATTGCTTCTACAACAATTCCGGCACTATTTGGACTATCTTCGTCATCAAGTGTTAATTTAATGGAAACGGGTACACCTCCAAATATTGTACCTTTAATTTCTATTTTTGCCTGCTTATGATCATAGTTTTCTTCTCTATATAACATACTTACAATCGGTTTTACCGTGTCATTAGCCAAAACTCCTTCAAGTGATTGTTCTTTAGAAGTTTCTTTTGAGATTGCTCGATATTGTAAATTAAAATGGTCGGCATTACCCCCATAATTAATTTGTGTAGAACTTACAAGGTTAACTCCTCTTATTCTAAAAAGGTTTAACAAGGTACGATTAACAATAGTAGCCCCACATTGACTCTTTATATCGTCTCCTAAAAGAATCAATCCACAATCTTCGAATTTTTTTCTCCAGCGAGGATCACGAGCTAGATATGTCGGCATACAATTAATAAAACTACATCCAGCTGATAATGCAGCTTCAGCATAAAATGATGTTGCTTTTTCACTTCCTGTAGGAAGAAAATTCACAACTATATCCACTTGTGATTTTACTAACTCATCTACTACATTTACAGAAGGGAGTTCACTTTCATATATAAAATATTCTCTGAGTTCTGGAATAATACTATCGAGTGTAGGCCCTCTTTTTACCACAACTCCATATTCCAGTGGTTTAGCTAGTACATGGGTTTTATTAGGATTTGCATATATAGCTTCTGAAAGGTTAATGCCAACTTTTCTTGAATCAACATCAAATGCTAAAACAAATTCAATGTCGTTAACGTTATAAGGACCTATATTTGGATGTATTATTCCGCCACCATTACAATCTCTCTGTGAGTAATATGAAATCCCTTCAATAAGACTTTTTGTACAATTACCTACACCTATTATTGCTACTTTTATTGACATGATATTCAGATTCTATATTTATTAAGTTATAAATTATTTTCAATGTTAGTTTTTAATGAGCCCCATTCATCTAGTAACGCCTTCATATTATGTTGCTTTTCGGCCTTAAACCACTGATTCTCAAGAAGCATAAATTGTTCGTCAAATAAGTACAAAGCATCTGAAGCTGCCCAATATTGCAAATTAATTCGCTTGTCCATTATATCATCGTGCCCTGGTTCTAATCCTTTGACTCGCACTTTTTCATAATGCGCATGTTCAATTTGATCCCACCCAAAGTGCAGTAGGGTCATTAATTGTAGTTCTATACGGAAATTGTTGTCAACTGGGAACCTAAAATGTATACTTTTTGATGCGTTTGAACGCTTATTTGGAGTTGTACTTAAGATATAATCCTTAATACTGCTTTCATATACAGAGAGAGGAAAACGATACTTTTCTCCAATGTGACATGCAAGTTTGAATACATCGGAAAGGAAACAACACACTATCCTAAAACGAACTAAATCAACTACATAACGAGTCCATTGATTATTCTTTTCTGATTCCCATTTTTCTGCATCTTTTTTTAATATTGATATTGTTTCTTTTAATTTGTTAAATACTCTTGATGTACTTTTTTTAATGTTCAGAGGGGTTACAAAAGAAAAGAATCTTTTATCATTGCGATATTTAAATTCACTGCGAAACTCACAATTATAGAACGAATAACCATTTCCTGATTCCATTATTGCATGATCATTGAGTAGTTTCAGAATTTCACTTCTGAGAAGCTTACCATACCTGAAGGCATGATTAATAGCCTCTTGAATCTCAAGTACCATTTCTGGCTCTAGCTTTTCTGTTTTATCAATTTCATCAAGTATCTTATACATGTCTTTTCCCTTTTTTATTGAACAATTTATAAATGTGTTGATATTGAGAATGTAAGGCCTATTTAGAATCTTTTGCCAAAAAGACTGTTAAGTTCATTAATAAGGGGTTCATATTTTTTTGTCAGATATTGTAATAATATTGCAGGTATTGGTTCATCTATTGATCGGTTTAATTGGATTCTTAAAGCTTTTGCAAACTTCGTTGAATCTGGGTCTACACACAGAAATGATAATACATCTTTCAAAAATACTTCTGGTTCATTAGCGATATCATCAAAAAATCCAATGAAAAACTGATCTGCGGGAAAATATTGTTGCCATATATCTAATGTACGAATATAATTACTTCTGAGAGTTGAAGCAAGGCTATCAAAATGATTTATACATTCAATAATCTTAACATCTTTAATTTTCCTTTTTTGAAATCTTTCGAAATCCATTTTTGCATGAGACCAAGCCCGATCTATGGGATTCCTTAGGATGAATATTATCTTTGTACGAGGGATTAACCTATGTATTTTCTGTACAATCTGCTCTGGAAGGATAGAGTATGCTGGACTTATATCACCTGTTAGTTTTCCGCTTGTCCTATGAAAAAGAGAAAGGTACCAATTATCAGTTCGTCTCCCAAATAAGTACTTTAACTCCCATAATAATTTATGAATAGAAAGTTGTTCGATTTGATAGTTTACCCTTTTCTTTAAAAATAAATAATGTTTATAATCAGTTAAATCACGTAGCCTAAGTCCTTTCGCTCCTAAATTGTTAAAATAGTGCAACTCTTTTAGTGGAGGCATTTCGAAATCAGGTATCATTGATAAATTCTCATATAACCATGTGGTTCCACTTTTCTGAGCCCCAATACACAAAAAGTCTGGGGGATTTAATTTAGGGTTGTTATTCTCTCCCCTATTTTTCATTTGAAGATTTTATTATTTCTGCAATCCGTTTAGCAGCAACTTCAGATCCAGTTATCACCTCATTCAGGTCTAAACAAGGTTTTGCAATAACTCTTTTTATTGAATCTTCAAGTTCAGATATGTTTATTCTATTTTCTTGCATTGATTCCACTCTGCCTTCGCAGAAGTTACTAATCAGATTTGAGTGAATTTCTTGCTCTTTGTCAATCATTGAATGATAAAATACAATTCCTGGTGTTTGTGCCCATAAGAGATCTGTAAGAGAATTATATCCTCCAGCAATTATTGCAAATTTCGATTGTTTTAGTTGAGATAAATATTTTTCTCCTAAAGGCTCAACTTTACAAAATGGATTTTTTTTAATTGTAGAAATAATTTCTGTTACATTGCCACAACTATAATCATTGCCTAAAAAGAAAATCCAATTACCCCAATGATCTTTTACTTTATCAATAAGTTTGACCAATTCTTGTAATACAATTCTTGATTTAGCAGTTAACCAAGTGAACGATACAATGCAACCACATCTATTTTCATAAGACCGATTTATCGAATTCCATTTATCAAGTTCATAACTGCGAGATATATATCCTGTTTCTTCAATTTCCCACTTTGAGGGAACCTGGGTAGTTCTATAATTACAAGGTATGATTTTTGAGTCACCATACCAAAAAAAATGAGTATAATGGCTTAAAACGCTTGAATCCACCTCAAGTTCTTGAATCTGTTTTATCATTCCTGATACAGCTCGGACACCTAATATCCAAATACAATCCTTGATAGACTCTTGTATTGATTCAAGTAGTTCATTTTCCTTCCCGAACGGTAAATGATCAACTAATATGCATCTTGGTCTTGTTTGTAAAATAATAGCTTTAATTAGGCCTGATCTAATCCTTGCTAAATGTTTATCATTATAATTACTATAACTTTTCTGTCCAATTGATTCTCCATCTTTAATAGTCACTTGATAGGATGGTAATTTGATTATCTCAATAGGTTTTTTACAGGTGAGCATCTGGGCATATGGAGAACCTGTAAGAACAATGACTTTTAAATTTGGGAAAAGGCGTCTGAGTGAAAGACCTATTGAAATACTTCGACTAATATGTCCTAAGCCTCTCCCATCATGAGCATAAAGTAAAATGTCAAGGCGAGGCAAGGAAGTCATTAGATTAGATAATAATTAAACGTTTCTTTTTGCAGTAAGATCAGGAACCCCAACTGGACAATGCGAACATATCCTAATTGAGTTTAAAGATCTATTTAGACGATTTATAAAATCTTTCCTTTTAGATGTCCACCACCAATGCTCTCGTGAATTTTTAAATGAGCCCAATACAAAATCTGCATTGTAGTCATAACAGCATGGTACAATAGTCCCATCAGCGAGAATAACTAGTCTTTGCAATGGCCAATTACATTTGCTAAGACTATATCTATCTTTATATCCAAGCTCCGAATGATCCAAATATCGGGAAAGTTTATGGTTTAATGGTAAATAATGTTTACCCAGATTAGCGAATCTTTCGCCTGACATGAATACATTAAATGTCTTAACTCGGAACCTATCGGCTCCATTGTCAAGAGCTTTTTGTTCTAACTCATTTAGGCTGTATTCTGTATGACATGTGGCTAAACATTGAACCTCAATGATAGGGAGTGATTTTCCCATTGCATTACGTAACTTACGGAATTCACGAATATTATGCCAAACAATGTTCACATTCCCTCCACGTCTGTATTTTTCATAAATATTCTGATCAATTCCATCTATTGAGATCCTTATGAAATCTAACTTTGAATCTATCAATGAAACACTTAAACTCCTGTCAAGAAGCACTCCATTTGTCGAAATCTCTACCTTTTCAATACCTTTCCTTTTTGTCAATTTTATAAAGTCAGGCAACTGGGGATGAAGTAGTGGCTCGCCATAATTATAAAGCTTTGCTTTCCAGATTGTTGGTGCAATAAGATCAATTATATTTTCAAACATAGTTGCACTCATAAATGGCATTTGCTTTGCTTGAGAATTTCCAACCGGGCAAAGAAAACATTGTAAATTACAAGATCTACTAATCTCAATCATTGCTTTTTGAGGAAGGCCTATACTAATGCTCAAAATCTTTTCCCCTTGTAACATTCTTGAAAGAATCTTTGCCATATAAAAACCTACAATACTCTCTGAATTTAAAGGAGTGGTTTGGGGCTGGGGAATATAAGGGTTCTTTTCATTTGTAGATAATGGTTTCCCATCGTAGAGTCCAGGTGTCATAGGATATTTCTGAAACTTTGGATCTCCTATAACTGGGAGTAAAATAATTACAATCGAGGCACCAAATATTGCTTTTAACTCATTTTCAAATTCCTTGAAATCTATGGAGATACATATTTTTCGAGAAATATTTGGATTGGTCAATGACTTTGTTAACGATGCAATTACTTTTCTTTTAACAATGGTCTCAGGGTTTCCAAGAGCAATAATCCAAAATATTGAACAATTGCTTGTATGAATCTCCCTTTTATTACCAAAAGGGACTTTAAGATTCATCTTTGTAAAAGCAAATTCTACAGATTTTTCTAGATATTTACCTAATGATGGCGGATGACTAAGATTTTCCGTAATAATCATAGGATAACTGTTACCAATGGAAATTTTATTGAACCTCTCATTAGTTGCTAACCAAATTTATAAACATTTTGTAATACTTCGGCAAAATCACATCAGTACTAAATTTCTTGATTATCCTTTTCCGATTAAATAAGCCTATTCTATTCCACTCTTTATAATCCCTAATGGCCTTCAACAAAGTATCAATTCTTGTCAATGAATCTTTGAAAATATAATTAGGTGAGTCTATAAGTAATTCATGAAAAGCTTCCGTACTTGGTGATATAATAGGAAGCCCTGATGCCATTGCTTCTAAAGTAGTATTAGACATACCTTCCTGAAGGGAATAACATAACAAGATATCCGATTTGCGATATAAATCTGGCATTTCTTGATAATTCAGCGCAGGTAAGATGCTTATTTTTGATTTAGAAAGATCAACAAGCTTTAAAATTTCCTTAAATAAAAGCCTATCTTCTGTTCCCCTATTTGTATCGCCAACAATTAACAATTGTGCATTTTGGAAACTTACATCTAAAGTACTTGCTTTATTCCAATCGAAAATAATGTCTTTTATATTTTTCTTTTCACATATACGGCATGGATATATGAATCTAAGTTCCTTATTATTATGTGAATTCTTGGTCTCACTTATATAAATTGGTTTAAATCTATTTACATCCACACTATTATTTACCCTAAAAATGGATTTATTTTTAACTCCGGCATTCCTTAATTCCAATGCAATCCCGCTATTTAAGGCAATTATCTTCGAAACCTGCTTTAAAAAGGAAACTAGCTTAGAGTCAAAATGTAGCAATTCAGTAATACGACCTGAGGATGTTATCCGCAATACGACAGGTTTATGTTTAGCGAAGAAAATCCCGGCGACCTTTAATTGAAGAGAAATTGGATATTTAGGACTTATCCCGAATGGCATATATAGGATATCAAAATTATTAATACTCTTTTCTAATTTAGTGATAATTTCGTTATAAGCCTCTTCTAATCCACGAACAGTCTCTGATTTCCCAAATCGAAGAATCCTAACACCAGCATCAATTTCTTCATTTGTAGTTCCAACTGGACGTGAAGTATAAACAGTGACACGAAAACCCTTCATAACTAAAAACTTACTGAGAATAAGTAATTGAGTCTCCAATCCTCCATATAGAGGAGAATAATAATAAGTTACAATTGCCATCGCAAGTTGATGTTTAGGCGTTTTGCTTATAAACTCCAAATCAGTCAGTTTTTATCCAAATAAAAAGAAATATGTTGATTTTCTCATCCTAAATTTTCAAAAAATCAAGAGTTTCAATATACCATTTAGCGAGCTTTTTTCCAAGTATCATGTGAATTATACACCCAGAATCTCCAATTGTTTTTCTATCAGATCCCAACAAACTTCTCCAAGAAGTATCCTCACCAATTACTCTCATATTTCTTGCTAAGATATCACAAGCACTAATGAATGCATTATGAACTATTGCCCGTTCATCATCAAGCTCACGTCTTTCATTAGGTGATAGGAGACGCCAATCAACTCTGAGCCGGGCATATCTTATCCCAGTCTTAATAAACTTATCAACCATTGGAGACAATGAGGAGGAAACAAATATGGAGTAAATACGCTCAGCAGTATTAAGATCCATCTCTAATATTTTCCTAAGGTTTTAGAATATGGATGATAAAGATATAAAATATTAGCAATCCAATCTGATTTAATAACTCTTCATAACCAACTCAATCGACTTATACTGATCCGCATTGTCGAAATCTTCGTATAGCCTAAGTCTTCATGATTCAAGTATGATCAAGAGTTTTGGCATTTCCTCCTCTATGTCAACATTACGATAAATATATTTTGAATCTTTTGCCCATTTCCTCCTCCCTATCCTCCCTAAGTGCTAAAACCATTGATATTACTGGTATTACATCGGGGAGGGTAGGTTAGGGGAGAGTGAAAACAGGGAGGTTGGAAGATGATTTACGAGGTACGAATGACGATTAACGACTTGAAGGTAGGGAAGGACAGGAGAGTTAAGGGAAGGTTGGTAGAAATCGCCTTCCCTGATGAAAGGGTTTGTTTTACTACTGCTTTGATAGATTAGGGAAGATAGGGAGGATGTTTAACATAAAGGAATAACGAATTTTGATAAATGAATATCGAATATCGAAGGAATACTCGAATAATCGAGCAGAAGAACATTCGAACAATCGAAATATTTAGTGAACTGAAGGGATTGAGGATCGCTCCTGAATGGCCCAGAGGAAGAGGCCGTTGGATTTGCGCTTTTCGAAGCCGAATTTTTTCAGGGCTTTGCCAAGACGGATGACTGCTCCAGGGGAAGTGACGATGTTAACATGAGTTCGTTCAGTGATGAGGTTGAGGATCTGGGCTGCGGAGAGAAAGCGGGTAGCCTCTGATAATGATACTTTCTGGAAGTAGGTGAGGAGCAATTCTTCCTCCACCGTGTTGATTTGAAACTGTTCATTGGATTCGGTGATGGCGTTAATCTCCTCTTTATCAAAGAAGAATTTGAATCCCTGCTGAAAAAGGTCATAGGCCTGGGAGTAAACTATCTTCAGGTCAATGGCATGCTGATAATTGATGGAGAGAACCTCAAAACAAAGAAACCGGCGGGAACCGGTTGAATCGGTAAGGAACTGACTGGAATTGACAGATCCCATGAAAGAAGCCCGGCGGGTAAACGCTTCGATGTGGTGGCCATAGGCCCTGCGCATCCGGATTGCCGCCTTGGTGATGATCTCTTTAAAGGCGCCTATCTCGGTACGGTTCATGTTTTCGAGCTCATCCATGTTGATGAACATGCATTCGGCCAGGTGAATAAGGGTATCCTTGTTGTTGGGATTGATGGTACCTGAGAAGATATAGTCGCTCAGCTCGGGCGGACAAAGGTTCAGCATCCAGGTTGTCTTACCGACGCCCTGGGGTCCAGATAGAATGATGGCAGTATGGTTCACGGTTTTACTGTCGAGGACTGAAGCAACGCTGGCCACAAGCCATTTCTTAAAGCATGTACACCATAAGTCCTGGGAGGTGGTGGTCACCGTTTCGGCCAGTTGTTGGATGTAATCGGTTTCCCCATCCCACAGCGGCAGGTGGAGGAAATAATCCCGAAACGGATCGTAAAAATTACTGTAATCAGAATACAGGATACTGCGCAGAAGGGAAGCGGAACATTTGAGGTTGTTTTTCAAGAGTTCGCGGAGGAGGGAGTTTTCTACGTAGTCAGTTAATGGGGTGAAATTGCTGTCAGATACCGGATGCCGGATGCCGGATACCGGATAAATGGGAACATCTTCCTTTTTTCGTAATTCAAGTCTTGAAGTGACAATGTTGTAACGGAGTTTATAGTGACTGGAGATGTATGCTTCGATGGCGTCAATCTGGTTTTTACGTTTTTTTTTCTTTAGCTGGGATTCTTTGGTGGTTTCGCCGGTGACCGGATCAGGTGGAGGGGAAGTATTGGCTGTTTTTGGGGCTGTTCGCAGTTTGGAAATATCGATGCCACTGTCGCGGGCGAAATAGAAGAGAGTGGCAAGCGTGATGCCGGAATTCTTCGACTTCAGACATTTGTCATACTGTTCGTCACACTCTTTGGGATTGTAACCGGGATAAAACCGGCTGAGGCGATGGAAATAGCTCCGCCCCTCTTCGCCGATCGCATCGACCAACGCAAAACCGATCTTGACCCAATCGTCATAGTTGGCGGTAAGGTCGACCCGTTTGGATTCAATCTGTGCTACCAGTTTTTCGATGTCGTCTTCTACCATAATAATATAGGGTTTGAAAATTGCAGCGGAGGGATTGAGATACAACATCTCATCCCAGGAGACAAAGCAAAGCCGGGTGATGTCTTTACCGGAGGGATCAATCTGAACAGTGCCATCCTGATCTTTGCCCCTGAGTTGTTCCTCATAAAATGCTTTGACCTGATTGAATACCACCTTATGATAGACTGGTCGTGAGAACACCTTCACGAGGATCTTCAATCCATGGCCGCTGGGACTGATGAAACAGGAATGGGTATACGGGATCTCCTCCACCCTGGTGCGTGTGGCTATCAGTTGTTCCGGCGAAAGTTTGTCGATATCCAGGATGATCAATCCTGAGTACTCCTTTAGAAATTCAAGTTTGCGTCCCCCTTCAAAGCGGCCGGATGGGGTAAAAGCCGGCAAGGACCGTTTCGCGGAAGTGTACTCCTCGGTTTTTCCTTGACGGAGAAGTTCCCGGAGCGCCTGTATCCGGGCTTTGTATTTTCCGCTCCGGATTTGTTCCAGAATCACGGAGATATCCAGATTGGCTTCAACCTGGTTGAAGTACTTAAAAACCGAAACCATCATGGCGCGTTACTTTTTCGAGTCAAACGCCTTTACATAGTGCCGGTTGAGGTGGGATTCGATATCGGAGGCACGGAAATAGATTTTCCCGCCAATCTGGCTGAATGCCAGGATGCCGTTATCGCGGTAAGACTGAAGCGTGCGCTTGGAGATTTTCAATAACTGGCAGGCCTCCTGAATGTCAAGCCAGATTTCAGTGAGTGGGTTTTCATTCCTGCGATCATCCAGTTTCTTCTCGATGAGATCCATCTTATCCGTCAATTTCCTGAAGACCTCCTGCATCATTTCACTTGTTTCCATAATCCAATGAATTTGATTGTTTATGGAAGTAAAACTAAGCTACAGAAAGCGGGAATGTCAGTTGCAAAAGGTTGTGCAACCCCAGGTCATGCTATTGAATATCAGTTGTTAAGCCGCATATCGATTGATCAAATTTTGACAATATTGCACTGCTTTGCGGCATTCTTCTTGCCAGAACAGGATGGCATCCAGCGGTGGAGAGTTAAAGTTGTTCCGAAAACTATGAAAAGCGATGTCATCACTTCCTTTCGTTTGAAAGGTATCGATGAACACCCGGCAAATCTCCGACTTGTTTATGTTGTTGAAGAAAAGATTCTCCTGCAGGATCCTTGCAAAGCAAGCCAGCTGAGCAACCGAGCCGGAAAAACGAAGTTTAACACCGGACTTGACAGTATTGGATGGATGCGCATGGTAAGGAGCAAATGGTACATGTTCAATCAACATGGCAATGGTACCCAGTTTCTCATAGGCTTCTGTAACCGCATCATCCCAGAAGAATGAAAATTCACAAGCATTGCAAAGGATCCGGTCAATTAGATATAAGGGCGCCTCATGATATTTATCACCGGTAAAATTTGGGTAGGTAAACAGATATAGGCCCATGGGCGCCTCCGGGTCCTCTTCATAATACATGGGATGAAACCGTTCATAGGTGACAACATGTAGCAGGGGTTCAAACCGTTCCAGCGCTTTTCCCAGGAACAGGCTTTTTTCGGCCGGCTGAAACCGTTCCTGGGCCTCCATCAAATCATTGACCAGTTTTGTACACAAGAATTGTATCCTGTCATGATAGGCATTTGGTGTTTGAAAACCATTAACGGATTGAATCCGGATGTCGCTGACGTCATCGTCGTCATCATCGGCACATGGATAGCCTTTGTAATCGATCGTAATATGTGCCGCTGCCATGAGATCGCTGAAGATCTCATTGAGGATCTGGGGAAATGTTCCTGAACGTGTCATCTGTATATTTATAAGTGAATGATTGTATACAGATATAGACCTTTTGGAGGTATAAATGGGTTGGGTAGTGAAGGGTCTAATTATTAACACGTTATTGACATAACATTAGGGTCAGGCTAATTGGCCAACACCGTATCATATTTGATGTAGATCTTTTGCATGTCGCGATTGATCAGATCATCGACCACCCGGGCGTATTTTTTCGTCATGTTGATGCTGGAATGGCCCAGCATTTTGGAGACCACTTCAATGGAGATCTGATTGGCCAGGGTCACCGTGGTGGCAAAGGTATGCCTGGCGGTATGGGTGCTGAGTTTCTTTTCGATCCCCGTCAGGTCGGCGATCTCTTTCAGGTAGGCATTCATGCGCTGATTGCTTGGAACAGGCAACACACACCCACGCTGACGGCATATGGGATGGCCTTTGTACTTTTCCATCAACCGGACCGCCGGTGGCAATAGGGGGACGTGGCACCAGTTCTTGGTTTTCTGCCTTCTCTTTTTGATCCATTGCCGGTTGTCCCTGAATTCAATGTCAGAATTCATAAGGTTCTTCACATCGATAAAGGCCAGACCGGTAAAGCAGCAAAAGAGGTAGATATCCTTGACCACCTGGAGCCGTTCAATGGTGAACTCTTTTTCCATCAACTTGTTCAACTCCTGTTCGTTCAGGAAATCCATGTCCACATCATCCAGGTGATACTTGATGTTGATGAAGGGATCAGCTTTCATCCAGCCATTGGCCAGGGCAATGCGGATGATCTTCTTGAAGTTCTTGATGTACTTCACTGTGGTATTGTGGCAGCATTTCCGGGTGGTCTTCAGGTAGTATTCGAAATCGCTGATAAACATGGGAGTGATCTCATACAGCGCCATGTCATCCCGCTTGTACTTCTTTTCAATAAAGCGTTTCACATGGTTATAGGAGGATTTGTACCGTTCAACGGTCCCCGGAGAAAAATCGATGTTCATCAGTCCTTCACACCGCTCGTTGTGTTCCCGGAAGATTTGAAGGATGGTTTTCCCCGAATCTTCAATGCCCAGATACTGGTTTTTCAGTGTTAAAGCTGTGACGATCCTGTTCTCTTCCTCCAGTTCCCGCTTCTTTATCAGCAGTTTGGATTTGACAAAATCGAGATAGGAGTTAATCTCCCTCGTTGTTTTTGAGGTTCCCAGGGCGTACCCTTTTTTGGTATGCCACAGGCTCCCTTCAATGCTTTTTTGCAGGCTGAATTCCACGCGTTGCTTGTTAATAGTGATTCTCACGTAGATAGGTACGGTCCCGTCTTTCAGTTCTTTTGTCCTTCTGATGAAGAAAAGAATGTTACATGTAGTCCTCCTCATTGCTCTGATTTTTGTGTTACAAACCTATGTTTTCAGAGCAAAAAAGTAAAATGCAAAGTAGTGTAAATCAGTGAGAAACATCCTTATTCGGTGGACTAAGCGGTTTTTGGGTTTAGTCCACCGAATAACCCACCTCAAGGGTGCTTTTTTCTGCGTTATTTAGCATTTCCGGGAAAAAAGAAAACCACTGAAAGTGCACTATTTCAGTGGTTTACCTTTTTTTGCTTTATTACCTTGCGGAGAGAATGGGATTCGAACCCATGAACCACTTTTGGCGGTTACACACTTTCCAGGCGTGCGCCTTCGACCACTCGGCCATCTCTCCAGTCGGCAGTCGGCAGTTGGCAGTTT